>OCAM01000916.1_pt1 | contig 20677 bp, 18 predicted proteins | sample 1538281 | NCBI WGS metagenome assembly OCAM01 (sample SAMEA2580273, study PRJEB22360) | human gut metagenome | biome: human gut; feature: human-associated habitat; material: faeces | place: Denmark | collected 2008/2010 | reverse complement strand
TATATATAGTTAGCAATAAATACATCAAATAAAAACATATTATATAAAGCTTACTTTAAGAAATACAAGGCGCAATAGTGTGTTGGGTGATGTATACAGTAAAAAATCTTATTGGGACTGATTGACTATAAATCTTCAAAGTAGTATAATATTCTTAAAGATAACTGAGTTTGATTCTTCTTATTTTTGTATATTAGTATTACGAAAAATAAAATCAGGCTCTAGTATAAACAAAGGTAAGATTTCTCTTGATTGATATTCATTCTCACATTATTTCCGGAATAGATGACGGCAGCAAGGACGAGGCAATGAGCCTGAAAATGTTGCAGAAGGCTGTGGCTTCCGGTACGACTTCCATTTTTGCAACGTCGCATTTGCTACAGGCTACACACAATCCTGCATGGCAGGATTTTTTTATTGGTGCAGAAAGGCTGCGCCAGCTGGCGGGTGAGCACAATTTACCGCTGGCGATTTATTCCGGATGTGAAGTGTTTATGGATTGGGATTTGCTGGACATCATTGCTGAGAATGGCAGCTTTTGCCTGAACGGTGAAAATTTTGCTGCAGCGAGGACCAGTTATATCCTGGTGGAGTTACCTATGTATTTCATACCGCATTATGCTGATGATTTTTGGTATGAGCTGCGGTTGAAGGGGGTTGTACCGATTTTAGCACATCCGGAGCGTTATACTGAGTTAATGACGAAGCCGGACCTGCTGTTGCGTTGGCGACGTGAGGGCTTGCTGCTGCAATGCAATATTGGCAGCTTTGCAGGGTACTTTGGCGCGCATGCCGAGCAGGCAGCGGAGCTGCTTTTGGCGAACGGCTTGGTTGATTTTGTGGGCAGTGATGCACACCGGGACAGTGGGCGCGATACGGATATGCGCGCCGGTGCTGCTGTAATCAGGGAGCTGGCCGGTGAGGCTGTGCTGCAGCAGCTGACGCAGATTAATCCGCAGAGGATTATTGACGGAACTCCTTTGAAGGTTAAGGCACCGCAGCAGTTAATTGCAAAGGAAAAGAAATCTAAGTGGTGGAACAGGTTATTTAAATAATAAATATACCGTTTTTTTGTTTAAAAATTTTTATTAAGGAGTATAAAATGAAAAAGTCATTAGTAGTATTGGCATTGGCGCTGGCTTTAGGGACAGGCAGCGCTGCACAGGCGCAGGTGCAGGATTATGTGATGTGCCCGGGCGATGTGCTGCAGGTTGTGGTATATGGTCATGAGGATTTGAGTACACTGGCGGGTAATACGCAGAATTCGCCGTATGTGGTGCGTCCCGACGGCAAGGTGTCCTTCCCGCTGATTGGCGATGTGGATGTTACGGGCAAGACGGTGACGCAGTTCCGTGAGGAGCTGGTGAGCCGCTTCGGTTATTACCTGGTGAAGCCGCAGATCAGTGTGAATGTGGTGAAGCTGGGTACTACGCGTGTGTATGTGCTGGGCGAGGTTAAACGCCCGGGCCTGTTTGAGCTGGAAAAGAGCCACCGCGTGCTGGATGCATTGGCTAAGGCGGAGGGCTTTACCGAAAAATCTGCCAAGAGGAATATCTTTTTGGTGCGTGCCGGTTCTACCGAGGTGCAGCAGCTGAACATCAACAATTATCTGAGAAAGGCTGACCAGAGCGCGAACCTGGAGCTGCATGAGGGCGACTGCCTGTATCTGACCAGCAACCATAAGGTTATCTTCAGCAAGGATATTATGCCGTTCCTGACCGGTGCATATTACATCAACGAAATTAAAAACGATGATTGAGGAGAATAGATGTGAGTAAGGATTTACATAATGACGAAGAGATTACTATAGACCTGCTGGAAATAGCCAATATTTTGAAGCGCAATGCAGGCAATATCGCCCGCGTTACCGGTATTTTTGTGGTGGCAGCAGGCGTATACCTGGCTACGGCCACGCCGGTATACGAATCGCAGGCTTTGCTGCGTGTTAAGCAGCCTAAGGGCATTGGCACCAGCCTTTTGGAATCTATGCCGATGGGCAATGCGATGGCCAACACCCAGCTGATGAACACCTATGCGGAGATTTTGAAGAGCCGCAGTGTTGTGGTGCCCGTAATCCAAAAGACGGAGCAGCCTAATAAGGAAGGCAAGTATCCTGCTTATGATGCTTATGTGAAGGGACGCATTACTACCGCGCCCTTTAAGGATACCGAAATCATGCAGCTGACGGTGCGTGCGAATACGCCGGAAAAGGCACAGCAGGCTAATAAGCTGATTGTGGACGGCTTTTTGAAGCGTTTGACGGACCTTTCGCGTGACCAGCAGAAGGCTACCCGCGGCTTTTTGGAGGAGCGTGCTGTGGCTGCCAAAAATGAGCTGCAGACTGCGGAAGATAAGCTGACAGATTATAAGAAGAAAAATAATATTATTGCTCCCGATGATGCTGTGAAGCTGGCGAGCGAAAAGATGAGCATGGTGGATAAGCTGAGCGCGGAAAACAAGGTGGCGCTGGCTACTGCCAATGCGCGCCTGGCAGCGGCTAACGGCCAGCTGCAGGGCGAGGCTGTTTCCATTGCGGATAACAGGACGATTCAATCCTATAATGCGAAGCTGGCAGAGCTGGAGGGCGAGCGCATCAGCTATATGGATAAATATACTGAAAACCACCCGAAGGTGCAGCAGGTGAACCAGGAGATTGCCGGCCTGAAGGCTAAAATCCAGAACGAGATTAACAAGGTTGCCGCTTTGCAGGCTCCCAGTGATAACCCGGTACACCAGCAGCTGCTGGCCAGCAAGTTCAGCAGCGAGGCTGAGGCGAGCGTGGCACAAAGCAACCTGGCCAAGCTGGCGCAGATTGACGGCGAAAACAAGGACGGCTTAAAGGAGCTTTCCGATAAGGAGCAGCAGTTTGTCGGCCTGCTGCGTGATGTGACGGTGGCTAACGAGATTTACGTTATGCTGGCCAAACGCCTGGAGGAGGCCAAGGTTGCGGAAGCAAGCGTTGCTACCGAGGTGCAGGTGGTGGACAGCGGCACGCTGCCGGAAGCCCCTGTGAAGCCGCGTAAGTCGATGACACTGCTTTTGGCAGCACTGCTGGGCATTTTGGCAAGCAGTGGCTTTGTAGTGGTGCGCGAGCTGCTCAACAGAACAATCAAGACTGCCGATGATGTGGCACAATATCTGGATTTGCCGCTTTTGGGCAGTGTTCCTGATTTGAAGGATTTGCAGAAGAATATGCAGGAGAAGGATAAAAAACCTGGCCTGGCTGTGAGAATGTGGAGGAAAATATGGAAGGCATAAACCTGATTGCACATAATGATTTGAAGAACCCGGCGACGGAGGCATACCGTGTTATCCGCACCAGCATCCAGTTTGCGCAGGCCGGTAAGGAGCTGAAGACGCTGGCTGTTACCAGCTGCACGCCTAACGAGGGCAAGAGCACGACTATTGCCAATTTGGCGGTGGTGCTGACGCAGGCTGGTAAGAGCGTGCTGATTATAGATTGCGATATGCGTAACCCGACTGTGCACAAGAATTTTGGCCTTTCCAATAAGCTGGGGCTTTCCAGCTGCATCAGCATGGACACACCGCTGAGCGCTGCAGTGCAGGCTACGAAGGTGGACAACCTGTATGCGTTGACAAGCGGCGTGATTCCGCCGAACCCGAGCGAGCTGCTGGGCAGCGAGCGCATGCGGGAGCTGCTGCAGGAGGCCAGAGAGATTTATGATTATGTGCTGATTGACCTGCCGCCGGTGCTGCCGGTTGCGGATGCACTGGTTTTGGGCGCTGTGGTTGACGGCGTGGTGCTGGTTATCGACAGCGGCGAGGTGAAGGTTGACCTGGCGCGCGATGTGAAGAAGCAGCTGCAGCATGCCGGGGCGAATATCCTGGGCGTTGTGCTGAACAAGGTGCGCAGTGAGCACCATGGCTATGGCTATTACTATTACTACGGAAGCAAGGGGGCTTCCAACGGGGAGGGGAAGTAAGCTAAACGGCTGAGCTGACTGATTTAAGTTGTTATTTTAATTGATGTGTTTTAAAGAAAGTGTTTGTGATGGATTCGTATGAGTATTAATGAAGTTAGCAAAAAATTAAAGATAAGATGGCTGCTGATGGCTTACGACATCGCGATTTTCCTGCTGGTTGTGTTTTTTATGGTCAGCGCTTACGGAATTCATTCAAAAGATATAACGGAGTTTGTGGAGACTGTTATTGCTACGCTTGCTTGTCTGCTGTTTTGCCGCATTATGGGTAATGTTTACCATATGGTAATCCGTTATGGCGGCGTAGGCGTGTATATGCGCCTTTTTGCAACAGATCTGACAGCGCTGCTGTTTTACTTCCCACTGAAGTATGTTTTTGGCCTGCGGAATATGGAAAGCAAGACCTGGATGATTGTTATTATGCTGAACCTGCTGGGTGCTGTGGGCATCCGCCTGATGTACCGCTATTGCTACCGCTACGGCGTACGCAGGGATAAGAAGGGTGAGTTCCTGCGCTGGCTTTTGGTGCTGTGTGCCGGTGAAACTGTTATCAAGGAGCGCCGCAATGAAAATAAGCGTATCCGTGTGGCGGTGCTGGGTGCAGGGCGTTTGGGCGCTGTGCTGGCGGATGAGCTGTTGAGCAATGACAGTGCTGCCTATGTGCCGGTTTGCTTTATCGACCAGGATCCAAACAAGGCAGGACGCGAGATTATGGGCTTGCAGATTTTGGCTGAAGGCGAAGATACCCTGGATGACCTTAAGGAGATGGGCGTGCAGGAGATTGTTTTTGCTATTACTAATATCGTGAATACGAAGAAGGAGATGCTGTTCAACTTCTATCGTAAGGCAGGCTACAAGGTTAAGGTTTATGACTTTTCCGTGGCGGACGTTGCCAAGAGAGGCAAGCGTATGCTGCGTGAGTTTGATATTGATGAATTGCTGTTCCGCCAGCCTATTGCAGTAAACAATGAGTTTGTTGCTGATTATTATAAGGGCAAGGTTATTCTTGTTCCCGGCGGCGGTGGCAGTATCGGCAGCGAGCTGTGCCGTCAGCTGGCGAAGATGCAGCCTAAGCAGATTGTGGCGCTGGATATTTATGAGAACGGCGTTTATGATCTGCAGCAGGAGCTGCGCTTGCGTTATGGCGATGAACTGGATTTCAAGGCAGAAATTGCCAATATCTGCTGCGAGCGTTCCATGCGCAGGATTATGGAGGAATACCATCCGCAGATTGTGGTGCATGCTGCAGCACATAAGCATGTGCCTTTGATGGAAAAAAACTGCATTGAAGCGGTGGAAAACAATGTCTTTGGTACGCTGAATGTAATAAAGCTGTGCGAGAAATATGGTGCGCAGCGCTTTATGATGGTTTCTACAGATAAGGCGGTCAACCCCACGAATATTATGGGCGCGACAAAGCGTATGTGTGAGATTATCGCAAGAGCGCACAGTGCATCCGGCAGCAGTGTTGTGTTCAGTGATACGCGCTTTGGCAATGTGCTGGGCAGCGCAGGCAGTGTTATACCGCTGTTTAAGCGCCAGATAGCCAACGGCGGACCGATTACGCTGACGGACAAGCGCATTATCCGCTATTTTATGACGATTCCGGAGGCCAGCCAGCTGGTGCTGCACAGTGGTGCCATCGCCAAGAACGGCGAGCTGTTTGTGCTGGATATGGGGCAGCCGATTAAGATTTATGATCTGGCGGTGAATATGATTAAGCTTAGCGGGCTGGAGCCTTTCCGCGATATTGATATTATCGAGACAGGCCTGCGCCCCGGTGAAAAGCTTTATGAGGAACTGCTGGTGAAGAGCGAAACGCTGCGCAAGACGGATAATGATTTAATCTTTATCGAGAAGGACGAGCCAATCAGCATGGAGGATTTGCAGGAGCGCTTAGAAATTCTGCGTGCTGCTATCCGTTCTAATGATGATGAGACGGTGCGTGCTGCGATGCACAGGGTTGTGCCGACGTACAAAACGCCGGAAGAGGTTAACTGCAAGGCTGCGCAGGCAGCGGAGATGCAGAATGCGAAGGTTGTAGTTAAATAAAATTTAGATATATTTTTGAAAGAAGGCAATGTAAAAATGAAGGCTATGAATATTTCTTTTTCTCCCCCTGATATGAGCGACATGGAAATCCAAGAGGTTGCGGATACTATTAAAAGCGGTTGGATTACTACCGGTCCGAAAACAAAAGAGCTGGAAAGACAGATTGCAAAATATGTTGGCGTTAATCGCTGCGTGTGCTTAAACAGCCAGACTGCCTGCGGTGAAATGGCACTGCGCGTGCTGGGAATCGGTGCAGGTGATGAGGTTATCGTTCCTGCTTATACCTATTCTGCATCTGCCTCTATTGTCGACCATGTGGGCGCAAAGATTGTGTTTGTAGATGTGCAGGAAGGCTGTCTGGAAATGGATTATGACAAGATGGAAGCAGCTATTACGGAAAAGACTAAAGCGATTATTCCTGTAGACCTTGGCGGTGTTCCCTGCGATTATGACAAGATTTTTGCAATTGTGGAAAAGAAAAAGGCTTTATTCCAGCCTAAGAATGAAATTCAAAAGGCTATCGGCAGAGTAGCTGTTTGTGCAGATACCGCGCATGCCTTTGGTGCAAGCTGGCATGGCAAGATGTGCGGTTCTATTGCCGATTTCAGCTCCTTTAGCTTCCATGCAGTAAAGAACTTTACTACTGCTGAAGGCGGTGCATTGACTTGGAGAACTATTCCTGGTATTGATGACGAGGATATTTACCATAAGCTGCAATTACTTTCCCTGCACGGCCAATCTAAGGATGCTTTGGCAAAGACTAAGCTGGGTGCATGGGAATATGATATTGTCGGTCCCTGGTTTAAATGTAATATGACTGATATTATGGCTGGTATTGGTTTGGCACAGATGAAACGCTATCCTGGTATGCTGGCAAGACGTAAAGAGATTATTGCAAGATATGATGCAGCGTTTAAGCCGCTGGGTATTGAAGTGCTTGACCACTATAACGACGAGCATCAATCTTCCGGCCATCTGTACATTACCCGTATTCCGGGCGCAGGCTTGGAGGAACGTCAGGAGATTATTGTGAAGATGGCAGAAGCAGGCATTGCTACCAATGTGCATTACAAACCGCTACCGATGATGACTGCTTATAAGAATCTGGGCTTTGATATTAAGGATTATCCGAATGCTTACAAGCGTTTTGTTAACGAGATTACTTTGCCGCTGCATACCTGCTTAACGGATGAAGAGGTTGAGTATATCATTGAAAACTACTGCAAGATTGTGAAGGAGTATATTTGATGCTCTGTAAATGGGAAGAGTTACCACAGAATATGCAAAATGACGCTGTGCGACCATATTATGACAGCTTGCAGGAGAAAAAATTCAGCTTGTTTTTGAAGGCAATTTTTGACAGGGTAGTGTCTTTACTGATGCTTATTGGCTTGTCACCGATTTTCCTGATTTTGGCTGTTATGATTAAAATTGATAGTCCGGGCGAAGTGTTTTTCAGACAGGAACGCGTTACGCAATACGGTAAAAAGTTCCGTATCCATAAGTTTCGCACGATGGTGAAAAATGCCGAGGCATTGGGCACGCAGGTGACAACTAAAAGTGATATGCGTGTTACTAAGGTTGGCAAAAAGCTGCGCGGCTGCCGTTTAGACGAGCTGCCGCAGCTTATTGATATTCTGCGGGGTAATATGAGCTTTGTTGGTACTCGTCCTGAGGTTACGAAATATGTTGAACAGTATACACCGGAAATGCTGGCAACCTTGTTGCTGCCGGCAGGTGTTACCAGTGAGGCAAGTATTGAATATAAGGATGAGGAAAGATTGCTTGCAGATGCACAAAATGCGGACAAGACTTATGTTGAGGTTGTACTACCGCAAAAGATGCAGTGGAATCTGCAAAGCATCAAAGAGTTTAGTTTTGTGAAGGAATTGCTGATTATGATTGAGACTGTTTTGGCAGTTGTGAGGTAGAAGAGTTTATGGTAGATGGGTTAGTTTCAATTATTATGCCGTCCTGGAATACAGGCAGATTTATAGCAGAATCTATTCAGTCGGTATTGAATCAGACATATCAAAATTGGGAGTTACTCATTGTCGATGATTGCTCTACTGATAATACGGATGAGATTGTTGCAGGCTTTAATGACAAGCGCATAAGGTATTTTAAGAATGAGAAAAATAGCGGTGCAGCGATTACCAGAAATAGGGCAATACGTGAAGCTAGGGGTGAATGGATTGCTTTTCTTGATTCAGATGACCTTTGGAGCCCGGAAAAGCTTGCTAAGCAGCTAAACTTTATGAATGAGCACGGTTATGTTTTTTCTTATCATGATTTTGTGAAGATTGATGAGGAGTCTAAGCCGTTGAATGTATATGTAACTGGTCCGGATGTAGTTACTAAAAGCAAGATGTATAACTATGGATATCCTGGCTGCCTGACGTTTATGTATAGTGCAAAAGCTTGTGGACTCATTCAAATTAAGGATATCAAGAAGAATAATGACTATGCTATTTTACTAAAGCTGTGTAAAATAGCGGATTGTTATTTATTGAAAGAAAACTTAGCACAGTATCGTATTCGTAAGAAGTCTATTTCTCATGACAAGATTACTAAGAAGCTTAAAAGCCATTATGATTTATTCCATTTTTGTGATGAGCAGAGCGCGCCAGTAGCGTTTTGGTATGCTTGCTGGAATATGTGGTATGGCTTGCTGAAGAAGAGAATGTATGAGAAGAGGATATAAGTTGCATTGAAGTGAGGAGGGATAGCAATGAGAGAAGATATTAAAAGCTTAAAAATTTGTGGTGGTAAATTTGCAGAAGAAGCAAGTTTAGCATTTTGGGGCAATACGACTCAAGCAAATAAAAAAACTCCTTGCGCTCTTTTATATGGCAGAAATGGCTCTGGTAAAAGTACAATTGCTAGAGCTTTTCGTAAAATAGCTGGAAACGAAGAAGAAACTATTAATAGTGCTAAGCTTTGCAATGAAAATGGTAATGAGATTCAGCTTACGGAAGAAGAAAAAAAGAATATCTATGTTTTTGACCAAAAATTTATTGATGAAAATATTAAAATTGAAGATGATGGCCTAGATACTATCGTTATGCTTGGTAGTCAGGTTGAACTGGATAAGCAGATAAAAAAATTAGAAGAAAATATAAGTGCTAAGCAAAAAGAATTGGATAGTAATAGAGATATTTTATATGAATATAATGACTTTAAAAATTCTAAGGCACCATATTACTACAAAAATAAAATAGATAATACTTTAAAGGGCAATAGAAGTTGGGCTGAACGTGATACCAAAATCAGTTTAACAGTAAAAAAACATAATACACCAGTCAGACCTGACACTTACAAGCAGTTTATTGATTTAAAGCCTATTTTGAGCAGAGATGAATTAGTACGTTTATTCCAAGATAAATATACTGATTTTGAAAGAGCTAGAAATGGTGAACAAAAAATTGAATGCAAAGTAGATACATTTATTGAGAATGTAGATATAAAAGGCATTACGGAATTATTATTAGAAAAAATCGAACAACCAGAATTAAGTTCTAGAGATAAATTTTTATTGGAGATTTCTCAATTTCGTGATACAGAGTCACTTCGAAATATAAGCAAGACATTTTCTGACAAAAATACAGAGCGTTGTCCATATTGCGCTAGATCAATTACTGAAGAAGAAAAGAACGATATAGTTAATGGAGTAGAAAATATACTTAATGAAATAGTAAAGGAACATCAGAAGAAATTAGATAGTATGGTTTTGAAAAAAGTCGTATTTGATTTCTTTCCTTTATTGAAATTAGGCAATAATGTCGCAGTATGCATGAAAAAAGTTGAGTTCTATAATGCATTAATAGATAAGCTTAATGGATTAATTACTAGAAAAAAGAGTAATCCTTATGAGCCAATAAGTAACCCAATTTCTGAGTCAGAGTATTCTAGCATAAAAAAAGATTTAAGTATCCGTTTGCAAAAGCTAGAGGAAGAACGCATAGCGTATAACGAGAAAATTAGTGATATTAATGCAATTGTTAGTGAATTAAAGAAATATAATAATGAAATTGCCTATTATGATATTATCGAAGATTATAAGCTATACCAGCAACAAAAAAGAGAGCAAGAAAAGATCCAACAACAATATAATAGCATAAAATCTGAGTGTAGCAGTATGCATAGCGAACTTGAGAGGTTGAATGCTCAAAAGAAAAGTTTTAATATTGCTGTTAATTTTATCAATCAGGGATTGAGTTATATCTTTTTCTCAAACGATAGATTAAAGTTACATTATGCTGATGGAAGTTATCAACTGTTGGTTAATGGTAATACAGTAAAGCCTAATCAGATTTCTACTGGTGAAACTAATGCTATTGCCTTATGTTATTTTTTCAGCAAAATTGGTGAGGGTAAGCCATTGGAAGAAGTGTATAGAGGTAACTACTTAATAGTCATTGATGATCCAATTACGAGTTTTGATGCTGAAAATAAAGTTGGAATGTTGTCGTATTTAAAGAGTCAAATGCAAGAATTTGTGTTGGGAAATGCAAATACAAAGTTTTTGGTTATGACACATGATATGATGACGTTTATTAACATTTATAATATCAATGAAGATATAAATAATCTTGTGAAAGAAAAGTATATAAAAACTACAAGTTTACAATTAAAAAATAAATCCTGGTTACTGTATGATTTGAAATTAGAAGAGTATCAGGAGAAAAATGCTAATGAATATTCTAGACTTTTTTATTTAGTTTATTCATTTATCAAAGAAAGTACTCCATCTAGCAGTTTTCCTATTGGCAACATTATGCGTCAACTAATGGAAGCATTTGCTACTTTTCAATATAAAATTGGTATTAGTGACTTGTCTACAAAAAAAGAGATTCTTAATTTGTTGCCAGATGATTACAAGGAATACTTTAAAAATTATATGTATAGATTAGTGCTTAATGGTGGAAGTCATAAAGAGGATGAGACAAAATTTAATTTGGGTATGAATTTTCAAAATCTCTATACATTAGATGAAATAAGACGTACTGCTAAACATGTGCTCTGCTTTTTATATTTATTAAATAAGGAGCACGTAATTGCTCATATGAGAGATAAAGGTAATAATGTAATAAATCGGCAAATAGAAAATGACTTAAATATTTGGTGTAATGAAATAAGAAGTATAGCTAAATAAAATAATCGTATTTTTATTTAGCTATTATGATTGATGATAATAAAAGCAGTTAACTTCGCTATGATTCGGTAAGAATATTGTAGCATCAGGGAGCCCTTTGTGGTAGATGATATTTGTTTTAAAGGAATAAAAATTACGTTGTAGGTGTGGCGGCTTTGGCTTACAAACATATAATACGAGGAGGGATAGCAATGAGCAATATGGCACTTGAACCAACATACGAAAATTTAATACATCATTATTTAGAAGATACAATTGGCAGAAATGATGATTTGTTTTATTTCGTACGTATACTTTCCGGATTAAGTTCTGGTAGTGCAGTAGCATTAAATGCTGCTTGGGGAAGTGGCAAAACATTTTTTGTTAAACAAGCAAAAATGCTCATTGATATACATAATCCTAATAGTGATATTGCTACAGAATGCTTAAATCAAGAAGAGATTGCTTCAATAAAAGATGTTTATAATAAGCATAACTTTGGTACAGAAAAGTATGATATGCCTAAAATGGCGACAGTATATTATGATGCATGGAAGTATGATGATACAGAAGATCCTTTGCTATCGCTGCTTTATTGCATAATAACTCGTTATGGGTAAAATATAAATCCTGATAAAGTTTCTTGGATGAAGGGTGCTTTATTAAAATCACTGCCACTCTTCAATGAAGTGGCAAAATCAGTAACTGGCTTAGATATAAAGGAAATTCTTGAAGGTTTAAAAAATATCCTTGAGACTCAAGAAGATTGGTTTAAGCAGATTAAAAAGGAAAACGATATTGAGAAACAAGTAAGAAAATTCTTGTCAAATATTATACGAGATGATGAAGAAAAGCTTATTATCTTTATTGATGAGTTAGACAGATGCAATCCGCAATACGCAGTAAAGCTTTTGGAAAGAATAAAACATTACTTTAATCATCCTAAGGTTGTCTTTGTGATTAGTTATAACAAGGCAGAACTGCAGCATTCTATTAAGACTTTATATGGTTCTGAATTCAGTGCTGATAAGTATCTTGAAAGATTTTTTGATTATGAGTTTGGCTTGAGTACTATAGATGTTGGCAGTTATCTTGACAGTTTAGTATGCAGTAATACTGTTCACCTTAACATGAAGGCTGTAGCCAAAATTTATAGTTTCCAGATGCGTGAATTATGTAAATACTACGATTGCGTAAATAATGCAACTGCGATGATTAAAAAGTTAATAAGTAATAATTTTTATTCTCAGGAAAAAAGCTTGGAATTTTGCATTATATGGTTTTTACCGGTTATTATTGGCTTACGTTTTTATAATGAAAACTATTATAGAGAATTCATTGAAGGTAAGGGCTTTAAGTATTACGAGGCTTTTTATGATTTGAGAATAAGAAATAAAGAGCATCACTTTGGTCAATTAATAAGCGGTATCGAACAAATTGATGAAAATTACAATGGAATTATGCAAAATAGGGTTGACCCTGTTTCAATGGAAAATAAATTTAGACAGTTGTATACAGCCATTTTTGAAGATATAGACAAAGATAAACAAGTTTTAATTGGAAATATTATGATAGATTCTGAGGTAAAAAAAGAGTTTAGAAAAATTTGTAATGGTATTTCATACTTAGCTGATTATAAATAATGCATATATAAAGTTAAAACGAATAGAGGACTAAGTGAGGTATATTGAATTATGATTATCAAGATGTTATATGCCAGAATTCTTGCTTTAATAACATATATAGCGGGAATTGATTGTGCCAAGATTTTTGATTCGCAGTTACGCTTTCATAAAAAACTAAATTTAAAGAATCCAACTACATTAGCGGATAAGCTTGCATATATTGAACTTCACAAGCAGTCTCCTTTAGCTTCTAGTTGTACGGATAAATTTGCTGTAAGAGAGTATGTAGAGAAGAAGGGTTTAGGTAATATATTGGTTCCGTTAGTTGGCGGTCCATGGAATAAGGAAGTGGATGTTGACTTCGCTAATCTTCCTAATAGTTTTGCTATTAAAGCAACTCATGGCTGCAAAATGAATTACCTTGTTCCAGATAAGAGTAAGATGAATATTTCTAAATGTCGTCGAGAAATGCAGAGATGGCTTGCTACTACTTATGGCGGATATTCTATTGAACCACATTACTATACGATTCCGCATAGAATTTATGCGGAAAAATTTCTTGAAAATAGCAATCAGCTTATAGATTATAAAATTCACTGTTTAAATGGAAAACCTGAATTTATTTTAGTTTGTAGCGACCGTAAAGCCAACGGTGATGCAGCAATGCAGGTGACGTTAGATTTATTTGATTTAAAGTGGCAACATATTCCTGAGCTTATTCCATCAGGCGCTGAAGTAGCGGGTGATGGTTCAATGGCTAAACCAGAAAAGTTAGATGAGATGCTTGAAATTGCCAAAAAATTAGCTGAGGATTTTGAGTTTGTTCGAGTGGATTTATATGAACTAAATGGAAAGGTTTACTTTGGAGAATTAACTTTTTCACCTGGTTGCTGTGTATTACCGTATTTTACAAAGAAATTTGATTTGGAAATGGGACAAAAGTTGAAAATATAAATTGGAGGAAAAGCAATGAGAATTGGCATTATTGGCCACTTTGGTGGGAATGAAAAATTTAACGATGGTCAAACTGTCAAGACCGTTGCAATATACGATGCGCTCAAAAGATACGGAATAAAGAATATCGACAAGATAGACACGTATTATATTAGGAAAAATCCATTTAGATTTTTGTGGCAGTTTATGAGTGGGATTTTTCGTGATAAGAAGTATATAGTATTACTCTCGTCTAATGGGCGAAAGGTGTTATTTCCGATATTAAGCTTTATGAGCAGCTTCATGAATAAAGATATTTATCATTACGGAATTGGCGGGAGACTTGCCAGAGAAGTTAGTGAGAAGCCTTCTTGGAAGAATTATGTGTCTTCTTTTAAAAGTAATTGGATGGAGAGTACGGAGTTAGCGGAACGGTTGCAGAAGCTTGGTATCAACAATGCTATTTATCTTCCAAATTTCAAGAAGTTAAATATTATGACTGAAGCAGAGCTTTGTACGGAGTATCAAGAGCCGTATAAGCTTTGTACTTTTAGTCGTGTTATGAAAGAGAAAGGTATCGAAGATGCCATTGATGCAGTTCGTGCAATAAATGCTGAATATGGAAAGATTGTTGTTACGCTGGATATTTACGGACCAACAGAAGAAGCTTATCTGAAGCATTTGCAGGAAATTCTTGCTCAAGAGTCTGCATGTTTTTATCGCGGTGTAGTGCCTGCAAATGAAAGCGTAGAGGCACTGAAGGATTATTATGCGCTGCTGTTTCCGACACATTGGAGGCATGAAGGTATACCTGGAACGATTATTGATGCTTTGTCGGCTGGTGTACCGGTTATTGCACGCAGATGGCAATACTGCGATGAAATGATAACTGACGGAGAGACCGGTTTACCTTATGATTTTGAGGAACCAGGCTTACTTAAGAATAGAATAGAGTATGCAATTATACATCCTAAAGAAATAATGGCGATGAAAAAGAATTGCTTGGCGAAAGCAGCATTATATAGTGAGGACTACGTTATGAAGCAAATTGCCAAAGAGTTGGGAATAGAGTAAAAATGGAGGCATAATTGATGAAAATCATGCAAGTTATTCCAGCATTTAGATTAGCTGGAGCGGAGGTAATGTGTGAGAACCTTTGCATTGCACTAAAAAATGCTGGAGAAAGCGTAATTGCTGTTAGTTTGTATTCAGAAAAAACAGCGATTACAGATAGATTGGAAAAAGCAGGTGTTCATATAGAATATCTCAATAAAAAACCTGGATTTGATGCTTCAATCATTTTTAAGCTTGTGAAACTTTTTAAAAGAGAAAAACCAGATGTTGTTCATACACATATCTATGCTTCAAAATACGGCTTGATTGCAGCGGTATTAGCAGGAATTGAGAAGAAAGTACATACAGTACATAATGTAGCGCAAAAAGAACAGGGTAACTTGGGCAAGAAGGTAAATAGTTTTATGTACAAACACTTTGATGTTGTTCCAGTTGCCCTTAGCCAAGAAGTAAGAAAATCAATTAGTGATGTTTATGGATTATGCAAGGATTCAGTACCAACAATTTTTAATGGGATTGATTTATCTAAGTGTATAACTAAGACTAACTACAAGGAAAATAAGATTTTTACAATTCTCCATATTGGTCGTTTTATGCAGGTAAAGAATCATGAAATACTGATACGTGCTTTTGCAACTTTTGTAAAAAAACATCCGTGCTCTAAGTTGCAGCTTTTGGGTGAAGGCGAGATGTTTGATGAAATGCAAAACTTAGCCAAAATGCTTGATGTTGCTGATAAAGTTGAGTTTTTAGGACTTCAGTCAAATGTATATCCTTTTTTACATAAGGCTGATGTTTTTTGTCTTCCTTCTGAATATGAAGGTGTTCCGATGACGTTAATTGAAGCAATGGGCACAGGACTACCAATAATCGCTAGTAATGTAGGCGGTATACCGGATATGCTTACAAACAAAAAAGATGCTTTGTTGATTGAGCCAAATGAGAAAGATCTACTTAAAGCTCTAGAAATTTTATATTATGATGAAGGAAAGAGAAAAGAACTTGGTAAAAATGCATTACGTAAGTCAGTGATGTTTTCATACCAGACAATGGCGAAAAAGTATATTGATGTATATACAAAAATAAGTGAGGTCAGAGTTTGATGAAATGTTTATTTGTAGCACCGGGAATGCTCTTTGGTGGTGCAGAACGGGTAATGAGTATTTTGGCTAATGAGTGGGGAAAAAGCAATGTAGAAAGCATGATTTTAGTGACGGAAACTGAGGCAATAAGTAAGTACAATTTATCAAATAAAGTTACCATGATTAGCTGTTTAGAAGAGAAAAAAAGAGCTAAAATACCTCATCTTGTAATTATCAAGAGAATACGTAAAATCTGCAAAGAATGGCAACCAGATGTGGTTATTTCATTTTATAATGATTTATGTGCTTTGACTGCTTTAGCAATTACTGGTCTTCATATTCCTTTGATATATTCTGAGCGTAATGATCCGAACAGGACAAATCAAGGAAAAATTGATCGCTTGTATCGAAAGATTATAGAGAATATGGCAGATAAAATAGTTTTTCAAACTACTGGTGCGCAAAGATGTTATTCAAAAAGTGTACAAAAAAAAAGTACAGTTATACTCAATCCTTTGAATACTTGTGGTTTTCCTATCCATGATTTTTCAAACGAAAAACACGAAATAGTATCCGTAGGTAGATTAGAACCTCAGAAGAATCAAAAGCTGCTGATAGATGCTTTTGCTTTGATAGCCAATGATTTTCCAGAATATCAACTGACTATATATGGTGAAGGCAGTCTTCGAAAAGAGCTTGAAGATTATATAAGAGCAAAGGGGCTTCAAGAAAGAGTTTCTTTACCAGGTAACCAGACTAACATTCAGGAGCATATCAAGGATGCTTCACTTTTTGTATTGAGTTCGGATTATGAAGGTATTCCTAATGCTTTGATTGAAGCGATGGCTATTGGTTTGCCATGTGTTTCTTCAGATTGTTCTCCGGGCGGAGCGCGTGAATTGATAGAAGATGGTGTAAATGGATTGATAACTCCTTGCGGTGATGCTAACAAGCTTTCAGATGCTATGCGTATGATGCTTAGTAATAAAGCGTATGTAAAAGCTTGTGGTATAGAAGCTTTAAAAATACGTGAAAAGACAGATGTTAGGAAGATAAGTGAAGATTGGTTGCGATATATATGTTAGAGGTGAAAGAATGTCATTAAGAATGTCATTAAACATAATAAAAAAGAAGCTAAGGCTATTAGCTACATGCGTAATGTTAGCAGTGGCTTTTAATTCTGATTGGAATTCAAACAGTATGATATGGTGGGGTAGTGTTGCTTTTTTTGGTATAGTATATGCATTTTACAAAGATTTTAAGATAAGCATGAAATTTAATACTGCGGATAAATGGATGCTTGGTTTTTTATTAACATCTTCGTTATCGGTACTTTATGCAGCTAATAGGGAAGCGACTATTGATTCTTTAAAGACATTAATAGTTATGTTTTTTGTTTGTTTCTTGATTGGCAAAGAAATCTACAAAAAAAAAGATCTTCGGGAACTATTATGGACTACGTTTTTCTCACTACTAATTGTAGCTGTATATCTTTACTTATATGTTGATTTCAACTTATTTGCTTTGACTAGAGTTGGCGAAGCAAATACTGGTAGATGGAATGCTAATGATATCGGAATAATGGCATCTATTGGAATCTTAATAGCTATAATGCTTTTTCGTGATACGAATAGGTTAATGAAATTATTGTTGATTTTTTCAATATCATTCCTTTTGTACTTAGATATTATGGCTGCATCAAGAAAAGCAATTCTTATGCTGGTAATTTGTCTCTGTGGAATGCGTATATTAAATAATCCAACTAAAGTCGTCAAAAATATATTGTTTATTGCTGTAGGCGTTTGCTTAACAATGTATTTAATATTTGAAGTACCTTTTTTTTACGAATTAATTGGCTGGCGTATGGAAGGTATGGTTGCGCTTTTAAGAGGAGAACCAACAGTAGCAGATTCTAGTTCAATAACGCGAGCAATGATGCTGAATTCAGCAATGCAGACCTTTTATGATAATCCGATATTTGGCGTAGGAATGAATAATTTTCGCTTTTTCAATATAGTCAGGGTTACATATGCGCATAATAATTTTGCAGAAATAGCAGCAGATTTGGGTATGCTTGGATTGGTAGCTTATTATTGGATATATGTATATATAATCAGAGATTATTTCGAAAAATACAAAAAACATGACAAAATACTCACGTTTTTGTTTATGATTATAATGGTGTATTTAATTAATCACATAGCATTAGTAACAATAACAGATATGCTCCAATGTATCTTTATTTGTTTGTATGCAGCGTATTCTAGAGTCGGCAATACAGAGCGTTTCTCATAAATGAACGTAGTTTAGTAGTTTATAGGGATAGATGCGTTGTGGGTAATATGTTAAATTATAAGGTGGGAATAGTATGAATAAATGGTTTGAAAGATTGGACAGAAGGCATTTTTTTGATTGGATGCCAGATTCATGGTATTTACAAATGAAATATAAGCAGTGTATGGGATATTCATTGAATCTATCCAATCCCAAGACATTTAACGAAAAGCTTCAGTGGCTTAAGCTACATGATCGAAAACCTGAATACACTATGATGGTTGATAAGTACGCAGTCCGTAAGTATATTGCTGATACCATTGGTGAAGAATACCTTATTCCACTGTTAGGCGTTTGGGATAATCCGGATGACATTGATTTTGATGCTTTACCGAATCAATTTGTGCTTAAGTGCAACCATAATTCTGGCCTAGGTATGTGTATATGTAAGGATAAAAGTAAGCTTGATATAGCAAAGGTTAAAGCTGAATTGAGGAAAGGTTTAAAACAGGATTATTATCTGACTTGCCGGGAATGGCCTTATAAAAATGTAAAGCGCAGAATTATTGCTGAAAAATATATGTCAGATGAAGGCAAAGAAGAATTGGCCGACTATAAAGTTTTGTGCTTTAATGGAGAACCTAAACTAATAGAGGTTCACAAGGGAAGATTTTATGGTAATCATACGGCTGACAATTATGATGAGTTTTGGAATAAAACTGATATTGAACAGTATGATTTGCCTAAAAGCGACGAAATACTGCCTAAGCCGAAATTTTTAGAAGAAATGTTGCATTTATCTAGATTATTATCGAAAGATTTAATTCATGTCAGAGTTGACTGGTACTTCACGAATAACAGGTTATATTTTGGTGAGTTAACTTTTTTTGATGGCTCTGGTTACAATCTGTTTTGTGGTGATGCTGATGGATTATTAGGCAGTTGGATTAAATTACCTAATAATTAATGCTTGTATGAGGATGTAATGCAAAATACTATTTTATTTTATAATTCGATATCGCCTTTAATATATCAAGTAACTACAATTATTTGTGGATTTATTTTACCGCGCTTAATATTAAGCCACTTTGGTACAGAGATAAATGGTTTAGTTAATTCTATATCCCAATTTTTAGGAGTGATATCATTTTTGGAGTTGGGCGTAGGTGCTGTAGTACAGTCGTCATTATATAAACCATTAGCAGATAATGATAATATCAATGTAAGTAAAGTAATAGCTTCTGCAGATAAATTCTTTAGAAAATTAGGATATATACTGGCAATATATATTATTGTAATGCTTTTTTATTATCCATATCTTGTGAAGCAAAGCTTTGGTTTTATGTTTACGGCGACACTGATCTTAGCAATATCTATCCGCTCTTTTGCACAATATTTTTTTGGAATAGTTAATCGCCTATTGCTTGTGGCTGATCAAAAAGCATATATTCAGTATGTAGCTCAAACCATAGCAATAATTATTAATACAATTGCCTGTTATACTTTGATAACTTTTGATTGTTCTGTGCAAATTGTTTATGGTATGACATCTCTTATTTTCTTCTTGCAACCATATGCAATTCATTTATATATAAAAAAATATTATGCGTTAGATAGAAAAATTCATTATGATGTCGAGCCAATTAAGCAAAAGTGGAATGGTGTTGCTCAGCACGTTGCAGCTGTAATTTTATCAGGTTCGGATACTGTTGTGTTAACGATATTTTCTACCCTGGTTAATGTATCTATATATGCTATATATTTTCTTCCCATGTCAGGTGCAAGGTTAGTAATAATGTCCATGATAAGCGGTATAGAAGCTTTGATTGGCAACTTGTGGGCCAAACAAGATTTACGGGAGCTTCGTAAAGTTTTTGCTTGGACAGAATGGCTTATTCATACCGGGACAACGTTGATTTTTACATTAACAGCAGTATTAATAGTACCATTTGTACAGGTTTATACGCATGGTGTAAGCGATGCGAATTATATACAGCCGTTATTTGGTATATTGTTGGTTGCTGCTAATTCAGGACATTGCTTACGCTTACCATATAACATCATGATTTTGGCAGCAGGTCATTATAAGCAGACGCAGCATAACTATATTATTGCTGCTGTGATGAATATAGTTATTTCCATTATAGGTGTTAAACAGTTTGGCTTAATTGGTGTAACTTTAGGAACATTAGCGGCTATGGTGTATCAGACTGTTTGGATGGCTTGGTATAATTCTAAGAATTTTATCCAATGGCCAATGCGTAAATTTTTAAAGCAAATGGTTGTGAACGCTGTTAGCGCTGCATCTATATTTATAGTTACCGGTTATTTTACTTTGACTGGAGTTAGCTATTTAGAATGGATTGTTTTAGCAATAAAGGTTACTGCTTGTGGAATTTTTGTTGCGTTATTAGTGAATTATATATTCTATAAAGAGTTTGTTCTGAAGATTGCTGATAAACTTATGAAGAGATTTTGCTGATTCAATGTATGCTTGGGTTATCTTAGGTACTGTCAATAGTTTTGCGCAAATTTCTTCAGACATCCTAGCAGAAGTTTAGT
>OCAM01000912.1_pt1 | contig 20839 bp, 22 predicted proteins | sample 1538281 | NCBI WGS metagenome assembly OCAM01 (sample SAMEA2580273, study PRJEB22360) | human gut metagenome | biome: human gut; feature: human-associated habitat; material: faeces | place: Denmark | collected 2008/2010 | reverse complement strand
GCTGCTGGCCCCGGGGGGCCAAAAAGCGCCAGGAACGAGTGGCTGCCGTTAAGCATACGCAGCTTCATCTCTTCAAACGGAATGACATCAGAAACCAGTTCCGCACCGGCCTTTTCCCACTGTGGACGTCCGGCGACGAAATTATCTTCTACCACCCACTGGCGGAACGGCTCGCAGGCGACACCTGCCGGATCGCGTACGCCGGTCAGCTGTTCAATTTTATCCAGCGTTTCAGCCGTGACGGCGGGCACAATACGGTCCACCATGGTTGACGGGAAGGTGACGTTCGCTTCAATCCAGTCGGCCAGTTCGCCGTCAACAGCGCGCGCGTAGGCGCAGGTGACATTGCGCATCACGTGGCCGTTTTCCGGCATGTTATCGCATGACATCACGCTGAATGCTGGCAGCCCCGCCGCCTTACGCCGCGCCAGCGCTTCAACCACTACGCCTGGCGCAGATTTCGGCTGATGGGGGTTTTGCAGGTCGGCAACGATTAACGGATGATCGAACATCAGTTGTCCGGTTGCCGGGGAGTGGCAATACCCTTTCTCGGTGATGGTCAGGGAAACAATGGCGACCTGCGGATCGCACAGCGCCGCCAGCACGGTTTCAAGGCCGTCGACCTGCGCATGCAGCGCATTTTTGACGACGCCGACCACGCGCGCCGTCCACGCATCGGCAGACATCTCTGCTACGGTATAAAGATTATCCTGTGCCTTCAGATCGGCGATCTGCTGTTCGCCGCCAATCAGGTTAACTTCGCAGTAACCCCAGTCGCTGCCCTGTTCTGCGGCGAGTATATCGGTGTACACCGCCTGGTGCGCACGGTGAAACGCGCCAAACCCTAAATGAACAATGCGTGCCTTGAGGCTGTCGCGATCGTACTGAGGACGCGTTGCCTTCGCCTGTAATAAACGGTTTTCCATGATTGAGACTCGTTAATTATGAACGCTGAGATCCGCAGCCGCTCTGGTGACAGTGCGGCTGCGCCGGTTGACTAAACCAACTAGAATGGCAGTGTCATTACTTTATCCTGTCGATCACAATACTGGTTATGCTGCCATGAACATTGATTTACATTAACTTTCGGCCAAGTGGTGTGATATAAAAATCAAGTTGTGTGACATCCGGCAAAAGATATAAACCAGATCATACAGGGGTGCGCACCGTCTGCTCGCCGGACCGGACCGTCGGCTCACGCCACAACCTGTCGTAGGAATAGCCTGTTAAATCTTCCACGACCCGGCGAGCTTCGGCGGATACGCGTTGGGGAGAGCCGTTGGCTTTCAGGCGATCCAGCTCATCCACAAAGATTTTGTGCGTACGCTTGTTCAGGTTAAATGTCAGAGCCTGCCACAGGGCCAGGATAAGCAAGGCAGCAGTGCCGATGAACATCAGCATTGCGATGGTGTGGATGGCTTCGGTTGGCTGCGTCTGGCTCCCTTTTACAAATCCGCCGCTTTGTAACAGGAGACCCACAATAAAGGTGGCAATAGCGACCGTGGTTTTTCGGGAGAATGTCATTACCGCGGCAAACAGTCCCTCACGACGCTGACGGCTGACCATTTCATCGATATCTGGAATGAACGGGAACACGTTCCACGGTGTAAACTCAAGGACGCAGCGCCCCACCTGATACACCCCGGCCAGAATGACCAGCGTCGCGACGGTATTCAGCGCAGGGATCTGGTACACGGCAAAGAAGCCCCCCAAACAGAGCAACATCAGTGAATAGGCAAATACATATAGCTTTGATGGCCCATATCTGATGATCCCTATACCCGCAATTAACGTGACGGGCAGCCCCACAATACTCATCGACAGCAGCGTGCCTGCCAGTGAGGAAGAGACATTCAGACAGTAGACGCAGAAAAATACAAATACCGTGTTGTAGACATCTTTGCCGGTAAACGACAGCAGATAGATGGCGAGATGTTTCCTGAAGGCCCGGATTTTCAGGGTGGAACCATACTCCTTAAAAAGTCGTCCAAAGGCAGCCAGCTTCTCTCCTGCTGTTTGTGGGCGTGTGTTTTTTTCCAACCCGGAGAGCATTTCCGGCGTCAACTCGCGTTCCCAGGTCACTTTCCACGAGATGAATACACATACCATAAACAGTACAGCAAAAATAACGCCGTTTATGAGGTAGGCATGGGCGCTGTTTTCCCCGAAATAGCCGATCAGTAATCCGGGAATAAATGTCGCCAGAAACGTCCCGGACGCTGAAAGAAACATGCGACAGGTAGAGAGTTTGGTCCGCTGGTTAAAGTCTTTTGTCATTTCTGACGGTAACGTTTCCCACGGGATCAGTACCATTGCAGCAATAATTTCAAATGCTAGATAGACGGCGAGATAAAAACCGTATGTCATGCCATCAAGCCACAGCAATGCATAGACCAGCATCAACGGTGCACCGATCAGCAAAAAGAAACGTCGGCGACCAAATTTTTTACCAAAATAGTTTTTGTAAAAATGGTCAGTGAAACTTCCCATAAACAAACTAACGATAGCATCGACAATGCGCGCTATAGCAACAATAGACGCCGCTTCAACCGGTGACAACCCAACAAATGTCGTATAGAAGAATAATAACCAGGCGCCGATAACGGTAAAGGCACCGCCGCCCATAATATCCGTTAGTCCGTAGCCGATACTAACCGGAATAGTAATTTTTTTTGCAGTACGAGACATGTTCCATCCCCACTCAGTGAGTAGAATTTAGAATCTGAAATAGTTTTCAGCATTATCATGGCAAATATTTTTAACCATCTTCGTTAGGATGGTGTTATTATCCGGAACTTCACCACGCTCCACCCAGCCACCAATGATATTGCACAAAATACGACGGAAATAATCGTGGCGAGTATACGAAACCAGACTACGGGAATCGGTTAACATACCGACAAAATTCATTAATAGCCCCTGATCCGCAAGGCTATGTAGCTGGTTTTCCATTCCGCGTTGAGTGTCGTTAAACCACCATCCGGAGCCAAACTGTATCGGCGATTTAACGCCCAATTCCGCAGTCTGAAAATTAGCGATAGTCGTCGCGACAATATCGTTATAGCTGGCGTTGAGGTTATATAGAATGGTTTTGGGCAAAGCTTCAGCCTGCGCCATTGCATCCAGGAGTTGGTTGAGATTGGCCGCAAGATTCGACTGATCGGTCAGCGAGTCAAAACCAGTATTACTACCCAAAGAACGGTACATGCGGGAATTATTATTGCGAATCGCACCGAAGTGTATCTGCATTGCTCAGTTATGCTGCCTGTAATTATGCGCCAGCATAATAAAAATGGCACTGTCAAGAATCGCATTATTACGGGCGTCCAGATTTTCACCCCGGCGCTTTCGGGCAAACACGGATTCAACCTGACTTTCATCTGCTGACTGAAAATGGATCTCCACGGGTCCGTGATCGGAAATTCGGCACCCGATTTCGTGGAACCAGGCAATACGCTGGCTCATTCCCTTAACAAAATCGCTGAATGTCTGGATTTTAGATCCTGTCGTCTCACCTAATCGATCGATAAAGTCGGCAAACTGTTCCGCGTTTTGCGCAAAAACATCGTCCGGACGAAAGGTCGGTAATACCTTAACGTTGAACGTCGCGTCATCACGCAATAATTGATGGTAGCGTAAATCATCAAGCGGAGCATCTGTCGTACAAATAACTTCTACCCTGGAGCGTTTAATGAGTTCCCTCGGCGTAAAATCAGGCTGCTGCAATAGCAGATTACAGCGCTCCATTATTTCACGCCAGTTATGCCTGCCCAGCGGTTCGTCACAGTTAAAATAGTGGTGAAGTTCTAAATGAGTCCAGTGATAGAGCGGATTTCCATAGCTCGCTTCGACCGTTTCAGCCCATGCCGCAAATTTATCCTCCGCCGGGGCATCGCCCGTAATGTATTTTTCGTCAATACCGTTGGCGCGCATGGCGCGCCATTTATAATGATCGCCAGCCAGCCAGAGTTCGGTAATATTATCGAGATTTTTATTCTCGAAGATATCTTTCGCGTCCAGGTGACAGTGATAATCAATAATTGGCAGCGCTTTCGCGACGTTACGATAAAGTTCAACACCTCTCGCATTGCCAATCATAAAGTTATCGTTAATAAAACTCATGACAGGGCTCCATATTTCCGCTGCTTCGCTGCGGTATCGCTCTGGCGCAGGGGTTCAGCTGCATCTTCCACCAGGCTCAAATCGCGGTCGCGCACTTCTGGCATCAGCAAAGCGGAGACCAGCCCAATCAGCGAGTACGCCACCAGCATCGCCACAATCGGCCACCAGGACCCGGTCATATTGCAGAAGATCCCCGCCAGCACCGGACCAAAGCCTACCGCCACGAGACCGCCCGCCTCTTTGGAGATCGCCATGCGGGTAAAGCGGTTTCGCGAACCAAACATCTCCGCCATGGTGATGTTTTCCAGCGCAAACAGCCCGAGCACCGCAAAGTTATGAATAACGATGATAGAGAGCATAATCACGCCCGGCGCGTAACTCTTATCGACGATAATCGACAGCATCGGGTAAGCCAGAATAATGGCTGAAATGTTAAGGATGATATATGGCAGACGGCGCCCCACTTTATCGGACAGCCAGCCCAGCAGCGGGATGGAGACGAAGCCAAGAATCGAGCTGATCATCAGCGCATCGGTTGGGATCGCCTTATCAAATAACAGCGTCTGTACCAAGTACCCGGCAAGGAAGGTCTGGATAAGCCCAGAGTTACCGGCCTGACCAAAGCGCAGCCCCGTCGCCAGCCAGAACGATTTGCTCTTAAACATCGCGCCGACCGAGGTATCCTGCGCAGCAACCGGCGCAACGGCTTCGGCATCGTTTACCTTCTCAAACACCGGGCTCTCTTTAAGGTTCATACGCAGCCAGATGGCGAAGATCATCACCACCACGCTGGCGAGGAACGGCACGCGCCAGCCTCAGGCAATAAGTTCTTCACGATCGAGGGCAAAGAACATCACGGCCCAGATCGCCGTGGCGCTCAGCGTCCCGCAGTTGGTGCCCATGGCCACCAGCGAGGAGATGATGCCGCGTTTACCCTTCGGGGCGTATTCGGCCAGCATGGTGCCTGCGCCGGAGATTTCAGCCCCCGCGCCCAGCCCCTGAATAATACGCAGCGTCACCAGCAGCACCGGTGCGAAAATCCCGATCTGCGCGTAGGTTGGCAGGACGCCGATTAAGGTGGTGCAGATCCCCATCATGGTGATGGTGATAAACAGCACTTTTTTACGGCCAATTCTGTCGCCCATTCTGCCGAAGATAAATGCCCCGACAATACGCGCGATGTAGCCTGCGCCGTAGGTGCCCATCGCCAGGATCAGCGCCATGGCCGCGGACTGCTCAGGGAAGAAAATTTCATGAAACACCAGCGCGGCGCCAAGGGAGTAGAGCTGGAAATCCATAAACTCCAGGGCGGTGCCCAGCCAGCCAGATACGGCGGCTTTCACCAGATCTGACGTACTTCTTTGAGGTTGTGCTTGAGTCATAATGGCTATCTCTGCAAGGTAAGATGCGTACCACTGAGAGCCTGTCTTCGCAGGCTCTTAACCGCGTGAATTATTATTGGTCGAACGTGAGCAAGACTTTGCAGCACTGCCGCTGGTCTTTTTCAAACAGTTCGATGGCGTCTGTAACGTGGTGATAGTCAAATGTATGGGTGACCAGTTTTTCAGGGTCGATCAGCCCTTTTTCCAGCCAGTCAATGACCACCGGGAATTTGTTGGCATTCAGGCGCGAAGAGAAGATCGACAGCTCTTTGCCGGTGATCCCCTGCTGCACAATCTGGCTCGGGTCGCTGGAGAAGCCCATCAGCACGATGCGCGCCGCCGGAGACGCCAGCGTAATCGCTTCCTGTAAAATGGACGGATGACAGGCAGCATCGATGATTAACGTCGGCTTGATGCCTTTTTCATCCAGCGCGGCCTGTAAAGAATGCTCGCCGTTGTTGAAGACCCAGTCTGCGCCGCTGCGTTGCGCCATCTCCAGCCGCTCATCAATGCGATCCACCACGATGACCTGCTTCACCTTGTAAACGCCCTTCAGCGCCTGCACGGTGACCAGCCCCATCGGGCCTGCGCCGTAAATCAGCGCCACATCCTGTTCGGTGGGTTTCGCCTGCCCCGTCACGTTGGCGGCAATGGTGAATGGCTCAACCATCACCGCGTGGTGGTCAGGGATCGCATCCGGAATGCGCCAGGCATTTTTCGCCGGCACCACGGCGTATTCGCTGAAGCCGCCGTCACGGTGGACGCCCAGCACCACCAGCGAAGTACAAACGTTCGGTTTTCCAACGGAACACGGGTAGCAGTGCCCGCAGCTGATCACCGGATCAACCGAAACGCGCTGGCCCAGTCGGGTGCCCTCCACGCCTTCGCCAACCGCGTCTATTTCGCCAAAGAACTCGTGACCGATTACCCGCGGGTATTTCGCAAACGGGTTATGCCCGCGATAGATATGGCTGTCTGAACCGCAAATACCGGCGAGCTTAATTTTGACGCGGACGTCGCCTGCGCCCGGCAACGGGAGAGGACGCTCTTCAATCACCAGCACATCCGGCTGTTGGATCACTACGCTTTTCATCATTCGCTCCTCGTTTACCAGTTCCAGAGGGTGCCGTCTTCCAGACGAGCCACCGGCAGATAAGCCGGATCGTACGGGTATTTCGCCGCCAGCTTCTCATCAAACTCAATGCCCAGCCCTGGCTTGTCGCCCGGGTGCATATAGCCGTTATCGAAGCGCCAGCTGTGCGGGAACACTTCCAGCATCTGCTCCGAATACCCCATATACTCTTGCACGCCAAAGTTCGGTACCCACAGGTCAAAATGCAGCGCCGCGGCGTGGCAAATCGGCGACAGATCCGACGGGCCGTGTGAGCCGGTACGCACCTGATAAAGTGAGGCAAAGTCCGCAATGCGACGCATCCCGGTGATGCCGCCCGCATGGGTTATGGTGGCGCGGATATAGTCAATGAGCTGCTCTTCAATCAGCTGCTTGCAGTCCCAGATGCTGTTGAACACTTCCCCCACCGCAATTGGCGTGACGGTGTGCTGGCGGATCAGGCGGAAACACTCCTGGTTTTCAGCGGGAGTCGGATCTTCCATCCAGAACAGACGGTACTCTTCAATGCTTTTGCCGAATCGCGCCGCTTCGATGGGCGTCAGACGGTGGTGCATGTCGTGAAGGAGATGTTCATTGAAGCCGAACTGACTGCGCACTGCGTCGAACAGTTTCGGCGTGAAGTCGAGGTATTTTTCAGTGGACCATAGCTGCTCTTCCGGCCAGGCGCCCTTGGTCGCTGGCTCATACGCCAGCCCTTTTCCTTTTGCCATGCCGTAGGTGGTTTTCATTCCCGGCACGCCGCACTGCACGCGAATTGCCTTGAAGCCCATCTCTTTATGACGGGCATAATCTTCCAGCACGTCGTCAATGGTGTGCCCGGTGGTGTGACAATAAACCATCACCCCTTCCCGGGAGGCTCCGCCCAGAAGCTGATAGAGCGGCATGTTCGCGGCTTTCGCCTTAATGTCCCACAGCGCCATATCCACGGCAGAAATCGCTGACATGGTGACCGGACCACGACGCCAGTAAGCGCCTTTATAGAAGAACTGCCAGATATCTTCGATGCGGTGCGCATCGCGGCCAATCAACTGAGGGCACAGGTGATCTTTCAGGTAGGAGGCAACGGAAAGTTCACGTCCGTTCAGCGTGGCATCACCCAGGCCGACAATGCCCTCATCGGTGGTGATTTTAAGGGTGACAAAGTTACGCCCCGGGCAGGTGACAAATACTTCAGCCCCGACAATCTTCATAATCCATTTCCTTACATCGCTCGTTGTGATGCAGGAAATTTACGCAACTACACTACTACCATACAAGTATAATGATCGTAAAATCAGCGGGCGATCACACTATAAGGACGCTTATGCGCGTCCCCAACCGGCCACGATGATCAACATGCCGCACAGGGCAATCAGCGCGCCTGCCCAGTCATACAGGCTTAGCCTGACGCCATCGACAACGCGCAGCCACAGCAGCGCGGTACAGACGTACACTCCGCCGTAGGCCGCATATACCCTCCCGCTGGCGGCCGGATGCAGGGTGAGCAGCCAGACAAAAAGGGCCAGGGACACACCCGCCGGGATCAGCAGCAGCGCGGAAGCGCCCCGCTTTAGCCAGAGCCACGGCAAAAAGCATCCGATGATTTCGCACAGCGCGGTCGCGAAAAAAAGCAGCGTCGTTTTGAACATTTTTCTCGTTTCGTGAGGATTGATTTAGACATCATACGCGATAATGTTCACATCGTTCCCATACCTGCCGCGCGGGTATGACACCCTTTCGGATTGGTGTAGAATCCAACGGGGTAATCCGATTGTCTGCACCCGTTTAAAGGAAACGCTATGACTACATTAAGCAAACGCCTTTGTCTGACAGCCGTACTGGCGCTGTCATCGTTCGCCTTCGCCGCAACGGCATCAGCCGAAACCAGCAAACTCATCATTGAGTCTGGTGACAGCGCGCAAAGCCGTCAGAACGCCGCCATGGACAAAGAACAATGGAATGACACCCGCAGCCTGCGTCAGAAAGTGAATAAGCGCGTGGAAAAAGAGTGGGATAAAGAAGACGTCGCGTTTGATGCCCGCGACAAATGCCAGCAAAGTGCCAACGTCAACGCCTATTGGGAGCCTAACACCCTGCGCTGTCTGGATCGTCGCACTGGCCGCACGGTAGCACCGTAATGTCGACGCCGTGTGACGTTAAGCTCCGTCCGCTGGAGCGCGAAGATTTACGCTTTGTTCACCAGCTCGACAACAATGCCAGCGTGATGCGCTACTGGTTTGAAGAGCCTTATGAGGCGTTTGTCGAGCTGTCCGATCTCTACGACAAGCATATCCACGATCAGAGTGAACGCCGGTTTGTGGTGGAGTGCGAAGGTGAGAAAGCCGGGCTGGTTGAACTGGTTGAGATCAACCACGTTCACCGTCGAGCGGAATTTCAGATCATTATTTCACCGGAGCACCAGGGGAAAGGTCTTGCGTCGCGGGCGGCAAAGCTGGCGATGGATTACGGGTTTAACGTCCTGAATCTCTACAAGCTTTACCTTATCGTCGACAAAGAGAACGAAAAAGCGATTCATATCTACCGTAAGCTGGGCTTTATGGTGGAAGGTGAACTGATCCATGAGTTCTTTATTAACGGCGAATACCGTAACACCATCCGCATGTGCATTTTCCAGCATCAGCATCTGGCCGGGCATAAGTCCTCCTCCGCCAGCCTGCTTAAACCCACCGCGCAGTAACCTGCGCGGTTTTATTCTCAATAATATTCAATGCTGTTTTTGATGGTGTACTTGTGCTCAACGGCAGGTTTGACGCTGTCATCGGTGATCACCAGCTCACAGCTCACCGGGTTATTGTGGCGATCGTAATCACAGCTCTGCTTTACATTGCCCATCGGTTTATCGTTCAACAGGCTTACCGCCGTATAATCCATGCGCTTGCGCAGATCTTTCGACGGCACCGACTTGACCGATAAACGCTTGTCGCCGGAAACTGTAGTTTTACCCAGCGGGTAGCCGTCGGCGTCATACTGGTACTTCACTTCCATCTCTTTGCTGTGCGCGGCAACCACAAACCCGTTATCGTCGGTGTCCCACGTCAGGCCGGCAGACGGCAGTTCCGCCAGCTGACATTTTCCCTGCAACTTTACCTTCTGCTGCTGGGTTTCCGCATCGACGTAGTAGTTAGCATCCAGCACCAGCGCAACGCCCGTATTAGCGTCGAGATCGTGCAGTTCAAGCGTATCGAAACACCCTTCCGTTGACATCGTGCCGGTCACACGTTTAGAGACTTCACCCTTATCGTTGAACAGCGTCTGGGTAAAATCCTTCACCGGCCCGCGCAGAGGATCAAAGTCAAACTCGTTCGAAAAACTCGCCATCTCCGGCGTAAATGACAGCGGCGCGGTGTTGTTGTCGCATCCCACCAGTACCGTTGCCAGTAGCGTTATCGCTGCGTATTTGTTCACATCATTTACCGTTCAAAGAGAGATACAATCATATTAGCAAATACAGCAACTTACATAACAGCACTTCATTTGACTCTTTGCGCTGTATAAATCCGTCGTTTGCATTGACGATACCTGCCAAAGTGGCTACTTTGGGCGCGGAAGATTCCACACTATTATAAAATTAGATTCTTAAATTTTCGGGTTAACATCATGATTTACGACTGTTTTTTATACTATGACGAAGATATGTTGCTCGACATCAGATTACATACTCTCGCTGATGTCGTTGACCGTTTTGTCATTGTAGAAGCAACACACTCTTTTACGGGCATACCGAGAGAATTGCATTTCGTTATTACAAAGTTTGCCAAATTCAAAGACAAAATCATTTACGTGCCTTTTGACGCGCAGCCTATTTTAAACCGTGCGGATAATAACCAGGTTGATGCCTGGGCAAATGAAGCAGCGCTTCGCAACTCCATTATGAACGGGTTAAAAGACGCGGCAGACGACGATCTGATTCTGGTGTCAGACGTTGACGAAATCTTCTCTCCCGACACGGTCAGGGCCATTAATCCGCGCGCGCTCTGCACGACTATTCATCAAAACGTGTTCAACTATCAGTTTAATCTCCAGGTTCACAACACGGATGGTACGCCGAGAAAATGTACCTTGCCCCGCGCGACGTCCTATTACAACCTTAAGCATTTCTTCCACGGTGAGCCTGAATCTTTCAGAAACTGGAAGCGTGCGCGCAAAGATAAAAACTGGTCATGGTTTAAATGGAACTGGCTAAAAATCAATAATAAAATTGTGAAAGATGGCGGCTGGCATTTCTCATGGGTAATGACTCCAGAAAGAATTTCCGAAAAAATGTCTACCATTTCTCATACCGAATACGATCTGCCGGAATTTAATAACCCGGAACATATTATGAAGGTTATTACCAACGCCGAAGATATCTGGGGACGAGACCGAAAACTGGTCAGGCAAGAGGTATCAAAACGCACCCTGCCTTCTTATCTGGTAGACAATCAGCACCATTACTCGCAATTTATTTTATGACGCAGGCAGGGCTCCAGGACAATTCAGAAAGACAGGTCCAAAAACAAAAGCTTACCCTAACCCTGCTATGCTTACAGTCCACACAGTGAAAAGGAGCTACAGATGAAACGGTTACCCTGGATTACCGCCCTGCTGTTAATGAGTGCTTCACCCGCTCTTCTTGCGGCCCCGGACTCCTGCGAGCGCGTGAAAAGCGACATTCAGCAGAAGATTATCAACAACGGCGTACCGGAGTCTGGCTTCACCCTGAACATCGTCCCGAACGATCAGGCCGATCAGCCGGATGCGCAGGTCGTTGGGCATTGTGCCAACGATACTTTCAAAATTTTGTACACCCGCACCAGTAGCGGCAACTACCCGGTGAGCGGCGCAGGTACGCAAGAGAATGCGCCCGCTGAGTCGCAATGATTTTCCCACTCAATTCCCCTGATTTGACGAGGATTAATATTTAATACCTCTAAATAAGTAACACTCCCCCCATCATTAGCCCGGTTGTAGTCACGGGTGAAAATAATTATTAACAATGATGGGGTGAGTTATGTCCGAAGTTGAACATCACGGCGGTATAAGCCGTCGAACTCTGGTTAAATCTACTGCCATAGGATCTCTGGCGCTTGCCGCCGGTGGGATCGCATTACCTTTTGGTCTGAAAAGCGCCGCCGCCGCTGTGCAGTCCGCTATTCAGCCCGCAGAAGACAAAGTTGTCTGGGGCGCCTGCTCGGTAAACTGCGGTAGCCGCTGCGCGCTACGTCTGCACGTTCGCGATGACGAAGTCTACTGGGTTGAAACGGATAATACCGGCGAGGATATTTACGGCAACCATCAGGTTCGCGCCTGCCTGCGAGGCCGTTCAATTCGCCGTCGCATTAATCACCCAGACCGTCTGAACTATCCGATGAAACGCGTGGGCAAACGCGGAGAAGGCAAGTTTGAGCGTATCACCTGGGAAGAAGCGCTGGACACCATCGCCGCGAGCCTGAAAAGCGTGGTCGAAAAATACGGCAACGAAGCGGTCTACATTAACTACTCCTCCGGAATTGTAGGCGGCAACATCACCCGCTCCTCCCCTTATGCCTCGCTGGTCGCGCGCCTGATGAACTGCTACGGCGGCTTCCTCAGCCACTACGGCACCTACAGCACCGCGCAGATCGCCTGCGCAATGCCCTACACCTACGGCAGCAACGACGGCAACAGCACATCGGATATCGAAAACACCAAACTGGTCGTGATGTTCGGCAATAATCCGGCGGAAACGCGCATGAGCGGCGGCGGGATCACTTACTACCTTGAGCAGGCGCGCGAACGGTCAAACGCGCGGATGATCGTTATCGATCCGCGTTATACCGACACTGCCGCAGGGCGTGAAGACGAGTGGGTCCCGATTCGTCCGGGCACCGATGCCGCGCTGGTGGCAGGTATTGCGTGGGTGCTGATTAATGAAAATCTGGTCGATCAACCTTTCCTCGATAAATACTGCGTGGGTTATGACGAAAAAACCCTGCCGGAAGGCGCACCGGCTAATGGTCATTACAAAGCCTATATTCTCGGCCAGGGTGATGACAAAACCGCGAAAACCCCTGAGTGGGCGTCTCGCATAACGGGCATCCCTGCCGATCGCATCATTAAGCTGGCCCGTGAAATCGGTTCGGCGAAACCGGCCTACATTTGCCAGGGCTGGGGCCCACAGCGTCAGGCTAACGGGGAGCAAACGTCCCGCGCCATCGCCATGCTGCCGATCCTGACCGGCAACGTCGGCATTAACGGCGGCAACAGCGGCGCGCGCGAATCGACCTACACCATCACCATCGAACGCATGCCGCTGCCGGAAAATCCGGTGAAAACGCAAATCTCCTGCTTCAGCTGGACGGATGCCATTGCCCGTGGACCGGAGATGACCGCCCTGCGCGACGGCGTACGCGGCAAAGATAAGCTCGATGTGCCGATCAAGTTCATCTGGAACTTCAAGGACTTGAAGCGAGACCGCATTACACCTGAGGTCCTACATTGAGTCAATACTTTGTGTCAGCCTTTGTGTCAGCCTTGTGTCATTCAGTTACTCGTTAGAGTCACGAGAGGCCTCCCGTCCCAGTGCTTGTAGTCAGGACTGAGCGTCTCAACCACCAGCCTAAGGTGAGAGACTATTCGTCCGCCCCCGGTCTGTTGGACTCTCAGCAGGGGCCTATGGGGGAGCCGCCGTCTGCTTAAAGAGTGATATGGGTCCTCACATTTTTTTAGTCAAAACTCATCGGACTTTAGGCCAAACCATCAGCACGACCACAAGCACCAGCTTCAGCAGAAAGACCACGAGATAGACTTGATGTAGGCTCACGGTCATCCTCCCGCCATTGATATACTACCATACCAGAAATAAGGCCAAGACCCGAAGGCTAGCAAAGCTAGCAAGGTCCTGACCAATAGTTAACTCTTACGGATTAGAGCGGTCCCAGACGAGACGCTGTACGACAAACAGCAGAGCGTTAACACTGCCCGTCCCCATCTTGATTGTCGCCGCTGGTTCTGCGACCACGTGAACCTTACCGCGAATCTCTAGGTCGTGGGACTGGCTGTTACCATCACGAGAAAGGACCACATTGATATGCTCACCATCAGTACGCAGACAACCGAAACTCAGCGCAGTAAATCTCTTAGAAAGCATGAAGGCACCACGGTCAGACCCGTTATAGTAGGCGATGTCCGTCCCCAGCATATCCTTGATAGCATCTTCACCACCGAAGCCCTTAGATGCAGCCAGTCGACCCAGAGCGCGTAACTCGTTCTCGTGCATCAGGATTCCGTAGTCAGACAAAGAAGCACCTAAAGACGGCTCGGTGTAGGCATACAGTCCATCCAGCAGGGATTCTGCGTAATCGACCATCTTACCAGTAGTCACAGGGACTTCATGATGTGTCTTCACCAGACGGGAGGTCATCAGCACGTCAACCATCTTGGAGTTGATGGACCGAACGACAGACTCGCAGATGTTCAGAGCGTCTTGCTGGAGTGTGCCAGCGGTGAAACCAGAGAGTGTCTTAGCGTCCCAGAGTTTAGTCTGATAGCTCACGAGGACTGCTTGCTCAATCGGCTCAACAGTTATCTCAGTCCCAGCCGCAGCAGTGACTACAGCAGGAGCCTTACCACCGCCCATCGGAACGACCACAGAACGGTCAGCCAGAGTATGGGCAATAATCGGGGTCGGTAAACTGTTACGGGTCGGCAGCAGTTCAACCGGGAACGGGATGTTAGACTCTGCGTCCTGAAGTGCTGCATTCAGCATAGCCTTGACGGTCTTGGCTAACTGAAGCGCGTAGACCTGCGGCTCGGTAGCTGTCTGCTCAGAGACCTGAATGTTGTCAGTGTTGGTGATACGGGCTGGCTCAATGCCGAACTGGAAAGCGTCTTTAATAATTGTCATGATAATCAATCTCCTTAATCGTAAATACTTGAGGTCCCAGCTTTAAGTCCGGGACCGAATGTGGCTGTGATTACAAGCTGTCCATCCAGTTGTCCATGCCGTCAATCTCCACCAGCTTAGAGGCTCGTGAGCGACCAGTGGAAGACACAGCGTTGCGAATAGAGTCACCATAGGCCTGACGTTCAGCTTTCTGCTGGTCACGCTTCTGGTTAGCCTTAATGCGCTCCTCTTCGGTCATGTGCATCTCTGCCATACGCTCAGCAAGGACACGCTGCTCACGCTCAATGCGCTCTGCTTCACGCTGCTTATTAACCTGACGACGCTGGTAGGATGTAAGGAGGTCGTTACTGAAGAAGTTGCTAATCGTCACACCAGCTTCAGCGAGGGCCTCCAGCAGCTCCATAGACGCAGAGCTGGTAGGAGACAGTCCAGACAGGTAGCCCGGAATCAGGGTCTTTAACGCCAGTGATAACGGGTATGACTCACCGTCCAGCTTGCAAGTATTTGCGTAAAGGTCGATGTCGGTGACTTGGAGTTTCCAATCGTTTTGGTCGAATAACATAAATAAGGCTCCTCTTGAGAAGGTGAGAACTATCGGTATCGCAGACACAGTTATGCCTACGGGTCTCCCCGCATCGGTCATTCTCAAAAGGTTTTAAATAGAATTGGGTTTGATCACTATTAACGATTAATTGAAGACGTTATGATTGGAACAAACGATCAATAGGAATGTGGTTATTTGCTAAGCTGCGACAACCTTTCACCAAGACACTCAGGAATGATTTATGACCAAATTAGCTATTAGCTTATTGCTTTACTTGGCCTGCTTTTATGCAGTTGGATACGGCGCTGGATATATAACAGGAGGAATAACGTGGCATACACTGTATATGCTTGAACGTATAATCACCGTAGCCCTAATTGCATTCATTCCAGTCTTTATCTTTGCGGCTTTATTAAAGTCCTCCAAAAGACAAGGAATAATAAAATCACTTTCAGTCGCAGCAACTAATATCATCCCTTCGGCCATTGCATTACTTATAGGATTTACCGACGCAGTGACCAGAGAATTTCTTACTTACTTTCTCGGTTAACTGGCATATTGCGAATGACCAATTGTTCTATTAGCTCATTACGAGAATAAAATGGTCGGTCATTCGTGGCGTCTTTATCCACACCAAGCATCGACAATAGAACAGAAGTGGGAAGACCCCGGTAACGCAGGGTCAATTTACCGCTAGGTGTGCGCGGGTCAATCATAGCCATGACTTAGAATCCTCCCTTAGAGCACAGACGAACCAGCTCGACCTTGTTGGACTTCAGCCACTCATAGCCCTTGGTGCGGACCTTTAGTCCTTCCTGGCCGTTGTAGTGGTTATCCTGAAGACGGTAATAACCATTCTCCAGACCCTTAGGATTGAAGCTGGTCATCCAGCCACCGGACGAGATGTCAAATACAGACTGTCCTCGACCGTCAATCTTGCGACTGTAGAAGGGATTAGCTATACGTCCTGACTTCAACACGGCATTAAGAGCCTTTGCTGATACCAGCTTTGTGCCTAACCTGAAGTCGAGATTCTTAAGACACTCTGTCAGGGTCTGGCCCTGCTTCGGGTTATCCAGCTTTTCCAACCAGTTACGGGCTATTGGCCTGAGACCCTTAAGCTCCTTGGAGTCCTGCGCCAGCGCCTTAGCTTCTGACACTTTGTCGTTACGCAAAGCGATGAAAGCACGGATGACCTTAAGGTAGAACTCCTCAGAGACCCACATAGCGTAAGCTATAGCCGCTTCCTCAGTTGCCAATGTGCCGCCATTGCGCCCTGCTAAAACATGCAAATTTGCATCTTTAACAAGCCTGTCTTTTAGAGAGCTACGCCACTGACCCGGCTCCTTACCAGATGGAAGCTCAAGCGTCTTATGCAGCTCATTCAGGTTCCACATACGGTCCTGATTACAGGCCCAGTGATAACCGTCAACGATGACCGGAAGGACTACTTCATGCTTCATTAATTTGTTGATGGATGGCATTGTGTGTACTCCTTTTGTTTTGCACCCTGAGTCACACCCCACTGACCTACTCAAGACCCCACACAAAGGGAGACCAGCAGGCACAGGATGCAAACAGAAATGACTTGAGGATTAATGATGGTCGTGTGAAGACCAGTGATGATAAAGGCTCGACAGCGTGTCAGGACGACCAGATGCTAGAAGGTGATAGACTTCAATGGGAGAAGAACTTCTAGGGGCTGGAGGTCTGACAGAGGCTGTCTTGCCTTGGGATGTCTTCTGAGAAAGACTTAATGTCGGGAGAGCTTCCGCATAACTTGACGCATCAAGACCGGAGGCGGAATGCATGGTCCCTATAGTGAGGGTATAAGATTTGCGACCATGTTTACTTTGGCTGGCTGGACTTAAAGTTCTTCTTATGGGAATTGTGATAACACAATCCATAACAAGATAAACTCATGGTCTCCTCCAGCCTGCTGGTCAGGACTCAAAGCCCAAACCTCAGACACCACTGGTCTAACCTCTTTGAGTTTCCGCCTGTCCACAATGGATGGCAGACCTCAGCAATGATGTCTTGGTTCTTCAGTTATCCGCGCAGCGATTATCGCAGAGCCAACTTAAAGTCGGATGCGGTCTTCTGCTCCCCGCCTGTCAAAAGGGAAGATAACCTACGTTAAAGAGAATGGTCTCAGGCGCAAGGTGATTTAACACTAGGCGTGTGCGGATGGTTTCCAATCGGTCCGCTACCGGAAGCCTGAGACTTAATGAATGTGTGTATGGGTCGAGGGCTAGGGGTCCCCTATAGTGATAGTTTAGTCCCCTTCCCTATAGTGAGGGTATAATGCCCGCTAATTGTAACACTTGTAAACTATATCAATTATAATATTTCGCAGAACCATATCTATCCTTAAAATGCTAGTTAAGCCCCTACGTTCAGACGCTAGGCCACATTGACACCCCACTGACCCCGAAAGCTAACATCAGGTTTCTACGCTCGGCTGCCGGGAGGTCCTCTTCAGAAGGCCTGTAACCGTTATCATAAATCTCATGGTCAATATGCTTTGCCATCTCAATGTATTTCTTAAGGAGGTCGGCAGTTAATCCCCGGAATTGTTCGGAGTTTACCGCCAAGACACCTCTTGCAATATCGTCTTGGTTATCCAAATGATCCGCTGAGAAATTAAAGCTGGAAGTGTACGAATCGCCGTGAGCAATTGCATCTCTTACCTCAAGACACTCTTTGATAATTTGATAAGGTTTTGTCCCCATATAATTAGTAAAGCCGCACAATTTTAACGTTTTCTTGTGCATTGTCTTTCTGCACTCTGGTTTCGTCTTATCGTAACCGGGGTCAACCTGTTTTCTATAGAAGATGAACATAGCCTCAATAGCAAAGGCAGTGAATATGATACCTGTACGATAATGGTGCTCACGCTCCCACTCCTCGGTCGCCAGACCTGCTAACCCCAAACAGGTTTCAGCAGTAATCATACATTCATATGACGGCTTATTTTCTTTACGGACTTTAAACTCTTTAACCATTACGATTCTCCACTCACATCCCTACCAGTGCCAGATTTAGCGCATCAGCCAGACGTCCAACCGCGTGCCCCTTCCCGTACAGGTCGTAAGTGATTGACTGCGAGCTATGACCTAAGATGCCCTGAGCGTCCACCAGATTGACACCACGCTCTTTCATACGGGTCGCCAGCCAATGCCTCAGACTATGAAGCGAGACGTTATCGGCGTCTGGCAGGGCCTCAGTCAGGACCCGAGAGTTAAACCAGCTAGAGTAGGCGCTCGGTGTCATCCCGAAGAGAGGACCATCATCAGGCTGAGCGTCTACCCACGACAGAAAGGACGTCAGGTCAAACCCATAAGCGCCATCGGTTAGCGGTACAAGTCGGACTGAATGCTTGTTCTTTACGGACTTCCCGTCCCCATCTTCATTGATGTCGATACAGACCATCTTATCAATCGTTACAATGTCACGTTTAATCAGGTGGCAGACCTCAGCAGACCTAGCGCCAGTGACCACAGATACCAGAGTCGCCCATCTGCGAGCCTCAGAGGTCGTGTGAGCGGTGTGTCGCGTGAACTGATACTCAGCCTCTACCCGGACAAGAAGTCTCTCCAGCTCCTCGTCAGTGAATGCTCTACGCTTGGAGTCTACATCCTTAGTTAACTTCATGCGCTCAATCGGGTTGCGGCCCTCAAGTTGCCCATTCATCAGGCCATAGTCCAGACACATCTTCGCCTTGGTCAGTAGCTTGTTAATCGTCGATGGTCTCACCTCAGCAGACAGCATAGCGTCCCTCACTGCCAGCCACTCAGAGCGGGACATCAGGTCCATGCCAGAAGTAAGGAACCGGGAGACGGTATTCAGTGAGGACGAGAGGTCCTTGTAGCTGGATGTCTTCAAGGTCTGAACCTTCTCAGCCAGCAGTGAGGACACAAGCTCAGAAAAACTACAGATAGCTGGTTGGTCAGCGATAGCGACCTCAGGTTGGCGCTCCTGCGTGAATACTTCTTGGCTAACCCCCTGCTCGTTACTCAGAATTGACGTAGCGTCGCCTATAGTTGAGTAATCTGTAGGGTTATTATCATCACCACCACTAACTAGCTTAATCAGACCGGAGGTATCGCCAGTGTCTACGCGCTGCTGCGCTGCGGTCAGGACTTCCAGCGCTAACCTTATGCCCTTCTGCTGGTCCAGACTCAAGGCTTGCGTGGCGGCTAGCTCCCTCAGGTTCGACTTCTCGTCGACCAGAGTAGCGACATCTACCCCATTCCAATAATCATCACTAGCGTCTGTCAGGAACTGCTCAGCCATGACCCGGAGGTGGGCTGTAAGAGCCTGTAGTGAGACTTCCGGCTCATCCAACATGAATGCCTTAGCTGTAGCGGCTAGCTCTCTCTGACGCATGACGGCGACTCTCCTGTCTGTACTGCGGGTCGATACTGAAAGAAATGGCTTGGTGTCCCCTTTAAGCCGTAGACGGATAGTATACCGACCGTTGGCTCTGCGGACTATCTGAGGCACTGCAAGGTCATTGATTTGTGTCAGCCTTGTGTCAGGACTTGGGGTGTAGACTTGCCCATACAGATAGGGAGACCCAGAGAAAGAACTGGATGGATACACAGTATTATCATGATTAATGTCAGTCATATCAGGACCTTAAGTAGCGTTAAGTCAACTACTTCAAGTCCGTCCATCCGTCTGACAGTGGAGTCCATCTGGAACTACGCGGGTAATACCATCATCAACCAGCACTCCGATATCAACAAAACTCACGACATTTTGCAGGATGAGAGCAAGTGCGAAACGATCGTCGTCATCGACAACTTTATGACCTCGTCCGCGAAGTATGCCGATATTGTTCTGCCGGACCTGATGACCGTCGAGCAGGAAGATATCATCCCCAACGATTACGCCGGCAACATGGGATACCTGATTTTTCTCCAGCCGGTTACCGCCCCGAAGTTCGAGCGCAAGCCCATCTACTGGATCATGAGTGAAGTGGCGAAACGCCTCGGACCGGATATCCATCAGAAATTCACTGAAGGCCGTACGCAGGAGCAGTGGCTGCGCTACCTGTACGCCAAAATGGTCGCCAAAGATCCGCTGCTGCCGTCCTACGACGCGCTGAAAAAAATGGGTATTTATAAGCGCAAAGATCCTAACGGACATTTCGTGGCCTATAAAAAATTCCGTGACGATCCGGATGCCAATCCGCTGAAAACCCCGTCGGGCAAAATCGAGATCTACTCCAGCAAGCTGGCGGATATTGCGGCAACCTGAGAACTGCAAAAAGACGAGACCATCACCCCGCTGCCGGTCTATACCTCAACCTTTGAAGGCTGGGACGCGCCCGAGCGCAGCAAGTTCCCGCTGCAACTGTTCGGTTTCCACTTTAAAGCCCGTACCCACTCCAGCTACGGCAACGTGGATGTGCTCCAGGCCGCCTGTCGCCAGGAGGTGTGGCTTAACCCTGTGGATGCGGAGCAACGTGGAATCAAAAACGGGGATATGGTGCGCGTCTTCAACGACCGCGGCGAAGTGCGTATTGCCGCGAAAGTCACCCCGCGCATCATGCCCGGCGTAAGCGCGATGGGCCAGGGCGCCTGGCATGACGCCAACATGAATGGCGATCGTGTCGATCACGGCTCCTGCATCAATACCCTGACCACGCACCGCCCGTCACCGCTGGCGAAGGGCAACCCGCAGCACACGAACCTGGTGCAGATCGAGAAGGCATAAGGATTAACCGATGACTACCCAGTATGGATTTTTTATTGATTCCAGCCGCTGCACCGGGTGCAAAACCTGCG
>OCAM01000911.1_pt1 | contig 20855 bp, 24 predicted proteins | sample 1538281 | NCBI WGS metagenome assembly OCAM01 (sample SAMEA2580273, study PRJEB22360) | human gut metagenome | biome: human gut; feature: human-associated habitat; material: faeces | place: Denmark | collected 2008/2010 | reverse complement strand
TGGCTGCTGAAGATAGGGCTATGCCCGAAAAATAAAAGCCACCCGCTAGGCGGGTGGATCTTTACTGCAATGCTGAAGAAGTTAAGCTTGCCGATATCTGTGGTAAAAGAAGCTTCTCTTTAAATTTTGCAATATCTTTGTGAAAAACAAAAATAAAAAAAGGATTTTGGATATACTTGCAAGAATTAATAATAGTTACGAAGCTGTGTGAAGGAGTGAAAGCATATGATAGTAGGCGTAGGCTGTGATATTATTGAAATAGAACGTATTGCCCGGGCAATAAAGCGTGAATCTTTTATCCGGCGAGTGTTTACTGCTGAGGAAGCTGCCTATTGTCAAAGAAGAGGACAGCAGGCGGCGGCAAGCTTTGCAGCACGCTTCGCTGCTAAAGAAGCTGTGCTGAAAGCATTGGGAACCGGTCTGCGCGAAGGCTCGCTGCAGGAAATAGCCGTAGATAACGATGTTCTGGGAAAGCCTTTGGTGCAGCTTAGCGGTCACTTTGCAATGCTGGCAAAACAGCTTGGAGTAAAAAATATACAAATCAGCTTAAGCCATAGCAGAGAGCTGGCTACGGCGTATGTGATAATGGAGGATGAAAAATGAAATTAGTAAACGTACAGGAAATGAAACAGCTTGATCAACTGGCGACAGCGGAATATGCTGTACCGGGAATCTTATTGATGGATAATGCAGCGCAGGCTGTTTCCGATGCTGTTAATGAAAGCTTAGATGATCTGGATGGCGAAAGCGTAGTTGTTTTTTGCGGTGGCGGCAATAATGGCGGCGATGGCTTCGGTGCTGCCCGCTGGCTGCAAAATTATGGTGCGAGAGTGCGCGTTTTTGTTGTAGGCAAGGAACTCGAGGCTGTGACAGGTGATGCTGCGGCAGAGCTTGCGATGTTGCAAAAAACTGATGCTAAGGTAGAGGCTATTGCCGGCGAGGATGACTGGGTAGTAGCTGAGCTTGCTGCTGCGAAGGCTGATATTTTGGTTGATGCTTTAGCAGGAACCGGCTTTCATGGCGAGCTTGAGGGCGATTTGCTGCGTGCCTGCAGATTACTGAATGACAGCGAAAAATATATTGTAGCAGTTGACGTACCGACAGGTGTAAATGCAGACAATGGTGCTGTTTCTGAAAATGCTGTACGTGCGGATAAAACCGTGACGATGGCTTTGTTAAAAACCGGTCTTTTGCTCTATCCCGGCCGTGAGTATTGCGGTGATATTGAGCTGGCAGATATAGGTATGCCTGCAAAAATGGTAGAGGAATGTGCCAGCAAAAAATATCGTCTGACAGACGATATTGTGCGTGAGCTGTTGCCGCTGCGTAAAGCTGATGCGCATAAGGGCGATGCAGGACGCGCTGTTATCTGTGCCGGCAGCCCAGGCTTCGCCGGTGCCGCTGCTTTGAGCAGCTACGCCGCAGTAAAGGCTGGTGCAGGCCTTGTAGCGCTTTATACTCCGCTCAGCAGCCGTGATGTGCTGGCAGGCAAGCTTACAGAGGTTATGGTGCACGGACTGCTGGAGCGTATGCCCGGTATTCTTGGCGGCGGCGCAACAGGCGATGTAGTGAAAAATGCTAAGCCTGCCGATGTACTGGCAATCGGCCCAGGCTTGGGTACAAGTGAAAGTACACAGCAGGTAGTGCGTGATATCCTGCTGCAGGTGCAGGTACCTGTTGTTATTGATGCGGATGCATTGACAGCATTACAGGGACATACGGAAATTCTTGCACAGATGCAGGCAGCTAAGGTGCTGACTCCGCATCCGGGTGAAATGGCACGTCTTATCGGTAAAGAAATCAGCGAAATTAATGCTGACCGTATCAATATTGCTGCGCAATATGCTCAGGAATGGAATGCTGTGCTGGTGCTCAAGGGAGCACCGACCGTTATTGCCTGCCCGGATGGCAGCGTTTATGTAAACAGCACCGGCTCCAGTGCTTTGGCTACAGGTGGCAGCGGTGATGTGCTGACAGGTATTATTGCCGGTCTGGCAGCGCAGGAGATTACTCTGCAGGAGGCTGCTGTGTGCGGGGTTTACCTGCACGGAAAGGCTGCGGATATCAGCGGTATTGATATCGGGCTGGCAGCAGGCGAGCTGGCGCAGTTTTTGCCGGAGGCCCGTCATGAGGTTCTGAAGGGCAATTAATGCTTTAACGGTAATTTTGTTTACAGACTTATGTAATTAGTGTTAAAATAAACTGTTGAAGTAAAATCTTTAGTAAGAGTATGTAAGTTTGCGAGGTGGAACTATTGCGCAAGATTTTCCTGCTGACGCTGCTGGCCTGCTGTATGCTTTTAGGCGCGGTTGCTCAGGCGGCGCAGATAACAGATGTAAAATGGGGTGTCAATAAAGCAGACGTTCTGCGTATTGTTGTTGATGTAACGGATACTGCAGGCTATGCTGTTGATATGGAAGGCGATACGCTGAATCTGACGGTGAATGCCGATAAGGGAGCGCAGCTGCCGCATAGTAAGGCTGTAAAAAGCTCTTTGGCTGATTCCTTGAAAATTGTGGATAAAGGCAGCTATACGGTGGTGCGTGTACCGCTGAAACAGCGTCTGCTGGAAAAAAGCTATAAGGCTTTCGTCTTAAAGAAGGATTCTGCAACAGGCCGTCCCTTCCGTGTAGTGCTTGATGTTATGCCGCGCCAGGCTTCCTACAGTGGTTCCGGTGCTGCAACCACCGTTGTAAGCAACAGACCGGTAGTAAGCAACCGTCCGACAAAAAATAACAGCAGTATCAAGAAAAATATCGTTATAAAAACAAGTACCGCAGCGGATAAGAAAGCGGATAAAAAGAAGAGCAGCAGTAAAAAGAAAAACGATAATAAGAAAAATACTGCTGCTGCCAAAACGGAAACAAAAGTAAATAAATCTGACGCTGATAAGCTTGCGGTAATCAAAGGAAACGGCAGGTTCCGCACAAGCGGCGGTCTTGACGGTAAAATTATTACCTTAGATGCAGGCCATGGCGGCAGCGATCCGGGAGCTATAGGCAGTGATGGTACGAAGGAAAAAAATATTACTCTGCCAATTGCCAAAATGCTTAAGGAAATCCTGGAAGATAAAGGTGCCAAGGTCTATATGACGCGCACTACCGATGTTGATGTATTCGGACCTAATGCCAGTGATGCAGAGGAACTGCAGGCACGTGTAAACGTTGGCGAAAAATATAATTCGGATATGTTTGTCAGCCTGCATGTCAATTCTTCGGTCAATAAAAATGTTGGTGGTTTTTCTACATACTACTATCCGAAAACCGATAATGATTTGCGCTTAGCTAAAAATATCCAAAATAAGCTGGCTGCTAATTTCGGTGTAGATGATTTGGGTGTACGTCAGGCAAACTTTTATGTTATCAAGCGTATCAGTATGCCGGCAGTTTTAGTAGAAATGTGCTTCATCAGCAATGAAAAGGAGCTGACCTTGATGAAGGGACAATGGTTCCAAAAGAAAACAGCTCGTCTGATTGCTGAAGGCATTGAAAAATATTTTGCATAATACGGAGGCGGCAAGTAATGAGAAAGCTAATTTTATTGATGCTGCTTTTGTGTGCAGTAATAGCAAGCGGTTGCAGTGAAAATGTTCCGCCGAAAGAGGATGCCAAGAATGCAGCAACAGCTGCGGTACAGGAAAAAAAGGATATCAGCTTTATTGTTTATCGTGCAGCTTCCGATGGCAGCGAAAAGCTGTTGCCGGAAAAAATTACGATGAAGGATAACGGCAAAAGTTTGCCGGAAAATGCTTTGATTGCCTTGGTGACTACTAAGCCGCAGGATGCAAAAATGGATGATGTTGTACCTATCGGTACTAAGGTGCGCAGTCTTAAAATTGAGCAGGACGGCACTGCCTATGCTGATTTTACGCGCGAGCTGGCAAAGAAGGGACAAGGATCCTATGGTGAGATGATGCTTTGCTACGCTATTACCAATACCTTGACAGAATTTCCTGAAATTAAGCGGGTACAAATTCTGATAGAAGGTAAAAAGGCTATTACCTTGAGTGGTCATATGGATATTGAGGATCCGCTGACGCGTAATACGACTTTATTGTAAAAACAAAGAAGCGGTACTGGTAAGTCTGGTGCCGCTTTTTCAAATTATTGATTACTATGGCAGGGGATTTCTTTCTTGCCAAATGTGAGGAGAGTTGGTTATGGAATTTTATTTGCAGGACAGCGCTGCAACGGAAGCCTTGGGAAGGCTTTTGGGAAAGCATGCAGCAAGCGGTGACGTTTTCTGCCTGAGCGGTGACCTTGGCGCAGGCAAAACGCTGCTCAGCCGCGGTGTTGCTGTAGCCTTGGGGGCTGAGGCCGAAGATGTTAACAGTCCGACCTTTGCCATCATGAATGTTTATCAGGGGCGTGAGCTGGAAATAAGGCATTTTGATTTATATCGCCTCAACCGTCCGGAGGAGCTGGAGGACATCGGCTTTGAGGAATATGCCGGAGGCGATGGCGTAACATTGATTGAATGGGCTGAACTGTTCAAGGATGAGCTGCCGGAGGAATATCTGCAGATTACTTTGCTGCATGATGGTGAAGGCCGTCGTGCTGTGCTGCAGGCTCAGGGTGAAAGATATGAAAAACTGCTGCGGGAGGTAGAAAAAGATGCTGACTTTGGCAATTGATACGGCTACTAAGGTGTGCACGATTGCATTATGCCGTGATAAGGAAATTTTAGCTGAATATACGATAAATATGGGGATGACACACAGCGAAGGCTTGCTGCCGCAATTAGACCAGCTGCTGCAGCGTACCGGTGTACAAAAGCAGGACATCGAGCTTTTGGCTGTAAGCATGGGACCTGGTTCCTTTACCGGCCTGCGTATCGGTCTGGCAACGGCAGAGGCTATGGCCTATAGCTGGCAGTGCTGCCTGCACGGTGTTGATACTTTAAAGGCTTTGGCTTATAATATCCAGCTTGAGGGCAGGGTGCTGTCACCGGTGCTGGATGCGCAAAAGGGTAATTTTTATCAGGCCTTGTACGAATGGCGCAACGGTGAGCTTGTGGAGCTGGCACCTGTTGAGGTTGTCAGTGCGGAAAAAGCATTAGAAAGAATTGCGCTGCAGGGAACCCCTGCGTTGCTTTTGGGCGAGTGCAGCAAGCTTGCGAAAAACGGTCTGCCTGATTTTATCAGCGTGGCACCGGAAGCATTGCGTATGCCTAAAGGCAGCTCTGTAGCATTGGCTGCCTTGGCGGAATTTGATGCAGAAAACGATAAGAAAATTTTTGGCCTGGAGCCATACTATATCAGAAGATCGGAGGCTGAGGAATTGTGGGAGAAGAAGCACAAGCAACAATAAGCTTCAGAGCAATGACGGAAGCGGATATTCCGGCTTTGGTTGCCATAGAAGCACAATCCTTTTATGATGCCTGGAATGAAAATATGCTGCGTAATGAAATAGCCAACGAGCTGACTACCTATCTGGTAATGGAATGTGCCGGCAAGCTTGTCGGTTATGCGGGCTTCTGGCTGGTAGCCGGCGAAGCGCAGATTACCCGTGTGGCTGTTGCTGATGAAGAACGCGGCCAGGGTTATGGCACACGTCTGACGGCAGCGTTGGTCAACAAGGCCTGGGAGCTTGGCGCTACGGCTATTACGCTAGAGGTGCGCGAGGGAAATATTGCCGCGCAGAAGGTTTATCTGACCTGTGGCTTTGCCAGCGAAGGCATTCGTCCGAATTATTACGAAGACAATCATGAAAATGCAGTTATAATGTGGCTGTATAAAGAAGGAGCAGGCCATGAATAAAGAGCAGAAGGATGTATATATTTTAGGTATTGAAAGCAGCTGTGATGAAACTGCGGCTGCTGTAGTAAAGAACGGGCGTGAGGTACTGAGCAACATTATCTCCTCCCAAATTGTTATTCACCGTAAATTCGGCGGCGTTGTGCCGGAAATTGCTTCCCGTAAGCATATAGAAAATATTATGCCTGTTATCGACGAGGCTTTGTCACAGGCAGGCGTCGGCATGGAGCAGATAGATGCTGTTGCCGTTACCTACGGACCTGGTCTGGTCGGCGCGCTGCTTGTCGGTCTTTCGGCTGCCAAGGCGCTGGCCTGGGCAACGGACAAACCGTTGATAGGTGTCAACCATCTTGAAGGCCATGTATTTGCCAACTTTTTGGCAGACAGCGAGCTGAAGCCGCCGTTCATGGCGTTGGTTGTCAGCGGCGGACACACGGCCCTGCTGAAGGTTACCAGCTATAACAGCTTTGAGCTTTTGGGACAGACGCGTGATGATGCGGCAGGCGAAGCCTTCGACAAGATTGCCCGTGTTATGGGGCTGCCTTATCCCGGAGGTCCGGAAATTGAGCGCTTGGCATTGGGCGGCAATGACCATGCTATTGATTTTCCGGTAGCACGTTTGGACAAGCCTTATGAATTCAGCTTCAGCGGTTTGAAATCTGCCGTAATCAATTATCTGCACAATCAGCAGCAGGCAGGCCGTGAGGTGAACCGCAGCGATGTTGCGGCATCCTTCCAGCGTGCGGTTGTTGATGCACTTGTTAAGGAAGCGGTGCATGCTATGCAGCATACCGGCTACAATAAAATTGTGTTGGCCGGCGGCGTTTCTGCCAATAAAACCTTGCAAAACACACTGGCAAAGGCTATGGAGGAGATTGGTGCCCAACTGGTGCATCCGACACCGATTTTGTGTACCGATAATGCTGTAATGATTGCCTGCCGCGGTTATTTTATGTATCAGGCCGGCAGCTTCAGTCCATTGGATTTAAACGCTAATCCATCTTTGAAATTAGGCTAAACAAGTGTCTTTTATAGTGCATAAGCCTGTGGATATTGTGGATAAGCGGGCAATATCCACATATAAGCGCATTACTGTTGTGGAAAAGCCTGTGGATATAGTGGATAAAATAGTGGATTAATCAGATAAAGCTGTGGAAAGGACAACAGCAGGAAGAAGAGGGGAAACATGCTGAGCAATTTAACAGCAGAACAAAGAAACAGTTTACAAGCTATGCCACAGGTACTCGGTCTGGCGGCAGATATAGCACATGCTGCTGTGACGATTTATCTGCCGGGAGAGAATAAAAAGTTTTTTAATGTTTATAAGCAGGAGCAGCCGATGACACAGGTCGGCAATGTGCGCCCGGATATGACGGGTCGGCGTGTACGTGCGGTTGAAGAGCCGCTCGTTGCGCGTGTGCTGCAAAAAAATGTGCCTGTTAACGGCAAGCGTGAATGGGCTTTGGGCATGTTCAACAGTCTGAAGGTTTTTCCGCTGCGTGACAGCCGCGGACATTGCTACGGTGCCGTCAGCTTTGAAAGTGCTGCTCCCGATGATATTATTATTGCTCAGTCACTGGAGCTTTTGTGCAATCTGCGCCAGGATTTGAGCAATAACAGCAACTATCAGCGGCTGCGGCCTTCTGACGGCATTATGGTGGTAGATGCCAACAGAGTGATTGTTGCTGCCAACAACCGTGCACTGTTGAACATTGATGTTATGGATATTTCTCATCTTGTCGGCTGCCGTACCAACGATGTTGCTATAAATTGGCCGCTGGTCGGTATGGTTATGGAAACAGGCACGGCGGAAAGCAAGGAATTTACGATGCATGGCATTTTGCTTTCCATACGTATTCTGCCGGTAATTCCCAGGCCTAAGGCCGGTTGTGCTATTGTTATTTTGCAAGATATTACCGAGCTGCGCAAAAAGGACGAGGAGCTGCTGATAAAATCTGTTGTAATTAAAGAGATTCATCACCGCGTAAAGAACAATCTGCAGACCATCGCCAGCCTGCTGCGCCTGCAGGAGCGTCGCGCGCAGTGTGACGAAACCAAAATAGTTCTACGTGACTGCGTCAACAGAGTCAACAGCATTGCTATTGTGCATGAGTATCTTTCGCAGCAGGATACCGGTCTGATTGATGTCGGTAAGGTGGCCAAGGGAATTTATCAGGCGATTATCAGCAGCATGCTGCATCCGGAATTTATCCTGCATGCCGATTTCAAAGCAGATCCTGTACAGCTGCCGTCAGATAAAGCAACAAGTATCGCTTTGATTCTCAACGAATTATTGCAGAATACTATAGAACATGCTTACGAAGGCCGGATGAGCGGCAGCCTTAAGGTGCGCTTTGCGGAAGAAAGCAAGCGTTATGTTTTGTCAATTGCCGATGACGGTGTAGGCCTTCCGGAAGGCTTTTCATTAAACAGCAACCGTCAAAGCTTAGGACTGAAAATTATCAAGACTATGGCGGAAGCTGACCTGCAGGGAAGCTTTAGCTTGACGAATCGTGAGGATGGCGGTACACTTGCATTAGTAACAATTCCAAAGGGGGGGCTGGAAGATGTTAAATAAACTGAGAATATTATTGGCAGATGATGAAGCTATTTTGCGTCTTGATTTGCGCGAAATGCTGGCGGATGCCGGTCATAAAATAGTAGGCGAGACTGCCAACGGACAGGAAGCAGTAAAGCTGGCTAAAGAGTTAAAGCCTGATTTTATTATCATGGACGTAAAAATGCCGATTATGGACGGTATTACCGCAGCAAAAATTATTGCTGCCGATAATATTGCTCCGGTATTGCTGCTGACAGCTTACAGTCAGCAGGATATTGTCGAGAAAGCATCGGATGCAGGCGTTATCGCTTATCTGGTTAAACCTGTACGCGAGGAACAGCTTTTCCCGGCAATGGAGATTGCGGCCAAACGCTTTCAGGAAATGCATAAGCTTAATCTGGAGCTTGATAAGCTGAAGGAAAGCTTGGAGACACGTAAGCTGCTGGACCGTGCCAAGGGTATCCTGATGGCAGCGCACGGAATGACGGAGCAGGAAGCATACCGTAAGATGCAGCAGTTCAGTATGGCCAAACGTATCAGTCTGAAGGAGCTGGCGGAAAGCATTATTGCAGCTGCGGCCAAAAGACAACAATGAGCTGAAAGGGCAGTGTGAACTGCTCTTTTTTTTGTGTTCAAGCAAAAATTTGGGCCTGAGAAGCAAAAAAACAGGACGCTGAAGCCGATTTTTGAGGGCGTGAAGCAGAAATTGCGACAATTTTGTAAAAAACAGCGAAAAAGTACTTGCAATTTTTCCTAATATGGATATAATAAGAATTGTGGTTAGCACTCGGAACAAATGAGTGCTAATAACCAAGAAGCAAATTACTCTCACGTAAGTAAGAATACTCGAAAGGGGTTATAAAAATGTTAAAACCATTAGCTGATCACGTAATTGTAGAGGTTGTAGAAGTAGAAGAAAAAACTGCCAGCGGCATTTTCCTGCCGGATACCGCAGTAAAAGAAAAACCGCAACAGGGCAAGGTTCTGGCTGTAGGCAGAGGCAAATACAGCGACAACGGCACTCTGATTAAACCCGAAGTAAATGTTGGCGACGAAGTTATCTTCGCAAAATACAGCGGAACTCCTGTTAAACATCAAGGTAAGGATTACCTGATTCTTAGCGAACGCGATATCTTAGCAACCATTGAGAAGTAACATAAAAACTGTAATTAATTTTTAATTGAATTTTCAAAGGAGCGATATAAAATGGCTAAACAAATTCTGTTTAATGAAGAAGCTCGTCGTAGCCTGGAGCGTGGCGTAAATGCTCTGGCTGACGCTGTAAAAGTAACCCTCGGTCCTAAAGGCCGTAACGTTGTACTGGAAAAGAAATTCGGCGCACCGACCATCACCAATGACGGTGTAACCATTGCCCGCGACATCGAACTGGAAGATCCGTTTGAAAACATGGGCGCACAGCTGGTTAAAGAAGTATCCATCAAAACCAACGATGTTGCCGGTGACGGCACTACCACTGCTACCGTTCTGGCACAGGCTATGATTAACGAAGGTATGCGCAACGTTGCTGCCGGCGCTAACCCGATGGTTCTGAAAAAAGGTATCAAAAAAGCAGTTGATGTACTGGTTGACGAACTGAAAAATGTTTCCCAAAAGGTTGAAACCAAGGCTGCAAAAGCACAAGTTGCTTCTATTTCCGCAGCTGATGATGAAATCGGTAACCTGATTGCCGATGCTATGGAAAAAGTTGGCGACGACGGTGTTATCACTGTTGAAGAATCCAAGACCATGGAAACTCATCTGGAAACCGTTGAAGGCATGCAGTTTGACCGTGGCTACATTTCCCCGTACATGGCAACCGATGCTGATAAAATGGAAGCTGTACTGAGCAATCCGTACGTATTCATTACCGATAGAAAAATCACCATGATTGCTGACATTATGCCGGTTCTGGAAAAAGTTGTTCAAAACGGCGGCGAACTCTTAATCATCGCTGAAGATGTTGAAGGCGAAGCACTGGCAACCTTGGTTGTCAACAAACTGCGTGGCACCTTCAAAGCTGTTGCTGTTAAAGCTCCTGGCTTCGGTGACCGTCGTAAAGCAATGCTGCAAGATATCGCTACTCTGACCGGTGCAACCGTTATTAGTGAAGAAGTTGGCCGTAAGCTGGACAGCGCAAGCATGGCAGATCTTGGCCGCGCAGGTCAGGTTCGCGTAACCAAAGAATTGACTACTATCGTTGACGGCTTGGGCGATAAAGACGCTATTGCTGCACGTGTTGCTCAAATCCGTGCACAAATTCCGGAAACCACTTCTGATTTCGATAAAGAAAAACTGCAAGAACGTCTGGCTAAACTGGCCGGTGGCGTAGCTGTTATCAAAGTAGGCGCTGCTACCGAAGTTGAGCTGAAAGATAAAAAACTGCGCATTGAAGATGCTCTGAACGCTACACGCGCTGCTGTTGCCGAAGGTATTGTTGCCGGCGGCGGTACTGCTCTGCTGCAAGTACAGCCTGCTCTGGCAAAAATCAAAGCTACCGGCGATGAGAAGACCGGCGTAGAAATCGTTAAACGCGCTATTGAAGAGCCTGTTCGTCAAATCGCTTACAACGCTGGCCTGGAAGGCGCTGTTATCGTTGATACCATTAAACGCAGCCGCAAAGGCTATGGCTTCAACGCTCTGACTGAAGAGTATGTTGACATGATCGAAGCCGGTATCGTTGACCCGACTAAGGTTACCAGAAGCGCACTGCAAAATGCTGCAAGCATCGCTTCTATGGTTCTGACTACCGAATCCATCGTAGCCGACAAACCTGCTAAGGAAGGCGCTGCTATGCCGGCAATGCCTCCGATGGGCGGCGGCATGCCCGGTATGATGTAATCTGCAGGCCGGATGTCAAAACTGTATAATATAGCTTGAGTAGGCTATAGATAGCACACTCTGTTACTGATTTGGTAGCAGGGTGTGCTTTTTTGTTACAAAAAACCGCGGCTGAAAAAATTTTAGCTATTAGTGCAGCCTAATTATGTTTTTTGCTGGCAAATATGCTATAATAATTTCATTCTATGGACAGAAGGAGCTGTTGATAATGGGTGAAGCTGCAGCCGAAAAAGATTTTTACTGGAAGCTGTTCAAATCAACCTTTATAATTAGTGCCTTTACTATCGGCGGTGGTTTTGTAATCATTCCGCTGTTGAAGGCCAAATTTGTTGATGAGTATAAATGGATGGATGATAAGGAAGCGCTGAACCTTGTGGCGATTGCGCAGTCTGCGCCGGGTGTTGTGGCCTTTTTCTTCACTAATAGCCGTTGGGGCAGTCGGGGCCGGGTGTTGTGCCAGCCAATGCGGCAATTAGCATGGGCTACAAGCTTGGCGGTATCCGCGGTACGCTTACTGCTTTGCTGGCAACTATTTTGCCGCCGCTGATTACCTTGAGCATTATTTCCTACGCTTATGATGCCTTTGCACATAACCAGTATATTCAGCTGGTTTTGAAGGGCATGCAGTGCGGCGCGACGGCTATTATTATTAACGTTGCGATTGACCTGCTCAAAAAAGAGCTGAAGAAAAAATTGGCACTGCCGCTTTTGATTATTGTCGGTACCTTTATTGCCAATTATTTCTTTAATGTAAATCTGATGTATGCAGTCGTTGTGGATGCTGTTATCGGCTTCTTCCTGCTGCGTGACAAGAAGTACGCGTAAGGAGGCGGCGAGATGTATATTTATTGGGAGCTTTTCTGGAGCTTTGTCAAGGTTGGTGCCTTTTGCGTCGGCGGTGGTTATGCTTCGATGCCGCTGATTCAGGCGGAGGTTATTGAAAATCATGCATGGATGACTATGCCGCATTTTATTGATATTTTTACGATTTCGCAGATGACGCCGGGTCCTATTGGTATCAATGCGGCGACGTTCGTCGGTACGAAGGTTGCAGGCTTGCCCGGTGCTGTTGCGGCAACTGTGGGCTTTGTTTTCCCTTCTGTATTTATCGTGCTGGCACTCGCAAAATTATTCTTCAAATATGGTGATATCGGTCCGATTCGCGGTATTCTGAACGGTCTGCGTCCTGCGGTTGTGGCACTCATCTGCTCTGCCGGACTGAGCTTTGTAATGCTGGCGCTGTGGAATACGGAAACCTTGCCGAAGGATTTTACCAAGGTTGATTTGCTTGGCTGCATTGTGCTGCCGATTTCCCTGTGGTGTATCCGTCATAAGATGAGTGTTATCCGTACACTGTGCATGAGCGGTGTTTTGGGCTTGATTTTGGGTATTGCGGGTATTCGCTGATATTTAATGCAATAGCGCGCTGCGTTGTGAGCTTTGGCTTGCGGCATGGCGCGCTTTTTATTATGTTGAAGTTAACTCCTGGAAATTAACGGTTGACGCAAGCGGAATTCTGCTATATAATAGATACAGTTAACCAACGAATAGCGTCGGTTAACTACTAAGGTTAGGGATGTGAATTACAATGCAAAAAATTATTACACTGGCCGAGAAGGTTTTAAACGGTCAGGATATTACTAAAGAAGAAGCTGAATTTTTGATTAACGTGAGCGATGACGACACCATGCTGCTTTTGGCCATGGCTGACAAGATTCGCCAAAAATATGCCGGCGATGCTGTTGACTGCTGTGCAATCATCAACGGCCGCAGCGGTAAATGCAGCGAGAACTGCAAGTTCTGCGCACAATCCGCACATTATCATACCGGTGTTAAGGAATACGGTCTGCTGAGCGAAGAGGAGATCTTCAATGCAGCTAAAAAAGCTAAGGAAGCAGGCGCTGTACGCTTCTCCATCGTTACCAGCGGTCGCGGACAGAGCAAAGCCGATGACTTTGAAAATATCTGCCGTACACTGAAACGTATTAAAGAAGAACTGCACATTGAAGTTTGCGCTTCTTTGGGCATTTTGACTGTAGAGCAGGCAAAAGAGCTGCGCAAAGCCGGTGTAACCCGCTATCATTCCAATCTGGAAACCGCAGGCAGCAATTTCCCGAATATCTGCAGCACTCATACCTATGCTGATAAATTTGTTACCATCAAAAATGCACAGGCTGCCGGCCTGCGTGTTTGCAGCGGTGGTATTTTAGGCCTTGGTGAAACACGTGAGCAGCGTGTTGAATGGGCCTTCACTCTGAAGGAACTTGGCATTGACAGTGTACCTCTGAATATGCTGACTCCGATTCCGGGCACTCCGTTTGAAAACAACAAACCGCTGCCGCCGCTGGAAATTCTGCGTGCGTTCGCTGTTTTCCGTTTTGTTCTGCCGAAGGCACAAATCCGTACGGCAGGCGGTCGCGAAGTAAATCTGCGTGACCTGCTAAAATGCCAACTCAATGGCGGTGCAAGCGGCATTATGATCGGCGGTTATCTGACGACTGCCGGCCGTGGTACTGACCGCGATATGCAGATGCTCAAGGATCTTGATCGTCCGCGCAGCATGCCGAATCTTGATTAATTAGTTTTCCATGAATTTTTAATACAAATCTTACACCTTAAAATCTCAAAAAGATAAGCAGACTGTAGTTGCGAGCAGTCTGCTTATTTTTTATATGTGCGTGATAACGCACTATCTTCTGCATCATCAATCCATCGACGTATGAAAAATACGCCGTCGGGATTGCTTCTTTGAATCTGGCACGTTCTGACGCACATATTTATTTGATAACGCACCTTCTTCCGCATCATCAATCCACATAATCAATCCATCATTTATTTACGTACGCACTGCCCTCTACGGCAAAATTTATGATATAATATAATTTGCTAATGACTTTAAAGAGGTGAAGCAAAATGCAGTCACACTTTCTTATTATTACCGGTATGTCCGGTGCAGGCAAAACGCAGGTTGTGCGTACCCTGGAGGATTTAAATTTCTTTTGCATTGACAATTTGCCGGCGACCTTGATTCCTAAGTTTGCGGAGCTTTGCCGTCAGACTTCGGAGGAAAAGGTAGCTCTTGTTGTTGATATCCGTGGCGGACGCTTTTTTGATAAGCTGCTGCAGGTTTTGGATGAGATGGAGGCCAGCGGCCAAAAATACGAGCTGCTGTTTTTGGATGCTTCCGATGCGACTTTGGTGCGCCGTTACAAGGAAACGCGTCGTCGTCATCCCTTGGGTGAGCGCAATACCTTGCTGAAGAATATTACCTGTGAGCGTGAATTGCTTGATCCGTTGCGCGAAAAGGCTACGCATATTATTGATACCTCGACGCTGACTACAGCGCAGCTGAAGGCTAAGGTAACGGAAATGTTTGGCGAGGGCTCGTCCAAAGAGCGCATGGGTATTGTTGTGCGTTCGTTCGGCTTCAAGCATGGTCTGCCGCTGGACAGCGATCTGGTTCTGGATGTGCGTTTTTTGCCGAATCCGTTTTATGTGGAGGAGCTGCGCAATATGACTGGCAACGACCGCCCGGTAGCGGATTTTATCTGCCGCTATCCGCAGACCTTCCAGTATCTTAAGCTGGAGGAGCAGCTGCTTGATTTTCTTGTACCGCAATATATTAACGAAGGCAAGGCACAGCTTGTTATCAGCGTAGGCTGCACAGGCGGACAGCACCGCAGCGTTTTTATTGCCAATAAATTGTACGAATATCTGCGTGAAAAGGGTTACAGCGTTGATGTGACGCATCGTGATATTCCTCACAGAAAGTAAGGGAGGAGCCTAATGGGGTGGATTAGTTGGCTGTGTCCCGGCATAAATTTGAAGCGTTGGCTGCTGCTTTTTGCGGTAGGTGTACTTTTATGTGCTTTGGGACTGGCTTTGTTTTTTAATTATCAGCTGATGGGCAAGGCGGAAGAACTGCTCTTCCAGATGACCTATCTGACAACAGGACGCTATTCGAATGGCCTGATTATGACGATGGGTGTGGGCTTTCTTATTGTAGGCTTTGCTATTATGGTATACGGAACGCGTCGCTTAATCAGTTCGGTAGTATCTGTTGTAGTGCCCGACAAAAACGGTTCATTGATGGAAACGATTTTTATGCAGCGCAAGCTGACACGTGGCCCTGCTATCACCGTTGTCGGTGGCGGTACCGGTTTGTCGACGCTGCTGCGCGGCATGAAGTATATCACCAATAATTGTACGGCCGTAGTAACAACTGCTGATGACGGCGGTTCCTCCGGACGTCTGCGTAAGGAGCTGGGTATTATTCCTCCCGGTGATTTGCGTAACTGCCTGACAGCTCTTGCTGACCGTGAGCCGCTGATGGAACGTTTGATGCAGTATCGCTTTCAGGGCGATTCCCCGCTTGCAGGGCATTGCTTCGGCAATCTGTTTATTGCGGCGATGGCGCAGGCCGAGGGCGGCATGGAGGCCGGACTCAATGCTACGAGTCAGATTCTGAAGGTGCGCGGCAGGGTTATTCCGTCTACGCTGGAGGATATCCGCCTGCAGGCACGGATGACTGACGGCAGCATTGTGACAGGCGAATCCGAGATTCCCAAGGTGCGCAAGCATATTAAGAAGATGATGATGCTGCCGGCGGATGCACAGGCGGCAAACGGAGCTATCGATGCAATTTTAAATGCCGATGTGCTTATTTTCGGACCGGGAAGCCTGTATACCAGTGTTATTCCTAACCTTTTGGTTGAGGGAATCCGTGATGCTGTTGTACGGTCGAAGGCAATCAAAATTTACATCTGCAATGTTATGACACAGCCCGGCGAAACCGACGGCTACGGTGCTTATGACCATGTGCAGGCGTTGATTGATCATGTCGGTACACAGTTTTTGGATTACGCTATTGTCAATTCCCAGGATGTTACTTCGGAGCAGCTGCGTCAGTATGATGCCGAGGGCTCGCGTCCTATTACGCCGGATATTGATAAAATCCGCAGTCTGGGAATTACGGTTGTGCCGGCGCGCTTGATAAGCAAGGATGATCTGGTGCGCCATGATCCGCGTAAGTTGGCGCGTGTGCTTATTGCTTTAATTTATCGTCTGCGTCTTTTTGGACGCGGCATGCAGTTTTTCGATTACTTCTTTATGCGTGCGGGCATGAAGAAGCTGTATAAACAAAAATAAAACCAGACGCTGCAGCCTTGTCGGCTGAGAAGGGAGGAGTCTGCTTGTCTTTTTCCAATGATGTAAAAAATGAATTATCTCGTATAGAAACTAACGATGCGACCGGTGACAAAGCAGAGCTGCTCGGTCTTTTGCGTATGAGCGGTGCAATTGTTATCCGCGGTATGAATATAGGTATCCACTTTTCAACAGAAAATGCTGCTTTGACCAGACGTGTACTGCAGCTGTTGAAAAGCAATTATCAAGTGCAGACGGAGGTAGTTATTACCCGTTCACGCCGCTTGAAGAAGAATAACCGTTATCAGGTACATGTAGTGCCGGCGCCGCAGGTAAGCAAGGCGCTGAACGAGCTGCAGCTCTTAAGTGTAGAGGGCGATTTGAAAAATCCGCTGCTTTCGCATCACGAGGGCAAGCGCACCTTTTTGCGCGGAGCTTTTTTGGGCGGCGGCAGTATCAGCCGTCCGGCCAGTGATTACCATCTGGAGATGGTGACAGGCAACGAGGATTTTGCGCAGACAATTATTAAGGTTATGCAGAGCTTTTCCTTGAAGGCCAAGCTGACCGACAGAAAAAACGAGTACATTGTTTATCTGAAGGATGGCGAAAGCATTATCAGCTTTTTGAGCGTTATCGGTGCGCATAATGCGATGATGGAGCTGGAAAATGTCCGTATTGTCAAAGAAATGCGCAACAATGTCAACAGAGCGGTAAATTGCGAAACTGCGAACCTGAACAAGGTGGTTAAGGCTGCCGTGCGTCAGGTAAGCTGCATCCATTATATTGATGAGCATATGGGCTTGAGCGAGCTGCCTCAGGGATTGCAGGATACGGCGCGTCTGCGTCTGCAATATCCGGATGTGTCGTTAAATGATTTGGTAGAATACTCCGGTGGTTTGGGCAAATCCGGCATCAACCATCGTTTGAAAAAGCTGCAGGATATTGCAGTAGGTTTAGGTATGGAATTGGAGAAAGCAGATAAATGATTAAGAAAGTATGCTTAGTATTCCTGGCGCTGGTTGTCGTACTTTTGGCGGCTGCTGGTGTTGCATGGAAGCTTAACGGCGAGCGTTGGCAGCAGGAATATGCGGCCTTCAGAAAAACCGGTGCACCGGTACTGATGTATCACGCTGTCGGTCCGGAAGAAGGCGCAGACTGGCCTAAAACGCTGATTATGAAGCCGGAGCTGTTTGAATCGCATTTGCAGTACCTGAAGGAGCAGGGCTATACGATTGTGACGGTAGCAGAGCTGGCAGAGCGTTTGCAGCAGGGAAAAAGTGTAGATAAGTATGTTGCCTTGAGCTTTGATGATGGCTATAAGAATAATCATAGCGTGGTGCTGCCGTTACTAAAGAAGTATGATGCCAAAGGTTCTTTCTTTGTCATCAACAAGGATATCGGCGATGAGCTGCATATGAATGAGCAGGAAATTAAGGAGCTGATTGCTGCCGGCATGGAGCTTGGCTCGCATACCTACAGACATAATCCGCTGGCTGCCATTGACGAAAAATATCTGGTTTGGGAAACAGATACGTCGCGTTATTGGCTGAAGAAAAAATTTGACGGCTATATCGTGCGTACTCTGGCTTATCCTAACGGCAGCTATAACGAAAGGGTTATTGCTGCGGCGAAAAAATACGGCTTTTACAGGGCGCTGACTGGGCATGTAGGTGTCAATACGGCGGCTACCTATCAAAAGGCACCTTTCGAAATGTACCGCGTAACAGTTGCTGATGACGGTAACGGACTTGAAGGCTTCAAGAAACGCCTGGAACAGGCATATTTCTTTGGCTTTTTGCAGACTAAGGGCATTGATATCAATATTGTGCGCGACATATTTGTGCGCTAAGTAAAATTTAGGGAGGCGGTTGTCTCCCTTTTCTTTTGTAAGTAATGTTAACTGTAAAAATAAAATAGGTTGACAATAAATAAAAACTGGCGTATCCTATAAACTATGAACTGTAACAGAGGTTACAGAAGCTTTGGAGGCGTAAAATATGCATTTGAGTACGAAGGAACTGATTTTATGCGCATTGTTTATTGCGCTTATTACTGTGGGAACGTTTATTAAAATTCCGGTAGGCACCGATGTCTATACACTGCAGTTTTTGTTTACTTTGCTGGCCGGTCTGCTGCTCGGACCGCGTCTGGGCGCGATTGCTGTCGGCACTTATGTTGTCATGGGCCTGGTCGGAATTCCTGTTTTTGCATCAGGCGGCGGCCCCGGTTATATTGCACAGCCGACGTTCGGTTATCTGCTGGGCTTTATCGTGCAGGCATGGGTAAACGGTGCCTGGGCGCGCAAGGCTAAGCAAATTAATTTCCGTAGCCTGTTGGAAGCAAATCTTGTTGGTATGGTAATTGTTTATCTGTTTGGACTCGTATGGTTCTATGTAGTATCCAATTATATAATCAATGCACCGATTTCCGTGTGGGCAGTTATCTGGTACTGCGGTATTCTGCAGGTTATTCCTGATGTTGTGCTCTGCATTGGTGCGGCGATGCTGGGTGTGCGCGGTTATAAGGCCGGCATTTGGCTGAAGGCATAAAAAAGCAGTCCTTGCAATCTTATAAAAAGGTTGCGGGACTGCTTTTAGCTTTTTAGAAGGCCTTCTGCAGGAAGGCATCCAGGGAAGATTCGTTCATGCTGCCGACGATACGTGCAACTATATGGCCGTCGGCGCTGATGATGTAGGATGCAGGAATAGCGTCAATGCCGTAGGCTCGTCCAAGTGCCTGGTGGTCGCCGTAGGCAGCGGGGAAGGAGTAGCCTTTGCTTTTGATGAAGCGTGCAGGATCCTGTTCGTTATCATCTACGCTTAGAATAACAAAATGCATTTTATCTTTATATTCGGCGTATTTCTTTTCAATATGCGGCAGCTCGCCTACACAGGGAGGGCACCAGGTAGCCCAAAAATTGATGAAAACAGGCTTGCCCTTCAAGTCACTCAGGCGCATGGTTTTGCCGCTGCCTAACTCCTTGTAGCTGAAATCGGGTGCGGCTTCGGCAGCTGAGGCAGCAGCGGTGTTCATCTGCGGTTTGCTGTCGGCAGTTTTATCGGAAAAAGGACAGCTGCAGCCTGCGGTAAATAATAGCAGCGCAGTCAGAGATAAGGTGAGCAGGATTTTTTTCATGTTGACCTCCTTATAAGAATAAAAGAAAAATGGTATATATAAATTAAAACTTTTTGCCGAGAGAAATTGCCTTTACCGGGCAGACCTTGCGGCATTCACCACAGGCGATACATTCGCTGTCACCTACATGCCGGCAATCCATTTTGCAATGCTCCATACAACGGTCGCAGTTGATGCACTTTACGGCATTTACCTTCATGCCAAAGAGGGAGATTTTATTAAACAGTCCGTAAATAGCGCCTAAAGGGCAGATGAAGCGGCAGAAGGGGCGATAGATGAAGATGGCTGTCAGTACGGTAAGGCACAGCAGTGTTAGCTTCCAAATAAACAGCTGGCCCAAAAGCTCACGAATCTGCGGCTTGAAAAATGCCAAGGGCAGAGCAGCCTCCAAAGTACCTGCGGGGCAGATAAATTTACAGAAGGCAGGTACGCCGCTGCCGGTGAAATGGTAAAAGGCTAAGGGCAAAAGCAGAAGAAAAATCAATGCAATAAAATATTTCAGATAGCTGAGCAGATAGGTAAAGCGGTTGCGCTGCAGCTTAGGCGTAGGAATTTTGTAGAGCAATTCCTGTACAAGGCCGAAGAGACAGCCCCAGCCGCAGATAAGACGTGCAAAGATTAACGCAAAGAACAGAATAAAGCCCAGCACATAGAAGGGAATGCGCAAAAATACACCGCTGAGTGAGCTTTGCAGCGAACCAAGCGGGCAGGCGCCCAAGGCTCCGGGGCAGGAATAGCAGTTTAACCCCGGCAGGCAGATATTCTTGCTGCTGCCATTCCAGATATTGCCATCGGTAAAGCCTGCAAAATTGCCGTTATATAGGAGGGCGGTGCAAATTTGTACAAGCTTACGTTTAACCAATGCCGATACACTCCAGACAAATTGTCGCTGCCTTGCGCCAAACGGCAAGATATTCTCTGTTGCAGATACCATACGTCAGCATGGCGGCAGCGCTCAGAAGGATTAAAATACGTGTTATTTTCATAGCAAGCAGACCTCCTATATAATTACTAAGAATATTCTAGCATATACGATGAAATTTTACTATGAATGCATGACTATACATTATTGAGGTTGGGTAGCAAATAGCAGAAAATAATATTAAATTATTTCTATCCGCGTGTTGCAATTATTTTCTGACAGGTGTTGTATGGATAAAAGCGTTTAAACAGGCTATAATAAAACAGATAATGCAATGGAAGAATATAGGTCGCGAAATAGTATTTGTAAATGAGCAATTTAAAAAAATCCTTGCAAAATAGGCAAAAACAAGGTAAAATAAAACAAGTAATAATATATTTTTTCGGAGGTAATCGTTATGCGTAAACACATCAAAACTGTTAATAAAGCAATGCTGAACAAAACTCTGCGTACCGGTGGCTGCGGCGAGTGCCCGGCTTCCCGCCAATCCCGTAAATAAC
>OCAM01000907.1_pt1 | contig 21000 bp, 19 predicted proteins | sample 1538281 | NCBI WGS metagenome assembly OCAM01 (sample SAMEA2580273, study PRJEB22360) | human gut metagenome | biome: human gut; feature: human-associated habitat; material: faeces | place: Denmark | collected 2008/2010 | reverse complement strand
TTCCTAGACAGATTATAACACACATATTTGTGTCTACTTTTATAGTATAGCTCCAATTCAGGAACTTAATGAGTATGCGGAAAAATTAGAAGAAATTTCTGATATAGATCATTTAAAAGATTTTCTTGAAATTTATAGTATTGATGATATTATCGATAATAAAGATGATTTGGACTTTGTGGAAGCAGAAAATGATGAAGATTTAGCACAGGAATTAATTGAACAAATGGGTGGTTTAGAAGTTCTAAGTATAGAAACGTTACAAAGATATTTTAACTTTGTTGCTTATGGTCGAGATTTAGCGATTGATAATTATTCAAAAACAAGTCATGGATATATTAGAGATATTTAAAGTTTAAGTAAAGAGCAAGAAAAATCTTGCTCTATTTTTTGTTGGAGGAAAAAATGGAAGAAAATTATAAAGATAAACGGGGAATTTCAGAATTATTTGATGTACCTATAAAAACACTTAATAATGATTTAACTGAAATGAGACGGACAGAGTTTAATGTTTATATATTACGACCAAGTCATAAACGTGTTTATATAAATGTCGAGGGTTATAAATCTTTTCTTGAATATAAGCAAAAATTAAGAGAAAGTACAATTTAAAAAAAGATAAAAGTAATATACAGATATGATATAATATAAGTGCTGTATAGCTTTCTTTTATCTTTGGTAAAAGGAGGAAATATGTTTTATAAGCAACTTGATAGTGGAAAATATAGATACTTTGAAAAATACTTTGATGAAAAGAGGAATAAATGGCGACAAGTAACGGTCACTTTAAAATCAAAATCAAGGGTTGCTCAATCAGAAGCTAAAAATAGATTAGCAAGAAAAATTGAACAATCAAAAAAAGTACCAACTGCTAACGAGCTTCAGAAACAAATCGTTCAAAATAAGACGGTACAAGAAATTTATGAAGAGTGGATTGTAATTAGAAAACAAGACGTTAAGCCAGCGAGTTTTGTAGCGGAGCAAATTTCTTTAAGAGGATTTATCGAAAAATTTTCAAAATATAAAGTCTCAGAAGTAAGGACTGCAGATATACAAAGCTATTTGATGGAATTAGATATTGCAAATTCAACAAGAAAAAATCGTAGAATTTACATTCGAATTTTGTTCAGATATGCTGAAAACATCGGGTATATTGATTCAAATCCAGCTGACAAAGTAGTATTACCTAAAGTAACGTTAGAAATTGAAACATTAGAACGGGCAAATGAAAAATTTTTAAGTAAAGAAGAAATGAGTTCCGTTTTGATATTTTGCAAATCTTATAAAAAAGATATAAGGTACACTTTAGCTATGGAATTTATTTTTCTAACAGGATGTAGATTCGGTGAATTTGCTTCTATTCGTTATCAAGATATTGATTTCAAAAATAAGTTACTAAGAATTGACCACACTTTAGAATATCGTGTTGCAAAATATGATGATCGAGTTATTCAAACACCTAAAACGGTAGGTTCAATCCGCACTATTAGTTTAAGTAATCGTTGCTTGGAAATTATTGATTATTTCCAAAAAAACTGTTTAGATGATAAGTTTGTTTTTGTAAATGCGGTTGGTGGAATTTTCAGACAACCTGTATTTTATAAGTTTATTTGTGATAATTGTCAAAAAGTATTAGGGAGTGAAAGAAAATATGGTATTCATTTATTGAGACATTCTCATGTATCATTACTCGTGGAACTTGGAGTGCCAATTAAAGCAATTATGGAACGGGTTGGTCATAGAGACGAGTCAATTACTCTGAGGATTTATTCTCATATAAGTGGTACAATTAAAAATGAAATTAGTCAAAAATTGAACCAGATTAATCTGTAAAATAACTAACCAAGAGACTAACCAAGAACTAACCAAAGCAAAGAGAATCATAAGGAAGATTAGGGAATATCAATTTTTGAAATTCTTCTAAAAACTATTGTTAGAGACTTTTGAGGAAGAATAAGGAAGTATAAATAAAAATATAATGGAAATTTTTGATACACATACACATCTAAATACTAGTGAATTTGAAGGACGAATTCAAGATGAATTAGTCCAAGCTCAAACATTTGGAGTGACAAGAATTAATAATGTTGGAAGTAATTATGAATTAAATGATGCAGCACTTTTGTTGGCTGAGAAATTTGAAGAATGCTACGCAACAATTGGCTGGCATCCTGATGATGCTGCTGAATTTGATGACCAAGCTGAAAATTATTTACTGACCAAGCTGTCAGCAAAAAAAGTTATTGCTCTTGGAGAAATTGGTTTGGATTATCACTGGATGATCCGTCCGAAAGAAGAACAAGAACGAGCTTTTAGAAGACAAATCCAAATTTCTAAGGAAATGAGTCTGCCTTTTCAAGTACATACACGTGATGCTCTTGATGATACTTATGAAATTATTAAATCAGAAGGTGTTGGTCCTGCTGGTGCGATTATGCATTCGTTTTCTGGGACAGCCGATGAGGCACTCAAATTTGTAGAGCTTGGAATGATGATTTCTTTTTCAGGTGTAGTCACTTTTAAGAAAGCTCTTGATGTTCAGGAGGCTGCGGCTACAGTTCCCTTGGATAAAATTTTAGTGGAAACTGATGCTCCTTATTTAACACCAATGCCATATCGTGGAAAAGAAAATAGACCAGCTTACACAAAATTTATTGTTGAGAAAATTGCTGAGTTACGTGAAATTTCTGCTGATGAAGTGGCTAAAGCGACAACAGAAAATGCTTTGAGAATTTTTGGTTTGAAAAAATAAATTTGTATTTATTTTGATTTGGATAGGAGCTATTTTTATGAAAATTATGATTATTGGTAGTTCAGGAAGTGGTAAATCAACTTTTGCAAGAGAACTAGGAAAAATTACAAGTTATCCTATTTTGCATTTAGATAAGGTTTTTCATAAATATCCAAGTGAAATTGCCAGAGAAAAGTTACGTGAGGCGACAAGAATTTTTATTTTTCAAAATGAGAATGTGATTATTGATGGAAATTACGGTTCAACTTTAGATGAGCGATTACCTTTTGCTGATGAAGTAATCTGGTTGAAGACGCCCCGTTTAAAAACAACGTTTCGGGTGATTAAGCGCTCGATTAAGAGTCGTGTTTTTGGTAAAAATCGTCCAGATATTGCTGAAGAGTTTAAAGAAAAATGGGACAAGGAATATCTGGAATTTTTGAAATTTGTTTGGACCTTTCCTGAAAAAGAGTTTCCACAGATTGAGCAAAAAATAAAAGAATTTAATGTTGAAAATAAAGTTATTATCCTTAAAAATCGAAAAGATAAAGAGAAATATTTAGCAAATTATGGTAGAAAAGCAAAAAATTAATGAAGTAATTGTGGTAGAGGGACGAGATGACACAGCGAATCTTAAGCGTTATTTTGACTGTGAGACCTATGAAACAGGAGGTTCATCTATTGATGACAGAGATTTAGAACGACTAAAGAGGTTAGAAGATAAGCGAGGAATTATTGTTTTTACTGATCCAGATTTCCAAGGAGAACGAATTCGTAAAATCATAATGCAAGCCGTTCCAAATGCTAAACATGCGTTTTTAAATCGCGATGAAGCAAGACCTAAAGGAAAAGGTTCTTTAGGAGTTGAGCATGCAAATTTTGAAGCACTGAATCAGGCTTTGGCAGAAGTATTTGGTGGAGAAAAAGTTGCTGATGAATTTGGAAGTGCTAAAACGCAAGGACCATCCTCTGACAGAAGTTCTGTCAGTAAAAAAGAATTGCTGACAGAACTGACACAAACTGATTTAATGAGCTTTGGCTTAGTTATGGCTGCTGACAGTAGAAAACGTCGAGAATTTCTTTGTGAGCAACTCAGAATTGGTTATGCGAATGGAAAACAAATTAAGAAACGACTTAACATGTTTAAAATTACAAAAGAACAAATTGAAAATGTAATGAAGAATTACTGACAGAAGATAAATATCGCCGATAGAATACATCAATGGTTTCTGTCAGTAAAATTTACTGACAGAAACTTAATATCAGTTTTAAAATACATAAAAAGTAAAAGAAAGAAAAAATGACAGAAAACAACATAGACCGCATTTCCAATATTATCCGTACTCAGGACATTTTACGTCGCCATGAGTTTAATTTTAAGAAAAAATTTGGACAAAATTTCCTGACAGACCATAATATTCTGACAAAAATCACTCAAACTGCTGAACTTTCAAAAGAAGTAAATGTCATTGAAATTGGCCCAGGTATTGGTTCTTTGACCCAATATTTATTGGAAGAAGCAGCTGAAGTGATGGCTTTTGAAATTGACAAATCTTTGATTCCAATTTTAAAAGAAACGATGGCGCCTTACGATAATTTTACTTTGGTTTCGGCTGATATTTTGAAAGTTGATTTACTTTCGGAAATTCAAAAATTTAAAAATCCAAATTTACCAATCAAAGTGGTTGCGAATTTACCTTATTACATCACAACACCGATTTTGATGCATTTGATTGAAAGCAAAATTCCATTTTCAGAATTTGTGGTGATGATGCAAAAAGAAGTGGCAGACCGAATTGCTGCAAGTCCTAAAACGAAAGCTTACGGCTCATTATCAATTGCTGTTCAATATTATATGGAAGCAAGTGTAGCCTTTATCGTACCTCGAACGGTCTTTATTCCAGCACCAAATGTTGATTCAGCCATTTTGAAAATGGTTCGTCGTGAAGAGCCATTGGTTGAAGTAGAAGATGAAGAATGGTTCTTTAAAACGATGCACAGCAGTTTTGTTCATCGCCGTAAAACATTGATGAATAATTTACAAGCAGCTTTTGGTAAAGAAAGTAAACCTGAAATTGAAAAATTATTGGCACAAGCAGAAATATCGCCAACAATTCGTGGTGAAGCCTTATCTATTGAAGAATTTGCTAAATTAGCTGATGCCCTACTTCCGCTTAAAAAATAAATTAAAAGGAAACGTTAACTCATGTTAGCGTTTTTGTGTTATCATGTAAGAAAATGAAGAAATATTTTAAAGTTTAATTCTTAATTTAAAGGAGAATAAAATGAGAATTGAAAAATTAAAAGCAAAAATGCTGACAGAAAATATTGATAGTTTATTGATTACTGATATGAAGAATATCTTTTATCTGACAGGATTTTCTGGAACCGCGGGCACAGTTTTTTTGACAGCGAAGCGAAATATTTTTATGACAGACAGCCGTTATAGTGAAATGGCGCGTGGATTGATTAGTGATTTTGAAATTATCGAAACAAGAGATCCAATAAGTTTACTGACAGACCTGTCAGCAAGTGAATCAATTAAAAATATAGCTTTTGAAGAAACAGTTGACTATGCTTTCTTTAAAAGACTTTCTGACGCCACTCCAGGATTAGAACTTTTAGCCACAAGTAATTTTGTTTTGGAATTGCGCCAATTTAAAGATGACACAGAGATTGATTTGATAAAAAAAGCCTGTGCAATTGCTGATGAAGCGTTTATGTCAGCTTTAAAATTCATTGAGCCGGGCCGAACTGAAATTGAAGTTGCTAATTTTCTTGATTTCAAAATGCGTGATTTAGAGGCGAGCGGAATTTCTTTCGAAACCATTGTTGCCTCAGGGAAGAGAAGTAGCTTGCCTCATGGCGTTGCGACCAGTAAAATGATTCAATTTGGTGATCCAGTGACCATTGATTTTGGTTGTTATTATGAACATTATGCTAGCGATATGACCAGAACAATTTTCGTGGGTTCTGTAGACGACAAGATGCGAACAATTTATGAAACCGTGCGTAAGGCTAATGAAGCACTTATCAAAGAAGTCAAAGCGGGAATGACTTATGCCGAATATGATAAGGTTCCGCGTACCGTCATTGAAGAAGCCGATTTTGGTCAGTATTTTACGCATGGAATTGGACATGGACTTGGTTTAGATGTTCATGAAATTCCTTATTTTAATCAATCAATGACAGAAAATCACTTGGAAGCTGGGATGGTTATTACAGATGAGCCAGGAATTTATATTCCTGAATTTGGTGGAGTCAGAATTGAAGATGACTTATTAGTGACAGAAAATGGCTGTGAAGTCTTAACAAAAGCCCCAAAAGAGCTTATCGTTATTTGAAAAAAGCAATAACTTGTGATAAAATAAGATGTTAAATCCTGTCATTTCACTTCTTTTGTGTACAGAAAAATTGCTGACAAAAGAAAAATGACAGAATATCTAAATTTATAAATACTAGGAGAAACATAAACATGGTTTTAGCAAAAGACCTTAAATCAGGCATGACATTTTTGAATGGGGAAAAACTTCTCCGCGTTATGGAAGCAAGTCATCACAAACCAGGTAAAGGGAATACAATCATGCGTATGAAACTTAAAGACGTACGCTCAGGTTCAACTTTTGATGACACTTACCGTCCTGAAGATAAGTTTGAACAAGCTGTTATTGAAACTGTAACAGCACAATACCTCTACTCAATGGATGGTATTGCTAATTTCATGAACAATGAAACTTACGAACAATATGAAATTCCAGTAGAACAAGTTAAAGATGAACTTCTTTATGTTCTTGAAAATACAGATGTTAAAATTCAATTCTACGGTACAGAAGTAATTGGTATTCAACTTCCAACAACAGTTGTTCTTGAAGTTACTGAAACCCAACCATCTATTAAAGGTGCAACAGTAACAGGTTCTGGTAAGCCAGCAACTATGGAAACTGGTCTTGTTGTTAACGTTCCTGATTTCGTTGAAGCTGGAACAAAACTTGAAATCAACACACAAACAGGTGAATACTTGAAACGTGCTTAATTAAGTACGATTACTGAAAAAAGTTACTGACAGCCTTTTGTCAGTAACTTTATGAAGTTTAAAGACTTCGTCAGTAAAGAAAATTCATTTTGTAAGTGAAATTTTTCCAATTGGAAAAATTTGCAAAGACAAAAGGAGAAATCAAAATGGCAGAAAAAACTGTACATTCTGAAGAACTTGGGGATATCGTCATTGCCCCTGAAGTTCTTGAAGTAATTATCGGTATTACAACAGCCAAAATCGATGGGGTACACGCCCTTCGTAACAAACGTTTTTCAGACCGCCTTGGTAAGAAAAATGAAGGCCGTGGTGTTTATATTGACTCAAAAGACGATAAAGTAGCTGTTGATATCTATGTGTACCTTACTTACGGTGTAAGCCTACCAACCGTTGCTACAAAAATCCAAAAAGAAGTGAAAGAAGCAGTTGCCCAAGCTACTGAGATTATTGTTGATGAAGTCAATATCCACGTTGTCGGAATTATGACTGAAAAACAACCAAAACCAGCGCTTGAAGACTTGTTTGATGAGGGATTTTTTGATGCCTAAGACGCTCACTCAACACCAAATTCGTCAACGAGCGGTCCAGGTCTTATTTTCTTATGCTGTCCAAAAAGAAATGGCAACAAATGTCGTAAGCTCTTTTAGAGAAAACGTTGAAAAATTAGAAGAAGAACTTTCTCAAACTGTTCGTTTTGACGTTGATTTTCGTGATGAACGAATTACTGTTCGTAAATTTCCAAAAGGACTTTCTCAACCTTTAGAAGCCATTTATGAAATTTATGAAATTCTTGGACTTAAAGATATCGAGAAAACAACGGTTGCTAAAGCTCTTGCTTTCATGCGAGATTTTGGTGGTTACGCTAAGAAAATGAATGAATATGAAGCAACAAATTTATTTGTTGGTGTCATGGCAAATTTGAAATTGATTCGTTTGTTCCAAATTGAACTTGATGAAGAACCTGTTGCGCCAAAAGTTCTAGAATTTTTCAAAAATCTTCCAGAAAATGCGACAGCTGAACAATCTCTTGAAACTTTCCAAAAAACCTTTTCATTCCTTCATGAAAATGTTCTTGAAAAATATACAAGTGATTTATTCACTCCAAGTACTTTAAAAGAAGAACTTGATGAACAATTAGCACAAGCAGAAAATAATGCTCAATCACAATTGTCAGAGCTTTTGAAAAATACAAAACGCTTTGTTCTCAATTATGATAACGACCGTCCAGAAGATCTTGAAGCTCCTGAATACTTTACACAACTTGTTGATGGAGTTTTAGATAAAAAAGAAGATTTGGAAGCAAATATTTCTAAATATTTGGCAAAAACTTGGTCATTTTCACGTTTGACTCTTGTTGAACAAGCAATCCTTCAAGTTTCTAGTTATGAAATATTATATACAGAAACACCTGATGTTGTTGCGGTCAATGAAGCAGTTGAGCTTTCAAAAGACTTTAGTGATGAAAAATCAAGCCGATTCATTAATGGTGTATTAACCAACTTCTTAAAATAAAATTAATAAAAAAGTTACCGATAATTTTATCTGTAACTTTTTTTATTACGCTTTTCTAGCTTTTGTAATTAATGAGTTATCTTATTTAACATTACTTATTAATTTTCTGAAAAATCACACTAAATATTGGTATATTTTTTTAAAAAGATATATAATAAAAGAAAACGTTTTCTTTTGCGATTCTACACTATTTTTAGAGAATTAAGGAGTAAAAATGCTCACCAATAATTTTTCAATTGAACCTTACGGAGAAAAAGCTTACCATACGGGGATAGCAGTGCCAGTTTTTTCACTAAGAACTGAAAATTCTAGTGGGGTAGGGCAATTTTCAGATTTGAAAGAGTTAGCCGATTTTGCCCATCATTCTGGCATGGACATCATTCAATTATTACCAATTAATGATACCAGTACTTTTATGGACTGGCGCGATTCATATCCTTATCGTGCCATTTCTGTTTTTGCATTGCATCCAATTTATTTAGATATTCATATCTTTTGGGATTCTTACACAAAAATTCAACAAGAAAAGCTTCTCATCGCGGAATTAGAATTAAATGCTTTAGAAAAAATAGATTATGAAAAAGCATTAGCCTTAAAATGGGAATATGCTGAGATTATTTATCAAAACTCAGCTCATAAATTTAAAGCAAGCAAAGATTATCAGCAATTTTATCAGCAAAATGAGGATTGGTTAAAGGCCTATGCGGCATTTTCGTATTTAAGAGATATCAATCAAAGTGCTAATTTTATGAATTGGGGAAAGTATGCCACTTATAGTGAAGATTTCTTTGAAAAGTTAACTTCAGAAAGTAACCAATTGGATTTATATATCTTTGTGCAGTACCTTTTGCATTATCAACTTTCAGAAGCCGTTGACTATTGTCATCAATTAGGAATCGCACTAAAAGGAGATATCGCAATTGGAATTGCTCATGATTCCGTAGACGCTTGGACTCATCCAGAACTTTTTCATCTTGATAAACAAGCTGGCGCTCCTCCTGATATTTTTGCTGTAAATGGACAAAATTGGGGCTTTCCAACCTACAATTGGAAAAAAATGGCCGAAGATGGTTATGCATGGTGGAAAAAACGGTTAACAGCCATGTCTAATTATTTTGATGCTTATCGGCTGGACCATATTCTTGGTTTCTTTAGAATATGGCAGATGCCAGAGGATTCCGTAAGAGGTTTATTGGGCCAATTTTCACCAGCTATTGCCTTGTCAGCAGAAGAAATTGAAAATAACTATGGTATTCCATTAAGACAATGGGGCCTCGAGCGGTTTATTAATCCTTTCATCAAGGATTGGGTAATTGATGAAATTTTTGGCCGAGATAATCGAGATTGGATTATTCAAACATTTATGGATTATATGGGTAATGGAAATTATACATTTCAAAATGAGTATAATAACCAGAAAAAAGTAGAAAAAGCTCAATTAGAAGATTGGGTGCGAGAAGGACTTTATAAATTACATGAAAATATAATATTATTAAAAGATGATGAGAATCCAGAGAAATATCATCCACGTATTTCTTTAATGCAAACAATCAGCTTTCGAGAATTTGGTGATGACTATAAAGGACGGATTGAAAAACTTTATAATGACTATTTTTATGGAAGAAATTATGAATTTTGGAAAGAAAAGGCCTATGAAAAATTACCAGTTTTAAAAGATGCTACGAATATGTTGGCTTGTGGTGAAGATTTAGGAATGGTTCCCGCCAATGTACCAGATGTCATGAATCATCTTAATATTCTACGTTTGATAATTGAGAGAATGCCTTCAGATAATCGATTTGTCAGTCCTTTAAACGAAGTTCCCTATTTATCGGTCCTAACGACTTCAAGTCACGATACAAGTCCACTAAGAGCTTGGTGGGAAGAAAATCATGAGGAAATTCAACGTTACTACAATGAAGTCATGGGTTGGTATGGCGAAGCTCCTTATTATGCAAGTGCAGAAATTATCCAAGAGATAGTTAAAAGACATTTAAACTCCAATGCGATGATGGTTATCTTACCTATTCAAGATTGGTTAGCAATGAGTGAACAATTGCGAAAAGAAGATGCAAAATCCGAACAAATTAATATTCCAGCAAATCCATACCATTACTGGAATTACCGATTGCATTGTCAACTTGAAACATTGATTGATAATCAGGATTGGACTGAATTTTTAAAGAAATTTATCAAAGAAAGTAAAAGAGCCTATTAAATTTCAAAGTAAATCATTTTGAATTAGAAAGTATAAATTATAAAATAATAATAAATATGTAAAAAAACAAAAATTTTGTGAAAAAAATGGAGGTTTCATTATGGCAATTGAAATGCTTGGTCTTATTCTTGCTGGTGGTCAAGGGACGCGTTTAGGTAAATTGACAAAAGATGTTGCAAAACCTGCTGTTCCTTTTGGAGGTCGTTATCGTATCATTGATTTTGCCTTATCAAATTGTGCAAATTCCAATGTAAAAAATGTTGGCGTCATTACTCAGTACCAACCTTTAACTCTAAATGCTCATATTGGAAATGGAGCACCATGGGGGTTAAATGGAATCAATAGTGGAGTCACTATTCTCCAACCCTATTCTTCACAAGAAGGTTCTAAATGGTTTGAAGGAACCTCTCACGCTGTTTATCAAAATATCTCTTATATTGACCAGCAAAATCCAGAATATGTTCTCATTCTCTCGGGAGATCATATTTATAAAATGGATTATGAAGCCATGTTAGAAAGCCACAAAGAACGTGAAGCTAGTTTAACAGTTTCGGTAATGGAAGTTCCGCTTGAAGAAGCAAGCCGTTTTGGAATCATGAACACCGATGATAATGAGCGAATTATTGAATTTGAAGAAAAACCTAAAGAACCAAAATCAAATCTTGCTTCAATGGGAATCTATATTTTCAATTGGAAAAGGCTTCGCGAAGTTCTTGTGAATGGTTACTCGAAAGGAAATCCAATGGAAGATTTCGGTGGAGATGTTATCCCGGCTTATATTGAAGCTGGGGAAAATGTGTTCGCTTACCGCTTTAAGGGATATTGGAAAGACGTTGGAACCATTGATTCTCTTCATCAATCCAGTATGGAATTTCTTGATTTAAATAATGAACTAAATATTACAGATAAATCTTGGCGGATTTATTCACATAATGATATTTCAGCTCCACAGTTTATCACAGAAAAATCCAATGTAAAAAATGCACTTGTTGGTGATGGCTGTTACGTTGATGGAACAGTTGTTCATTCAATCCTTTCACAGAATGTCCATGTTCAAGAAGGAACAGTGATTGAGGACAGTTTCATTATGTCTGGGACATTTATTGGGGAAAACGTTACAATCAAAAATGCAATCATTGGGGAAAATGCAAAAATTGGTGATAATGTAGAAATAATCGGTGAAAATGAAGTCGCAGTGATTGGTCACGGAGAAATTAAAGGAGAAAATAAAAATGAACAATAGAAATAAAATGGCAGCAATCCTCTCAAATATTTCTTCAAGCAAACACTTAAGCCCCTTAACAGAGGTTCGTCCGATTGCTACTCTTCCTTTTGATTGTAAATATCGTTTGATTGATTTTCCATTGTCATCATTATCAAATGCCCATGTAGATAATATTTTTATGACCTTTAATGAAGGAGAAACACAATCTGTTTTTGACCATCTAGGGTCAGGTGGCGAATGGGGTTTGGATGGCTTTAATAGTCGTTACTTTGTCTATATTCAACAAGATTTTGACCGTTTGAGGGAACAAGGCAAAGATTATTTTACTCAACAGTTAAATTTTTTGCGTAAATCTAAAGCACCATATACGGTTCTTTTGGGCAGTAAATTTATTTGTAATGTCGATTTAACGGCTGTTCTTAAAATACATAAATTGGCAGGTAAGGAAATAACCACCGTTTATAAAAAAGTTTCTCCAGATTTAGCAAGTGAGTATGATACAATTCTTCGTTTTGATGAATCAGGGAAAATGAGTAACTGTTATGTTAATCAATTAGAAAATCCCCAAGAAAAAGAAGCTCTTTGTTTGAATCTCTTTATCGTGAACACCGATTGGTTGATTAATTTTATAAAAGAGATGCAAGATATGGGAGAATTAACCTCAATTGCCCGTCTCATTCGTGTTTATATGAAGAACTATGATGTGAATACTTATGAATACACAGGTTATATGAGTAATATCACTAATATTAAGTCTTTTTATGATGCCAATATGGTCATGCTCGACCCCCAAAATTTTACCTCTCTTTTATATAGTAGCCAACCTGTTTATACTAAGATTAAAAATGAAGTTCCCACTTATTTTTCTGAGAATAGTAAAGTGGAGAATAGTCAATTAGGTTCTGGTTGTATTATCAATGGTAAAGTAAAAAATTCTCTCATTTCTCGTGGAGTTAAGATTCAAGATGATGCCTTAATTGAAGAATCATTAGTTTTTACCAACTCTGAAGTTAAAAGTGGCGCTCAAGTTAAATTTGCCATCATTGATAAAGGAGTGGTTGTCGAAAATAATGTCAAAATTATTGGTAGTTCAGAAAAACCAGTAGTGATTCCTAAAGGAACAGTTGTTACTGCAGATATCTTATAGAAGACAAATGACGCTGATAATATTTATCGGCGTTCTTGAATAAAATTCAAAGATAAAAGGATTTTATTTTAAAGAGGAAATGAAAGAGAGAAAAATGAAAGTTTTATTTGCATCAAGTGAATGTGCCCCCTTTTTTAAGACGGGAGGACTTGGAGATGTAGCTGGAGCACTGCCCAAAGAATTGGCTAAAAAAAGTGAGATAGACTCAGTTGCTGTGATTCTTCCTTATTTTAAGAATGAAATGAAAGAAGAATATCGTTCACTTTTAAAAGATGAATTTTATGATTTTGTTGATGTTGGTTGGCGACACGAATATGTTGGAGTTAAAAGTCTAGAAAAAGAGGGTGTGAAGTACTATTTTCTAGATAATGAACATTATTTTGGTAGAGGACAACTCTATGGTTATGACGATGATGGAGAGCGCTTTGCCTTTTTTGACTTGGCTCTTTGCCAACTCTTAGAAAAGTTAGATTTCATTCCAGATGTTTTGCATGTCAATGATTGGCAGACTGCAATGGTTCCCTTTTTACTTAAAGAAAAATACAACTGGATTAAGGCCTATGAAAAAATTAAAACAGTACTGACCATTCATAATATTGAATTTCAAGGCTTGATGCATGGAGATGCTTTAAGTGAGCTTTTTGGGATGGGAATGGAACGCTATTTTGAAGGAGTGGTCCGTCATAATGGTATGCTAAATATGTTAAAAACAGGAATTTTATATGCGGATCGGGTTAATACAGTTTCGCCAACTTACGCTAAGGAAATACAGACCTCAGAATTTGGTTGTGGTTTAGAATCGATTTTGCAATATGTAGATGGAAAAGTTTCTGGAATTTTAAATGGGATAGATTATGATATTTATAATCCCGAAAATGATATATTAATTCCTTACCATTTCAGCGAGGAAGAGCTTTCTGGTAAAGGTCAAATGAAAGCAGAGCTCCAAAAGCGAACAGGATTACCATTGAATCCAAATGTTCCATTGATTGGGATGGTCTCCCGTTTAACGAATCAAAAAGGATTTGATTTAGTTTTGAGTCAGTTGGAAAAAGTATTGGAAGAAAATGTGCAAATTGTCCTATTAGGAACAGGTTTCCCTGAAATTGAAGAAGGTTTTAGATATTTTTCTCAAAAATATCCAGATAAGTTGTCAGCAAATATTGCATTTGACCTTCAATTTGCTCAGGAAATTTATGCTGGTTCTGATTTCTTCTTGATGCCATCTGCTTTTGAACCTTGTGGCCTATCACAGATGATTGCAATGAGATATGGAACTTTACCAATCGTTCATGAAATTGGTGGTTTGAAAGATACTGTGATTCCATTTAATCCTATAAGCAAAGAAGGAACAGGATTTGGTTTTGTTGATTTTGAAGGACAGATTTTATTGGAGACGATTAATCGTGCACTTGATGTTTATGGAAAAGAACCAAAAGTCTTAAATAAAATGGTTTTATCAGCAATGAGTAAAGATTTTTCTTGGGGAACGAAGGCTCAACAATATATTGAACTCTATCAAGAATTATAAAATCTCGCAAACGATTGCGCTTGTGATTAAATTGTGGTAGAATTCATTTTAAAATAAAAGATGTTTGAGAATAATAAAGGAGCGACGATTGAAACTTTCTAAAAAACAATTTAAGCAAGATTTCGAAGAGCGTCTAACTTCAAAATTTGCGACTGACCTGACAAAAGCAGGTTATCAAGAAATTTATGATGCATTGGCATCTGTTGTGAAACATTACTATGCTAATATTTGGGTAGCCGATAATCAATATAAGGATGAAACTGGAAAAAAACAAGCATATTATTTTTCGATTGAATTTTTACCAGGAAAAATGCTTAAATCAAATTTACTTAACTTAGGTATTTTAAATACCGTTCGAGAAGGGTTAAATGATTTTGGAATTAAACTGGATGAGGTTGCTAAGATAGAACCAGATATGGCCATTGGAAATGGAGGTTTGGGGCGCTTAGCTAGCTGTTTCATGGATTCTTTAGCTTCAACGGGGCTTCCAGGAAATGGAAATGGCATTCGCTATCGGTATGGATTATTCAAACAAAAAATAGTAGATGGTTACCAAGTAGAATTACCTGATTCTTGGCTAAATAATGGGAATCCTTGGGAAGTACGTAGAGCAGACAAAGCAGTTGAAGTAACATTTGGTGGTGAAGTTTGGTTAGAAGATGATGGAAAAGGAAATCTTATTCCTCATTATAAGGACCAGGAACGTGTTCTAGCTGTTCCATATGATACGCCCATGGTTGGTTTTGAAAATACAACGGTCAATAATATGTGTCTGTGGCGCTCAGAAGTGCCAGAGGAATTAGACCCTAAATTTCAAAATTTGGATTATATGCGACAAACTTCGATGCTCTCTGCTGAACTTTATCCAGATGATTCTAATTATGATGGGCGACTTTTACGTTTGAAGCAAGAATATTTCTTTGTTTCTGCGGGGCTTCAACGAATTTTGCACCACTATAAAGGAACACAAAAAAAAGATATTCGAAAAATTGGGGATTATATTGCTGTCCATATTAATGATACGCATCCTGCACTTTGTGTTCCAGAATTCATGCGCCTTTTAGTTGATGAATATGGTGTGGGCTGGAATCGAGCTTGGGATACAACCCTTAAGGTAATGTCTTATACCAATCATACAATTTTATCGGAAGCTTTGGAAAAGTGGCCAGAAGAGATGATTAAACAACTTTTGCCTCGAATTTATCAAATTATTGTGGAAATTGACCGGAGACGTACGGCTGAGTTGCTTCCTAAAGTGGGTGCAACGCTGGTGCATAATACGAGAATTATCAAAGATGGACAAATTCATATGGCCAACTTGTCAATCATTGGTTCACATTCAACCAATGGCGTAGCCAAATTACATTCTGATTTATTAAAGGATGTTGAACTTCATGATTTCTATGAAATTTATCCTGAACGTTTTAATAATAAGACAAATGGAATTGCTGACCGTCGTTGGATTCAGATTGCAAATGAACGCTTGTCTGGAATTATTGATGAAACAATTGGTAAATCATGGCGTCATGATTTAGATGAATTGAAGCTGCTGAAAAATTTTAAAAATGATGAAAAAACACTTGAACAAATTCAAAAAGCTAAATTTGATGATAAGCTACGATTGGCTGCGGTGATTAAAGAACAAAATGGAATTACGGTTAATCCTGATGCGATTTTTGATGTTCAAGTAAAACGGCTGCATGCTTATAAGCGACAATTGTTAAATGCTTTGCATATTCTAAAATTATATTTTGATTTGAAAGATAATCCGGAATTAGATATGGTTCCTCGAGTATTTATTTTCGGGGCAAAAGCGGCTCCTTCATATCATTATGCTAAATCTATCATTAAAGTAATTAACGAAATAGCAAATATGATTAATAATGATCAAACGATTAAAGATAAACTCAAAGTTGTCTTTATGGAAAATTATAATGTAAGTTTGGCGGAAGTGATTATCCCAGCAGCCAATGTTGGAGAACAAATTTCTTTGGCCTCTAAAGAAGCATCTGGAACTTCAAATATGAAGTTTATGCTAAATGGTGCTTTAACCATTGGAACACTTGATGGCGCAAATATTGAAATTTTTGAAGCGGCAGGGGATGGAAATAATTTTGTTTTTGGGCTGACTAAGGATGAAGTTTATGAATATTATCGCAATGGTAATTATAATGCGCGTGACATTTATGAGCAAAATCCAGTAGTTAATCGAATTTTGAATGCCTTAATTGACGGAACGGTGCCAAATATTAAAAGTGAAGGTCGCGAAATTTTTGATTCGCTTACCGTTTATAATGATGAATATTTTGTACTTCGTGATTTTAATGATTATGTTCGGGCACAAGCTGAACTTGAAAAACTTTACCGTGACCAAAAAGCATGGACTCAAGCAAGTTTAATGAATATTGCCAATGTGGGACGTTTTAGTTCTGACCGAACAGTTAGGGAATATGCTGATGACATTTGGTATATAAAGGCTAAAAAAGAATGAAGAAATTTACTGACAGATATTTTTGTTACTGATAGAATAGATTTTAGGAGCCTTTAGCCTTAAGTGTTAATAAAGGAAATGAGAATTAGATGTATTATTATAATCCGTGGAATTTAGATTATAAACAACCTTTTGGGGCCATCAAGGTTGGAAACTCAATGAGCTTGAGATTTACAACTGACCAACCTTCTGTACTTGTGACATGTGTAATTCGACGTGATTTTGGAAAACGTTATGAATTTTCTATGACCAAAGATTCAGGTGGGGATTTTAGAGTTACCATTCCTTTTGATGAAGAGCCAGGACTTTATTTTTATCATTTTGAAATAGTCGAGTCTTCGGATTTGGGAGAAACTAGGCGATTTTATGGTTGTTCTGGCATAGGAGGAGAGGGACTTCTATATACTGATGAAAATGACGTTAAACCTTATCAGCTGACTGTATTTGAAAAAGAAGATCAAGCTCCCAGCTGGTATCGTGAAGCAGTTTTCTATCAAATTTTCCCAGATCGTTTCTATAATGGGAATGAAAATGGTCAAATCAATCACCCAAAACCCAATTCATTTATCTATGGAAGAAAAACGGATAGTCCTTTCTATGTTAAAGAAGAAAATGGTGATATTGCACGTTGGGATTTTTTCGGTGGAAATTTAAGAGGAATTATTAAAAAAATTCCCTACTTAAAAGAACTGGGAATCAATGCGATTTATCTTAATCCAATTTTTTCTGGTACAAGTAACCATCGCTATGATACGAATGATTACCTAAAAATTGATTCAATGCTGGGTAGGCAGGAAGATTTTGAAGAATTGATTCAGTTGCTTCATCAAGAAAAAATGCATTTGGTTTTGGATGGTGTTTTTTCTCATGTAGGAAAAAACTCGCTTTATTTCAATATTAATGGTGATTATGGCGATGATGAAGGAGCAGCAAAAAATCCTGATTCACCTTATTTTGATTGGTTTAAATTTGAAAATTATCCTTTTGAGTATAAATCTTGGTGGGGAATTAAAGATTTACCTGAAATAGACAAAGATAATGATTCTTTTCGCAATTTTATTTATGGTGAGAAAAATTCTGTTTTAGCTAAATGGAATGACTTGGGTATTGATGGTTGGCGTCTGGATGTTGCTGATGAACTCCCTGATTCATTTATTAAAGGAATTCGAGAAAATCTTGACTCTTATTCAGATAAGATCTTGATTGGTGAAATTTGGGAAGATGCTTCCAACAAAATTTCTTATGGAAAAAGAAGAAATTACATTCTTGGTGGAAGTTTGCAAGCTGCTATGAATTATCCATTTCGCGATTTAATTATTAATTTATTAAATGGTCATCGTTCTAGTCAAGATGTTGCGTATCAATTGATGACTTTGCAAGAGAATTATCCTAAAGATATTTTTTATAATAATTTAAATAATTTAGGAACTCATGATACTGAACGAATTTTGACAATGGTTGGAGAAAAGAATTTGTCAGTAGCGTTGGCAATGCTTTTTGTATTACCAGGAATTCCTTGTATTTACTATGGAGATGAAGCAGGATTGTCAGGTGGAAAGGACCCTGAGAATCGTAAATATTTTCCTTGGGATAACATTTCACCCAAAATTTACAACGCTTATAAAAGTTGGACGCAAAAACGTCTGTCAGAAAATAGCTTGAAATATGGAGAGTTTTCAACTTTTTTTACTGACAGCTTGTTAGGAATATTGCGATATACAGATTCAGAAGTTTTTGTTGAACTCATTAATCCGAGTGAAGATGAGCTTAATATAGAAGTTCAAGAAATTACTTTTTTACAAAATCTGAAATTCTTACCAGAATTAAAAAAATTACTGACAGAAAAAGTGATTAGTGGAAAAACAAATTTAGAATTAAAGATGAAAATATAAAACTTGCTGATGCAAGTTTTTTTACTGACAGATTTATTTGTCAGTAAAAAATGATAAAAACTATATTTTTTAGCTAATTCTTATTTTAGAAAAGAAGAAAATATAAATAAATATCTATGAAATTTTGTTATTGTCCCTCTTTTTCCCGCATTTTTCAAAGAATCTGTATAGGCAAAATTGTTTGACAACTTGACAAGTTGTATAGAAAACTTTATAATATAATCTATGCAAAACTTAAACAAAACAGAAAAAACATTTTTCGGTCAACCTCGCGGCCTATTGACGCTTTTTCAGACTGAGTTCTGGGAGCGTTTTTCTTACTATGGGATGCGTGCCATTCTGGTTTATTACCTCTATGCATTGACAACTGCTGACAACGCAGGCTTAGGACTTCCTAAAGCTCAAGCAATGGCGATTGTAAGTATCTATGGTGCACTTGTCTATCTTTCAACAATTGTTGGAGGGTGGGTTGCTGACCGCTTGTTGGGCGCTTCGCGCACAATCTTCCTTGGTGGAGTTTTAATCACTTTGGGACATATCGCTTTAGCAACACCATTTGGTTTATCTTCACTGTTCGTGGCATTATTCTTAATTATCTTGGGAACAGGGATGCTTAAACCGAATATTTCAAATATGGTTGGACACCTTTATTCTAAAGATGACTCACGTCGTGACACTGGATTCAATATCTTTGTTGTCGGAATTAACATGGGTTCTCTGATTGCTCCATTGATTGTTGGGACAGTTGGACAAGGTGTGAATTATCACTTAGGATTCTCACTTGCAGCTATCGGTATGATTTTTGCATTATTTGCTTATTGGTATGGACGTCTTCGTCACTTCCCAGAAATTGGACGCGAACCTTCAAATCCAATGGATTCAAAAGCAAGACGTAATTTTCTTATTACATTGACAATTGTTGTTATTGTCGCTATTATTGGTTTCTTCTTACTTTATCAAGCAAGTCCAGCGAATTTCATTAATAACTTCATTAATGTTTTATCAATTATCGGTATTGTTGTTCCAATTATTTATTTCGTAATGATGTTTACCTCTAAAAAGGTAGAATCAGATGAACGTCGTAAATTAACAGCATATATTCCTTTGTTCCTTTCTGCTATTGTCTTTTGGGCAATTGAAGAACAAAGTTCTACAATTATTGCGGTTTGGGGAGAATCACGTTCTAATTTGGACCCAACTTGGTTTGGAATTACTTTCCATATTGACCCTTCTTGGTATCAATTATTGAACCCGCTCTTCATCGTTCTCTTGTCACCTATCTTTGTTCGTCTTTGGAATAAATTGGGTGAACGTCAACCTTCAACAATTGTAAAATTTGGTCTTGGTTTGATGTTGACAGGGATCTCTTATTTGATTATGACACTTCCAGGTCTCTTGAACGGAACTTCTGGTCGTGCAAGTGCTCTTTGGTTAGTATTGATGTTTGCTGTCCAAATGGCAGGTGAATTACTTGTTTCACCAGTTGGATTATCAGTTTCAACAAAATTAGCTCCAGTTGCTTTCCAATCACAAATGATGGCGATGTGGTTCTTGGCAGATTCAACTTCACAAGCAATTAATGCTCAAATTACACCACTCTTTAAAGCAGCAACAGAAGTTCACTTCTTTGCGATTACTGGTATTATTGGTATTATCGTGGGAATTATCCTCCTTATTATCAAAAAACCTATTTTGAAATTAATGGGAGATGTTCGTTAATTAGTAATTAATAAAACCTATCTTTAATGATAGGTTTTTTGTGTTTTAAAAACTATAGAAGTGTCTGAAAAGTTACGCTTGTTAAAAGTCTTTTACAAATCAATCGTTTTTATCTGCGCTTACATTATGATAAAATATAGTGTAACGTGATTTTAAATTATTTGCAGATGTTAGTGGCTTTGGTTAAAAGGCCAAAGACATTCACAAATGCTAAAATAAAGTATGAAATCACTTATTTACAAATAAAACTTATAGAGGATAGAGGTGATAAGCAAAGCTATTTTTATTCGAAAACTCGCAGTTACTCTGTTATTAAAAATATAAAATTCAAAGTAAGGATACTCAAGCACGGTCATCCATTAAAAGTGGTTGACTAAGAAATATGAGTTTACTAAAAACTTTGAACATTTTGTGTTTGAAAAGATACTGAGAAGAGGCCTGTAGAAAAAATAATTATTGTTTTTCTGTTGCTAAATTAATAAATAAATTGATAAGAAATAG
>OCAM01000894.1_pt1 | contig 21375 bp, 25 predicted proteins | sample 1538281 | NCBI WGS metagenome assembly OCAM01 (sample SAMEA2580273, study PRJEB22360) | human gut metagenome | biome: human gut; feature: human-associated habitat; material: faeces | place: Denmark | collected 2008/2010 | reverse complement strand
GCAAGAGAGACAGAGCAATTATCAGATGGAGAAGAGATTCTATTTTTAGTAGATGTTTATGGTGGCACACCATACAATGCAGCAGCACAAGTAGTTTATGGAAGAGCATTTGCTGATATTTTAACAGGTGTAAATTTACCAATGGTTTTAGAAGCAGCAATTAATAAAAATCAATTGTCATTAGTTGACCTGGTTAATCATTTACAACGAGTAGCTCGAGAAGGAATTAAATGTTTTACAGAAGAAATGAACCATGTGCAAATAATGGATAATGAGGAGGATTTATTATGAAAATTGAATTAGCTAGAATAGATGATCGGTTTATCCATGGACAAGTATTAACAAAATGGGTAAAGCTACGACCAATCAATCGTATTATTATTGTTTCAGATGCTGTTGCTCAAGATGAAATGCGTAAGACACTGGTTCTATCTGTGGCTCCACCGAATGTCAAAGCTAGTGCAGTGACCGTTGACAAGATGGTACGCGCATTTCAATCGCCACGTTATACAAATGATAGTGTGATGCTTTTATTTGAACGACCAGAAGATATTGTTGAATTGGTTGAAAAAGGAGTTCCATTAAAGGAAATTAATGTAGGTGGTATGCGTTTTGAAAAGAATCGTCAACAAATCACCAAAGCAGTAAGTGTTTCTCCAACTAATGTTGAGGCGTTCAAAAAATTGCATGAATTAGGGGTTCATTTAGAGTTAAGACAATTGCCGGGTGATACAAGTATCGACTTTTATCAAGAATTACTATCAAAATTAAACTAAAAAAGGGAGTGAATGAACATGTCGATGATTCAGGTTATTTTGTTATTGATTGTTGCAGGTATTACTGGGATGGGGAGCGTTCTAGATGAAGCCCAAACACACCGGCCATTAGTTGCTTGTACATTAGTAGGACTTGTTTTGGGGGATGTTACCACGGGAATTATTCTAGGGGGAACATTGGAAATGATGGCGTTGGGGTGGATGAATGTTGGTTTAGCAATGGCGCCTGATACAGCAATTGCATCAGTTATTTCTACGATTTTAGTGATCACTGCGCACCAAGGAATTGGTGAAGGAATAGCGATTGCTGTCCCATTAGCAGCAGCTGGTCAGGCATTAACAATTTTTGTGCGTACGATTACCGTTTTCTTTGTCCATAAAGCAGATAGTTATGCAGAACAAGGAAATTTTAGAGGAATAGAAATTATGCATATTTTATCCTTGTGTCTACAGGCTTTACGCGTTATGATTCCAACATTTATCATTTCATTAATTAGTGCGGATGCAGTAAGTAGTTTTCTAAATGGTATTCCAGATGTTATTACTGGAGGATTGCAAATTGGTGGCGGAATCATTGTTGTTGTTGGGTATGCAATGGTTATCAACATGATGGACGTGCCTTACTTGAAACCTTTCTTTTATATGGGTTTTCTTTTTGCAGCGTTTACTAATTTCAATCTAGTAGGATTTGGTGGTTTGGGTCTATGCCTTGCGTTACTATTTATTCAATTAAAATACAACGTAATTGGCGGTGGAAAAGGTGGAGGAACACCACAAGTAGATGGAGTTTCGACAAATGTAACAGCCAACTATGACGATGATTTAGATGATGATTTGGATGCATAAGGAGGACATGATAATGGAGACAAATGAAAAAAAATTAACAAAAAAAGATTTAAATAACATGTTTATTCGTTCGAACTTCTTGCTGGGTTCTTTTAACTTTGAACGGGTACAAAATATGGGCTTTTGTTTTGTTATGATTCCAGCAATTAAACGACTATATTCACCGGGAAAAGAACGAAATGAAGCGTTACAACGTCACTTAGAGTGGTTTAATACGCATCCTTGGCTGACAGCACCAATCTTTGGCGTAGTTGGGGCGATGGAAGAAGAGAAAGCTAATGGAGGTGAAATGTCAGGTACTTCGATTGCTGCAATGAAAATTGGATTAATGGGACCATTAGCTGGGGTAGGAGATCCAATTTTTTGGGGAACAGCTCGCCCAGTCTTAGCAGCATTGGGAGCTTCTTTAGCTATGGCTGGCAGTATCGGAGGACCATTATTATTCTTTGTATTAATTAATGCGATTCGATTGGTAACCAAATATTTTGGTTTGACAATGGGGTATGAAAAAGGAAATGAAATCATTCGTGAAATGGCTGGTGGCGCAATTAAAAAACTGACTGAAGGAGCATCAATCGTCGGGCTATTCGTTATGGGAGCGCTAGTTAGTAAATGGACTACGATTAATATTCCAATTGTGGCTAAAAAAAAAAAAAATGATGATGGCAAAGTGGTGACACAAACGGTACAGAATGTATTAGATAGTATCATGCCAGGTATGCTAGCATTGCTTCTAACACTTTTTGTAGCTTGGTTGTTAAAGAAAAATGTTAGTCCACTATTAATAATTTTGATCATCTTCGTTGTCGGAATTGCAGGAAAAGCATTCGGATTTTTAGGATAACATAGTGAAGAACCAATGACAGATTCGTTTTAAAAGGACGAATCTGTTTTTTTTGAAGAAAATTAGGAATACACTCACAACTGAAAATCTTCATAATAAAAGCTTCAACTGATGCACATTAGTTGTCAATCACATTTTTTATAGTAAGATAAACACACTTGATAGTAGAAAGGAAAATACCTATGAAGACTACAATTCAACAACTAAAAACACATGTTTCAGTACGTTCTTTTCAGGGCATTCCATTGTCGCAAGCTGAAAAAAACGACTTATTATCAGCTGCTCGTAGTGGCTCCCCCCCCCCCCCTTCCAGTGACTCGTAGTGGCTCGTCCTCGAATTTTGTTCAAGCGTTTTCGATTATTGACATTTCAGATGCTGCCTTACGTTCTGAACTGGCGGCTATTACCAATAGTGCTCCTTATGTGAATCAGACAGGTGTCTTTTATGTATTTGTAGCGGATTTGTATCGCCAAGCGACACTATTAGAGGCCAACGGTGAATCGTTAGCAGGCATCCAATCGATGGAATCATTGATGGTAAGCATTGTTGATACGACAATTGCCGCGCAAAATATGGCTGTAGCGGCTGAGTCACTGGACTTAGGTATTTGTTACATTGGTGGTATCCGTAATGATATCGACAAAGTGGCAAAATTATTAGACTTACCGCCATTTACGGTTCCTGTTTTTGGTCTGACAATTGGGCATCCTGTATCCAAAAATAATCCAAAACCACGCATGCCTCAGAAAAATCAAGTCGCAGAAAACCACTATCCTCGTGAGCAATTCGCGAATCTGAGTGCGTATGAGGAGCAAACAGCAGCTTATTATGCCAAGCGCGGAGTGAATGCACAAGAAACGAGTTGGAGTGAAAAAAATATTCTCTTTTTCAAAGAGGTGAGACGTCCGGAAGTGGCTGAGTTTTTAAAGAAGCAAGGCTTTTTATTGGCTTAGCTAGTCGTCTAATCTTGGAAAGCATACAAATGTGGTACTTTTTGCTATGATGGAAAAAAAGATAGAAAAGAGGATGAGCGATGAAAAGCAGCAAATCAAAAGTAGCCATCGTGGGTAGTGGGCTAGTAGGTTCTTCTACGGCATTTAGCCTAATTACGCAAGGGGTATGTGATGAAGTATTGATGATTGATATCAATGAAGAGAAGGCAGCTGGTGAAGTACGCGACTTGCGTAACTCGATTCAATATCTGGATCGTAATGTGCACGTCAAGACAGCCACGTATGCGGATTGCCATGATGTAGATATTCTCGTGATTACGGCAGGCGCACCGCCCAAGCCAGGACAATCCCGTTTAGATACATTGGATATGACTGCCAACATTGCCAAATCAATCGTGGAACCAGTCATGGCTAGTGGGTTTGATGGCATCTTTATCGTGGTATCCAATCCAGTCGACATTATGGCATACCTTGTCTATAAATTGTCAGGATTACCCAAGAATCAAGTGATTGGCTCGGGCTCATCTGTGGATACGGCTCGATTAACGAATTTTATTGCGGATTTGGTAGATGTGGATCCGCGGAGTGTCTATGCCTATGCGATGGGTGAACATGGCGACTCATTGATGGTTCCTTGGTCGACAGTGACGATTGCAGGGAAGAAGTTTTTAGACGTTATTCATGACAATCCCGAGATAGTGGGCGATGTCGATCTAGCTGAATTAGTGACAAAGACGACGCGAGAAGGCTGGGAAATCTATAATCGAAAAGGGACGACGTATTATGGAATCGCATCGGCTTGTGTCGGCATTATTAAGGCGATTCTCTTTGATGAGAATAAAATTATACCTGTATCGACCCTCCTAGAAGGAGAATACGGAGAGAAAGATATGTTTGCGGGTGTGCCGGTGATCTTAAATCGCCAAGGAGCAAGCGATATTTTAGAAATTCATATGACTGAAGACGAACAGACCAAATGGCAGGCATCGACTGATGTGATCAAAGAATTTACAAATAAAATTCGTCATTACTATCAAGAGTAAAGACTCACTCGATCAAATGTTTTCATTTGGTCGAGTGATTTTTTTTTTGAAAAAAATGTGTATCCTAAGAAATTCCTAAGCTTTTTGTGCTACTATACAAGACAAAAGAAAGACAAGGAGTCAAAAAAATGCGGAAAGTTCCTCCTATTTTGAAACCAATAGCACTATTAACCATTTCCATCTTAATCGCGACTGCCACGACAGTCGTCAATAGCTCAAGTTACCGTCAGCCGACGACTACCACTACGACACAAACAACTGCTAGTCAGTCTGAAAGTCGATCAACGACAGAGACGACAGACTCGATGGAATCGACAGAAGAAACAACCAGTGACTCAGCACCTATGACAACAGCAACTACTAGCCAAGATACGACGTCACAAACGGACGCAAGTATAAGTGATGATTCGAGTGCATCTAGTTCGTCCAGCTCGTCTAGCTCATCAAGTTCCACAAGTTCGTCGACGACAAGTACCTCGAGTGAAAGTGATGCTACAAATAATGCACGAACCAATCAAGGTGCAGCCGCAGACACAGAAACAACAGAGACGGTAGGTGATCAACAATGAGTGTCATACTAGATATTATTAATGGTATCAATAAATTTTTAGGTTATTTAGATATTAGTCCGAAATACTTAAATCGTGGGTACACCATTTTGAGTCTCTTTCCGACGTTGTATATTTTACGTATCGTGTACGGTATGTACCAAAATGGCAATTATGTGCAAGGAATTATCTATGCGCTGATTTTTGCTGTATTGATGTATTTTATCGTGTTAAATGTGTTTTATTATTTTTTAGACAAAAATACTAGATTAGATATCACACAATTGTTTGTCAAATATTTGCCAGATGATGCGTTTAATATTCAGCAAGAGAAAAAACAGGAGCGGGCGATGAAAGCCATCGATACCGAAGAAGTGATGATTGATTTTTATGAAGATTATCAGTTGCATTTGGCGAGTTACATGCAAGAATTAATTCAGCAAAACATCATTCCAACGAATGATTTATCAAAAAAAGAAGGCTACTTAGTCGAATGGAATACCATTTATCCGTATTATTTTGTCAAAGCATACGGACAAGGGGAGTATGAACTGCGTATTGGTAAAACCTATCATGATCTAACACCCATCGGTAAGATTCATTACACCAAAGAAAAGCAATTACAGCCTGTCGGATTGTATATTGTTGGTGGCGATTTTGTGAAAGATGGTTTTCGCTACCATGAGCCGTATCGCCTAAAATTATTAGCTAAACAAACCAAAACCGAACAGATTACTAGAACACAACGACGCTCACAGAAACATTAGAGCGCGCGATAGAATTAGCTAATAAGAAACGACCAAAAAGTCCAAAAGTTTGAGAAATAACTTCTGGATTTTTTGGTTTTTTACGTTTAGCTGCCCAATTTTGTCACAGCTTTTTATTGACAATGATTGAACCAACTGGTAAAGTCTTCCTGTTCAAATCGTAACCATTCCGTTTTAAAGCGGATAAAACGAAACAAATGAAGGGAGTGTCATTTATCGCAAAACGATCAAAACAAGTCAAAGTGACGAAGCAACAACAGATGATAGCCAAATATGCTGATCTCAGAGCACAACTAAAAGAAACAAAAGATTACGAAGGGCTAAGGAGGCTACCAAGGAGTGCTAATCCCAATCGCTACCGTAATCGTGATCCACTAGATGGCCGACCTCGCGGATATATGCGCAAATTTGGTCTGTTGCGTATTCATTTTCGTGAATTAGCTTTGCAAGGAAAGATACCTGGAGTGAAGAAAGCCAGTTGGTAAAGGAGAGGAGACGGTAAAATGGCAGTACCTGCACAAAAGACTAGTAAAGCAAAAAAAAGAGCGCGTCAAACGCACCAAGTCATCAAAGCGCCGAATCTTTCATTTGATTTGGCTTCTGGTGAATACCGAAGAAGCCACCATGTTTCTTTAAAAGGCTATTATAAAGGGCAAAAAGTACAAGAAAAGGAGTAAAAACAAATGGAAATCATTTATCCCCCACTAGTCGAACAAGGAGTTGCTTTTTTCTCTCATGCACCTGAGCAAGTGGAATTGAAAGCAAAAGTGTATGAACAGTTTGTAAAACAAGGAATCCTAACAGAGACAGGCAACTCAACACAAATGGCAATCGATCAAGTATGGGTTATTGATTTTTATGAGGCGGAGCATTTAAGTTTTGCTGAATTTTTGTCATTGTATCCAATTTTTAAACAATATGATGAAAAAAGGTTTATGCAAATTGATGGATTTTGGGAAGTCTCAATTGATTTAAAAAAAGAATTAATAAGAGAAGCGGGGTCCGGATTGTTTTCTTACGATGAACAGATTCAGATTGAAGCATATCTATCAGAACGTACGTAGAGAGGAAGAAAATTAATGAGGCAATCAATTATCTTAGAATGTGTGGAGACAGGTGAGCGAATCTATTTAACGAGTAAAAATAAACGAAACAATCCTGAAAGATTGGCGTTAAAAAAATATTCCCCAAAATTGCGGCGAAGAGCCATTTTTCGTGAAGTGAAATAAGGAGGATTATATGGAAAAAACAGATTTAGCCAGCGCGTATCGTCGTTTGAAAAGTCCAAATATCAAAACAAAGAAACGCGCATTAAAAATCATTAAAACATACAAACGAACGAAAGCAGGGATTCGTTAGAAAGTGAGAGACTGATGAAAAAAAGTTGGAAATATTTGGGGCTAAGTATGCTAGCACTAGGGATACTAGGAGCATGTGGTACTGACAACGCTACAAAGAAAACAGAAAAAGCATCGGATAAATTATCCATTGTGACGACATTTTATCCGATGTATGAATTTACCAAACAAATCGTAGGTGACGAAGCGAATGTGACATTACTCGTTCCTGCAGGGCAAGAACCGCATGATTATGAGCCATCAGCCAAAGACATCGCCAACATCCAGTCAGCAGATGTCTTTGTCTATCATAATCCCAACTTGGAGAGCTGGGTGACTAAAGCTTCCAAGAGTTGGCAAAAAAATGCACCGCACATCATTGAAGGTACCAAAAACATGGTCTTATTGCCAGGAACAGAAGAAGGTCACTCCCATTCTGAAAGTGAAGAAGGTCATTCACATGAATTAGATCCGCATACTTGGTTGGCACCTAGCTTAGCCATGAAAGAAATCGAATCCATTAAAAATCAATTGGCAAAACTCTATCCGAAAAAATCAGCTGTCTTTACAGCGAATGCACAGAACTATTTAACCCAATTAACAGCTTTGGATAAAGAGTACCAAACAACATTGAGTGCTGCGAAGCAAACAAGTTTTGTGACGCAACATGCAGCATTTGGTTACCTAGCACTAGAGTATGGCTTAACGCAAGTACCAATATCCGGTTTGTCACCGGAACAAGAACCAAGCCCGACTAGATTAGCAGAGTTAAAAGCATATGTGCAAACCAATGGCCTAAAGTACATTTACTTTGAAGAAAATGCCAGTGACAAAGTGGCGCGTACGTTGGCCGATGAAGCAAATGTTAAATTATTGGTATTAAATCCACTGGAAAGCTTAACGAAAGAACAAATGAAAAACGGTGAGGATTATCTTTCTGTCATGAAAGAAAATCTAACTGCTTTGAAAAAAACTGTTTCCGTTGCAGGGAAGACAGTTCAAGCTGAAACAACAACCGATTCAAAACACACAGTGGCAAATGGCTATTTTGAAGACAGTGCAGTCAAAGATCGGACCTTGAGTGACTATAGTGGTGATTGGCAGTCAGTATATCCATTATTGCAAGATGGCACCCTTGATCAAGTGTTTGACTACAAGGCGAAATTAAACAAAGATATGACCACAGAAGAATACCAAGCCTATTATGAAACAGGCTATAAGACAGATGTCAATCAAATTATTATCAAAGACAACACGATGGACTTTGTTGTGAATCGGGAGCATCATCGCTATACGTATCAATACAAAGGCTACAAAATAGTGACTTATAAAAAAGGCAATCGTGGTGTTCGCTATTTATTTGAAGCGACAGATGCGAATGCCGGCAAGTACAAATACGTTCAATTTAGCGACCATAATATCGCTCCTGTGAAAACAAGCCACTTCCATATTTTCTTTGGTGGCGAAAGCCAAGAACAATTACTCGATGAAATGGATAATTGGCCAACTTATTATCCAAATAGTCAGTCAAAACTAGAAATTGCTCAAGAAATGATGGCACATTAAGCTAGTTGAAGCGACACGAAGCGCTATCCTTTTTGACAAAAGCCGTGCTACAATACCTACAACACGAGTTTTTGCAAGAAAGAGGTCAAGGCAATGTCGATTATTGATAAATTATTTGTTGATTATGCGAACTTCTCGACAGTAGAGATGAAGATTGCAGATTATATTATAAAGTCACCCCAAAAAATTCCCAATATGACGATTGCGGAGTTAGCAGAAGAAAGTCAAGTCAGTGAAGCCTCGATTAGTCGTTTCTGTCGCAAGTTAGAATTAGTTGGGTTTCACGCATTGAAGATTGAGCTGGCGCAAGCAACCTTGCCAGAGACAGATGAAAAAGGGACGCTAAGTGCGTATCAGCAACGTCTGGCACATATCCAAGCGAATAAATTAGCGGAGGTCGATCAGACTTTCCAACAGCTAGATGAAGCGACAGTTTCCTTGATTTTAGAAAAGTTTCGTACAGCGCCACGCATTATTTTTTTAGCTTATGGCAATACGATCCCCGTCGCGATGGATGCGGCATATCGCTTTAACCAAATAGGGATTGCGGCGAGTGCATTTGATATTTGGGATACGGCTGCGGCCTACTTATTGACGATGACTGAAGATGATTTGGTGGTCATTATTTCTAATTCAGGCGAGACACGGCCGTTGATTCAGGCGGCTCATTACTGCAAGGAGCAGCACTTGTATCTTATTGCGTTGACGAATAATCGCCAGTCGCCAATTGCGACCTTGGCAGATTTGCATGTGACGACAGCGACTCGGGAGCGCTTGTTTCAAAAAGATTATTATTTTTCACGTATTTCAGCGATGTTGGTCATGGAGACGTTCTTTTTATTGCTTGCGTTTGAAGACCCTGAACGCCTCGAGCGGATTCGCCGGCATGAACAGATGATTTCTGATAGTAAAATATAAAAAAGACCGTTTGCCTTTTGTCAGTCGAAAAGCAGACGGTTTTCTTTTGACGAAATTTAATTTCATAGTTATAATTATTGTGAAATTAAATTCAAAGGAACCGTTCGTTGGTGAATTGGAGGAATAGGGATGAAGAAACGGTGTGCCCAATACGCGCTTGATTACATCAAACCGCATAGCATCATTGGACTAGGCGGAGGGAGCACAATTGCTTATTTGGTGGAAATGATCCAAGCGAAACAATTAGACGTCACAATTGTCACGCCCTCTGTGACGACGGCCAAACTTTGTCAAGCAGCTGAGTTGACGGTCGTGCCGATGAATCAAGTCGATCATGTGGCTGTAGCATTTGACGGGTGCGATGAGGTCGATGGACAACTCAATGCCTTGAAAAGTGGCGGTGGTATTCATACGAAGGAAAAAGTAATTGCAACGATGGCAGATGACTATATTTTGCTAGTCGATGAGTCAAAAGTGTCAGACACTCTTTCGTTCAAGGTCCCATTAGTGCTGGAGGTCTTGCCTCAAGCGTTGGCCAAAGTGAAAGCTGACGTGCTGCGTCTAGGCTATCAAGTCACCGTTCGTATGAGTGCCACGAGCGATGGCTACACCTATACAGAAAATGGCAATCTATTGCTTGAGGTTACAATTGATAGTGGCACGTGTGAAATAATCGCGCAGCAATTTTCGGCTATCGTCGGGATTGTGGAGACCTCTCTTTTTTATCAAATCGCAACGAAAGCAATTGTCGTAACGACAGAAGGAAAACGAATCATCGAAAGGAGTCAAACAAAATGAGCTACCAATGGGGAATAGTAGGAACGGGCGTCATCGCTAATGAAATGGCTGCTGCATTGCATGCATCGGGACGAGAAATCTATGGTGTGACAAGTGGCAGGGAGGAACAAGCCCAAGCATTTGCTGAGAAATACAATGTGGAGCAGGTATTTGCAACATTTGAGGAATTGGTTGCTGATGACACGGTCGACATCGTCTACATCGCCACACCGCACAATTTGCATGCACAAATGATTCACCAAGCACTTTTGGCCGACAAGCATGTCTTTTGTGAAAAAGCAATTACAGTCAATGATCGTCAGCTAGAAGAATGTGTGGCATTGGCAAAAGAGCGGAATTTAGTATTGTCAGATGGTGTGACGTTGTTTCATATGCCATTGTACAAAGAACTCCGTCGCATTGTCGCAAGTGGCAAACTAGGTGCAGTGAAGATGGTTCAAGTGAACTTTGGTAGCTGCAAAGAATATGATGTGAACAATCGCTTCTTCTCTAAAGAATTAGCAGGTGGCGCCTTATTAGACATCGGCGTATATGCGGCATCGTTTGCACGTTTCTTTATGACAGCAAAACCAAATGTGGTTTTAACAACAGCAAATTACTTTGAAACGGGTGTGGATGAAACGTCAGGGATTTTACTAAAAAATGAGGTCGGTGAGATGGCCGTCATTGCCTTAACTATGCGAGCAAAACAACCTAAACGCGGCGTGATTGCTTGTGAAAAGGGCTTTATTGAAATTAGTAACTATCCTCGCGCTGAAAAAGCGACCATTACGTATACGGAATCTGGACAAGTCGAAACAATAACGAGTGGCGAGACAGACAAGGCCTTACAATATGAAATTCAAGATATGGAAGAGTACATTACCAATCAATCCGGCGAAGAAAATTTGACGATGATTCGCGATGTGATGGGAACATTGACGAGTATTCGCTCGCAATGGGGCCTAGTATATCCATTTGAATAGAAGTGCCCATTTTTCAGAACATTCTGTCAAAAACTTGACAAATCGAATCAACGTGATATGATGCTATCAATTAGCATAGTTTGATTCATTGAAAAGGAAAGTAATTCGCTTTTGGCGCATAGAGAGATGTTGGTTGGTGGAAAGCATCGAATAAAAGCAAATGAAGATGGCCTTTGAGAATCTCTTGGTGATAGGTAGTCAAGAGCGGGTGTATTCCGTTATCAAGTAACCTGATGTATTCAGGAAGAGTGGGGAAAGTCTATTTCCCAAAAAAGGTGGTACCACGATTATTCGTCCTTTGATAGCCAAGTTTGGTTATCAGGGGGCTTTTTTATTTTTAGAAAAGGATAGGTGAACGAATATGACAACAGAAACAAAACCATTTCGAGTGGATCATGTCGGTAGCTTTTTGCGACCACAACGATTAAAAGATGCGCGTGAGGCGTTTGCTAATGGTACGATTGATAAAGAAGCGCTACGAGCAGTAGAAGATGAAGAGATTGTTTCATTAGTAGCGAAGCAAAAAAAAGTAGGACTTAAAGGAATCACTGATGGCGAATTCCGTAGAGGGTTTTGGCATATTGACTTTTTAGAGCAGCTGACCGGGGTCGAAGGCTATGTACCCGAACAAGGATACAATCAAATATTTCATGGCAAAGCCGCTCCTTCTTACAATATTCGGTTAGTCGGCCAGCTAGCCTTCCCAGCTGATCATTCCTTTTTACGGGATTTTGATTTTTTAAAAGAAGCAGTCGGACAAGATGGTGAAGCAGTCGCAAAAGCAACGATTCCAAGTCCAACGATGATTTTACGTCAAGAAATTTTGGCCAATGATGGCTCTTCAAAATTGGCAGAAATCTATCCAAATATCGCTGATTTTTATCATGACTTGGGCCAAACCTATCATGACGCTGTCCAAGCCTACTATGCACATGGCTGTCGTTATTTGCAATTTGACGATACCAACTGGGCCTTCTTGGCAGATGCAAGCAAGCGAGAATCCTTAAAAGAAAAAGGGATTGCCCCAGATGAAATTGCCCAAGTATGTACGCAAATCATCAATGCAGCATTGGCAGACAAACCAGCTGATTTGACGATTACGACACATATTTGTCGTGGCAATCACGCGTCTTCTTGGCTGTTCTCAGGTGGATATGAACCGATTGCCAAAGAATTATTTGCCACACAGTATGATGGCTTCTTTTTAGAATATGATTCCGATCGCGCAGGAGATTTTGCACCATTGCGTTACTGGGACAATCCTGATAGCCGCGTCGTTCTAGGCTTGATTACTTCAAAATTCCCAGAGTTAGAAGATCGCCAGGCTGTCGAAGAACGCATTCAAGAAGCAACGGAATATGTGCCTTTAGCGAATTTATGTATTAGCCCGCAGTGTGGATTTGCTTCAACAGAAGAAGGAAACAAATTGACTGAAGAGCAACAATGGGCAAAAATTGACTTATTACAAGCTATCGCAAAAGACGTGTGGCAATAAACACTGCCTATTTTTAGAGGCCGAGACAGAATGAGTTACCAACCATTCTGTCTCGGCCTTTGTTTGCTATTTGCCTTATGTAAATAACCCTTTTTTAAGTACGGCATAAAAGATACTTGCACACAAGACACCACAAATAAATCCCAACGGTGTATAGCTGTTTAATATGTGTGCCATTGTTAGCACGCCAACCACCAGTAACACCACCCACTCAACTACTAACACCCAGCGCAATAGCTGAGGCGACATATGCCATTTAGGCGCTGTTTTTGTTAATCCATTGCGTTCATGTGTCAAGATTGATAAGATGCCCACATTCAATAATAGAGTAATCACCACTACTATTTGAGCCCCAAATCCTAATTGAAACCACTGCCGTTTAAAAATTGCGCCCAAGAAAAAAAGCAGCAAAAACATGATGTTAATGAGATAAGACAAGCGCCACATGGTCTTTGTTTTGCTTAGTTGCTCGTTTCGTTTTATTTCTTCAATCATACCCGTATCCTCCTTTAGTAAACGATCCAATGAAAGATTGTAGTAGTCACTCAAATTTAGCAAACTGCTGATATCCGGATAGCTACGCTTGTTTTCCCAACTGGAAATAGTTTGGCGTGAGACGTGCAAGGCATTGGCTACCTCCTCTTGTGTTTTTCCAATTTGACTTCGTGCGCGCTTCAGCTGTTCCCCGATTTTCATGACATACCGACCTTTCTCGTTCACTATAGAAGTATAGAGATTATTATACTAGCTAAGCTTCTAAGCAGGAAAGAAATCTCTAAAAAAAGCTTTGCTAAGAATCCAAGCATACTGATAGAACAAGGATAAGAGCTGAAAATGAAGTGTGACAAAAATCGGTCACACTCCACTACAATTGATTTCTTATAAAATTTTTGCACACTACACAAGAGACTAGCCGCGTAAGTCGCTGATCCATTCACTTGGTGGTCTGCGCTTACCGGTGCTTACTTTTGCATCAGGATCGCGATAGCCTACACGATAATTGGCGATGAGGGAGTAATTGTCAGGGAGACCAATTTTTTTGGCAAAGTCAGGCTCTAATGTGAATGCTGAAGATGCCCAGAACCCTACTAAGTCATGCTCAGCCAAAAGAAGCGAAAAATTTTGAATGAGCGCAGCGGTCGCTAAGGCCGCATCGGATGTCAGACGCTTCTTGTCGGGATAGACCTCGTGAGCGAATAGAAGTGTCGCGGGAGCGTTTCGAATCAAACGATTCATTTTGGCCGTCAGCTTCTCGCGCGATTTTTCATCATGAATGACACCAGATTCTTCATAAAATTGAATGATACGGTCATATAGAAAGTCTTTTTCTTCAGTCGTCGTAACGAGTTTGACGAGCCAAGGTTCTTTTTTATGATAAGGAGCAGCACTTGCTTGAGCGAGTAAATCAATTAATAAATCTTTTGCGACCGGTGTAGCTAAGCTTTGCTTTGATGTGCGCCGCGTCGTGATACTTTCTTGTATTGATGTCATACCAACCCTCCAGATAGTGAGAACACTTCTCATTTAGAGACAGTGTAGCGAAAAGCTGGCGAAATTGCGACTAATTTGACTGAACAGTTTTAGAAAAAAAGCCGAAACAATGCCAACGAAGCAATGCCGACAAGCACAATGACAAATAAATTTTTGCTTATAATGGCACTTAACACAGTCGGTAGCGATACGAGGACATATGACCACTTCACTTGTGGCAGGTGACCAAGCTGCGGCTCGAGGAGACTATCAAACCATAGTGCCGCCATAATGACAATCGGTACAAACTGCAAGTACTCGACGAAAAGTTTCGGTAAAGTTGCTTTTTTCAAGAGTACAAATGGAATGATACGAGAGAGCCAGGTGACAAGACCGCATCCAATAATGGTTAAGAGAATATAGCTAGTTGAAGGCATGTTTGATGACCACTCCTATTCCGCAGACAATTAAGGTAATGACTAGTACAAGTAATGAATGGGGAATAATGATCATGCCAAAATAAATCCCCAAAAAGGTCAGACCGATTAAGCTTAGTTGTAAGGCAAGTGACAATTGCCGATTGGTGGCCACTTGCAAATAAAGCAGTCCAATAAACATCGCAACAATCGCAAAATCTAGTCCGAGTGACTCAGGGTTAGGGATGAAGGCGCCAATCAAGGCACCCACTAATGTCGAACCCACCCAAGTGCCGTAAGACAATATATTCGCAGTATTGAACCAAGCGAAGGATAGCTGATGGTCGGTGGCGATTTGTTTGTTCATTCCTAATGCAAAGCTTTCATCTGTCAAGAAGGTACCGATGAGGATATTTTTAAGCAATGATTCTTGCTTGAAAAAAGGAGCGACGGTCATGCTCATCAAAATCATCCGCGCGTTGACTAAAAAAGTGGCTAAAACAATGGACAGAATGGGTGTGCTTATGGCCAATAGACTAACGGTAATGAATTGTGCCGACCCAGCATAGATAATGAAAGACATCAAAAAAATGATAAGTGTCGAAAAACCAGCAGCCTTACCGACGACCCCAAAGGCGATGCCGATACCGATATACCCCAACATAGTGGGGAGGGTGGCTTTGACGGCGGCTTTGGCTGTTAACTGTGTATTCATTTGTAACCTCCCATGATGGTGTTGTTTCTATTATACCGAAATTTTTTAGTATGGAAAGAGAGGGTTTTGATTTGACAATCATCTTCTTGGTGGTATAGTAAATGTATAAACTGTTTACTGTTGTAAACGTATGATGAGAGAAGGGATTGCATTGAAAAAAGAGCAAGATGAATTGGCTAAGGTAAAACAAGCGCATGTATCAATGTCAAAAGAAGAACAAATGGCTCACTCAATGGATGAATCGATAAGTCACATGGATCATAAGAATATGGATCACGCGATGCATGAGGGTATGAACATGGATCATGACATGCACGGTGGCATGGATCACAGTATGCATATGGGAAATTTTAAGCAAAAATTTTGGTTGTCATTGATTGTGGCGATTCCTATTGTGTTGATGTCGCCTATGATGGGGGTCACGTTACCATTTCAATTTCAATTTCCAGGATCAGACTGGCTCGTACTTATCTTGGCTACTTTTTTATTCTTTTATGGCGGGCAGCCATTTTTAAGTGGCGCCAAGTCGGAAATAAAACAAAAAAATCCCGCAATGATGACGTTAATCGCCATGGGGATTACTGTCTCGTATGTCTATAGTGTCTATTCCTTTATTGCTACGACCTTTTTAGGAAAAGATGTCATGAACTTTTTTTGGGAATTGGCAACATTAATCGTCATTATGTTATTGGGACATTGGATTGAAATGAATGCCGTAATGAATGCCAGTGATGCATTGCAAAAGCTGGCGGAGTTATTGCCAGATCAAGTGACTCGTGTCACCGATGGCAAGGAAGAAGTCATTTCTTTACAAGATGTTCGTAAAGGCGATACGTTAGTCGTCCGCTCTGGAGACAAAATGCCGACCGATGGCACGATTGTAGCTGGTCAATCGATAGTAGATGAGTCAGCAGTCACCGGTGAGTCAAGAGGAGTGAAAAAAGGAGTCGCTGATGCAGTCATCGGTGGGTCAGTCAATGGTGAAGGAACGCTCACCATTCAAGTCACTGGGACCGGTGAAGAAGGCTACTTAGCAAAAGTCATGACGATGGTGCGACGGGCACAAGCCGAGAAATCAAAACTAGAAGCTCTGTCAGACAAAGTCGCAAAATGGCTCTTTTATGTTGCATTGATCGCGGGTCTTTTTGCCTTTGTCGTTTGGCTTATTGCGGCCGACTTGCCGACTGCACTAGATCGGATGGGGACGGTCTTTGTGATTGCTTGTCCTCATGCACTTGGATTAGCCATTCCACTCGTTATTGCTCGTTCGACTTCTATTGCGGCTAAAAATGGCCTCTTATTGAAGAATCGCAACGCACTAGAAAATTCACATGATTTGTCGATGATTTTACTTGATAAAACAGGCACACTCACACAAGGAACCTTTGCTGTGACAGGTGTAGAACAATTTGATAATCAGCTTTCCAAGACAGAATTTCTGCAATACCTTGGTGCTCTTGAGAAGACAGCGAACCACCCAATCGCTACTGGAATCATGCGGTACATTCATGAACAAGGAATAAAACCTTTGGAGGCTACAGACACAAAGGCCGTGACTGGTGTAGGGTTAAGCGGTACGGTTGCAGGCAAGGAATTGACGATTTTAAATGAGAAAGCTTTGACAGATGAAGAAAAACAAACGCTTGATGCCAAAACTTGGCGTCGGTATCAAGAACAAGGAAATACGATAAGTTTCTTAAGAGTAGCGGGCAAAATTGTCGGATTAATTGCACTAGGCGACGAAATCAAGCCAGAAGCCAAGAACTTTATTAAGGCCTTACGTGAACGGCAAATCGAACCAGTGATGCTTACTGGGGATAATCAAGAAGCGGCAGCTAAAGTAGCAAATTACTTAGGCATCACACAATTTCACGCGGCATTGTTACCAGATGACAAAGAAGAAATCGTGTCAAAATTTGTTAGTGAAGGCAAACGTGTGGCAATGGTCGGCGATGGCATTAATGATGCGCCAAGTTTAGCGAGAGCGACCATTGGCATTGCGATTGGTGCAGGGACTGATGTCGCCATTGATTCGGCTGATGTCGTCTTAACCAATAGCAACCCTGAAGATATTTTGCACTTTTTAGACTTAGCGAAAGCTACCCGTAAGAAAATGATTCAAAATCTTTGGTGGGGTGCGGGATACAATATTTTCGCTATTCCGCTAGCAGCAGGAGTCTTGGCACCAATCGGGATTGTCTTGAATCCAGCTGTCGGTGCGATTTTGATGTCATTTAGTACCGTGATTGTAGCAATCAATGCGATGACTTTGAATCGTACGATGAAAAAATAAAATTGAGTCGTGTAATTCGTCAATTTAGGAGACGAATTACACGATTTTTTGAGTAACTCATTCATTCAAAAGCAAACGAGTGTGCGCTAGTGACCTTTCCATTGTTCTTTCTCTCACATATTGGTAAAATGGACAAATAGTGAAATTTTAAGGAGTCGTGTAGGATGGAAGAGGCAAAATGGCATCAAATTTTATCGAAAGTTGCTACAATAACGGCAATTTTAATGTATGTATCGTATGGACCACAAATTTATGGAAACTTAACCGGTAATCCCACTGGGTATTTACAACCGTTTGTAGCAGCGATTAATTGCTCATTATGGGTTGTATACGGTTATGGGAAACGCAAAAAAGATTGGCCCGTTATTTTAGCGAATGCGCCGGGCGTTATTTTTGGATTATTAGCAGCAATCACTGCGTTATTGGTATAAACAGCAAAGTCGGACATAGAAGCAATGATTCTATGCGTTCGGCTTTTTTTTCTCTATCATCTTGGCGTATACTAACAAGGAATAGAAAGGGGCAATTATAAAATGAAAATTGTATTTGCAAGTGATCACGCAGGAGTCGTATTAAAAAAAGAAATTATCAAACTTGTTGAAGAAATGGGGCATGAAGTGCAAGATTTAGGTCCATACACGGAAGAGGCCGTTGATCTTTCTGATTATGTCTATCCAGCAGCTTTAAAAGTCGCAACCAAAGAAGCAGAGCGGGGTATTTTTATTGATGGTGTAGGCTATGGGAGTGCTCTGATTGCTAATCGGATTTTGGGTATTGATGCAGTAGTCTGCCAAGATCCATTTTGTGCCAAATTAGCACGCGAGCATACCAATAGCAATGTGTTGTGTTTAGGTGGAAAAATTATCGGTTCGGCGATTGCCCTAGAGATTGTTAAAACATGGTTGACAACGGACTTCTTAGCAGAAGAAAAGTACATTCGTCGCGTCAAGAAAGTGCAAGCTATTTCTGAGAAACATCTAAAGCCACTATCAGAAATATAAGGAGGATTATATGGTTGAGCAAAAGTCAAAGGGAATGGGTTCGGTCATAGCGGCATTGATTGCCAATATATTAGTAGCAATTAGTAAGTTTATCGGCTACTTTATTAGTGGTAGTGCAGCGATGTTAAATGAAAGCATTCATAGTGTTGTCGATTGTAGTAATCAAATATTGTTATTATTTGGTGATCGACGGTCCAAAAAAGGACAAAGCGACTTGCATCAATTTGGTGAAGCTCGTGCGAAGTATTTCTTTAGCACGATTGTTGCGACGATGCTGTTTTTCGGTGGTGGAATTTTAGGTATCATGGAAGCCATCGAAAAACTATTCCATCCCAGTCATGAAGTCAATAACCCGTGGATTGTTTTATTGATTTTGGTATTTGGAATCGTCGTCGAAGGATCATCTTTGCGTGTTGCGTTTAAAGAAATCAACGAATTGAATACAGAAAAGCAAGCGATTTTGACCTTTTTAAGAGAAAGTCGACATAGCGAAATTTTGATTATCTTTACCGAGGATTTTTGTGCGGTAATCGGGCTAGGTTTAGCAGCTATCGGAACGGTGGCAACCATGTTGACCAATAACCCAATGTTTGATGCTTTGAGTGGGTTATTGATTGGACTATTATTGACAGGTGCGGCAATCTTTTTGGCTCGTGAATTTTATAGTTTGATCGTTGGCGAGAGCGTTACGGCTAGTGATCTAAAGAAAATCATGCTGGCGTTTAATCGTGCCGATGTCGAGCGTTTAATTGATATCAAGACCATTCACTTAGGTCCGGATGAAATTATGATTGCTGCCAAGATTGATTTATTGGATACGCAAGAGGCGAGAGGCTATGCAATTATTAATGAGATAGAAGCAGCGATTCGTCAAGAGTTAGCTGGAAAAAAAGCATATATTTACATTGAAACAGACAAATACGATCCTAATTACTATCGAGAATAAGTCGATATAAGTGACATAATTTTGTGTTGCTCAATCTGAAGAAAACAGCGAGACAGAATTAGCTACAAGCAACAGTCAGAAAATCCAAAAGTTTGAAAACCAACTTCTGGATTTTCTGGCTGTTTGCTTGTCACTAAACAATTAAATTGAGAACCAATTTCTGGAATTTGTGAGTTTACTGCTCGAATCTAGACGCTTTAGTCACGACCTTTTTCTTTACGTAATTTTTACATAAATATAAACCAATCCTAATGAAAGATGTGTATAGTAACGAGTGGGTAAGGAAATGAGAAGTAGGATAAATAGTTCGTGTCGATTAGAAAAAAGGATTTAAGGAAATTCTTAGCAAAACAGGAGCTAATTCTCATGAAAATATAATACAAAATCATTGATACTATCCGATTATTCATTTATAATTTAGTAGCAATTGTTCGTATTTAATTGCAAAACATTTACTAAAGGGGAATAAGGATGAAAGTTTGGAAGAAATTGGCAGCAGTTGGCTTGAGTTTAGCTGCAGCAGTTACATTAGCGGCATGTGGGAGCTCTAGTTCATCAAGTTCTTCATCAAAAGATGGAAGCTATGAGCCAAAAAAATTAACGGTACAATTCGTTCCTTCACAATCTGCTGAAACATTGGAAGCAAAAGCGAAACCATTGGAAAAATTATTGAGTAAGCAATTAGGCATTCCAGTCACTGTAAGTGTTTCTACTGACTATAATACCATTGTAGAAGCAATGGGTTCTAAACAAGTGGATGTTGGTTTCTTACCACCAAACGCATATGTATTGGCTCATGAACAAAGTGGTGTGAAAGTTCTTCTTCAAGCACAGCGCTATGGCATTTCTCAACCTGGTGGAAAGAGTACAGATAAATTAGTAGATAGTTACCGTTCAATGATTGTTGTGAAAAAAGGAAGCAATATTAAAGATGTTGATGATTTAAAAGGGAAAAAAATCGCAACGCAAGACGTAACATCTTCAGCAGGCTATGTATGGCCAGTTGCTGAATTGAAGAAAAAAGGAATTGATATTAATAAAGATGTTACAACAGTGCAAGTGAAAGGTCATGACCAAGCTGTTCTTTCCGTTCTAAATGGAGATGTGGACGCAGCCTTTGTCTTTGAAGATGCCCGTAATACAGTGAAGAAAGACTATCCACAAATTATGGATGAAGTAGAACCAATGTATTTCACTGAACCTATTCCAAACGATACAATCAGTGTTCGTTCGGATATGAGTGAAGAATGGGACAAAAAAATCCAAGACGCCTTTATTGCAATCGGGAACGACCCAGAAGGAAAAGAAATTATTTCTTCTGTCTATTCTCATGAAGGATATGTGAAATCAAAAGACAGCAATTTTGATATCGTTCGTGAATACGCAAAAGAAGTTGGACAATAAGCAGCTGTTTCTATAAAATAGACAAAGGGTATCGAGTGTTGCCGATACCCTTTTGCATTGTGTTTTTTTATTTTTATCAAAAGAAAGTAGGAAAAAAAGTGACAGAGGAAAATCAATCGATTATTTCGTTTAAAAAAGTCAACAAAGTTTATCCAAATGGGGTACACGGGTTGCGTGATTTAAACATTGATATCAAAAAGGGAGAATTCGTCATTGTTGTCGGATTGTCTGGGGCAGGGAAGTCGACTATGTTGCGGGCAATTGCAATGATTG
>OCAM01000874.1_pt1 | contig 21993 bp, 23 predicted proteins | sample 1538281 | NCBI WGS metagenome assembly OCAM01 (sample SAMEA2580273, study PRJEB22360) | human gut metagenome | biome: human gut; feature: human-associated habitat; material: faeces | place: Denmark | collected 2008/2010 | reverse complement strand
CTGCCGTGCTCCCCCCAAAAAAAACCCCCCCAAACCCCTTTAGCCGTTGCAGGCGGCAATGTGTATTTGTTGGCGTTAGCAGCAATATTGTCCAATTTTTGCTTGTCGTTAGGGCTCATAAGTCCAGCCGTGCTCTGCGTTGCATTGCTTGCAGACGCTGTACGCATTTCCCATGTAACGTAGCTATCTGTAACCGCTGTGCCTTTTGCGGTCCAGTCCGGTTCAGATGTTCCGGATACGCCTGTCTTGATGCAGACAGCTATGAGTCCGGCGCTCATGTTAGGGCTATGCACAACAGCTCCGGCCGGATACTCCGTCTGGGGCTGCCATAACAAATTACCAAGCGCTTGCATAATGACGTTTTGGTTGTTCAGGAAATCCTGCATTTCCGCATCGGTTGTAGGATTAGCATCGGTAGGATATTTATTGTAATTGCCAAAGCTCGCTATTTTAGGTATGCTCAAAAAACTCACATCCTTTCATCACTGTAGCCCTGCCACGTGATATCTACAATCGCATCAACATAACTCTGTCGCCAATTGCCATCCACAAGCTCCAGCTTATAGATTTTTATTACGCACGGTGTACGGCTAACGATCTCCGGCATATATACGCCCTGCTGTGCTGCATCGCCTCTTATGCTATCAATGTGTACGGCCGTCGTAGCGTAATGCGGAGTCTTTATGGGTAAAGTTAATCCGGCTTCCGGCACCTTGAGGTTTTCAAAATGCTCTTCGCGGTCCGGCACATCTATGACGGCAATCAGCTTTTTGAGGACGGTCTCACTAGCTCCGCCCGGCGTTTTGAAACGCACATTGATTACATCGCCAGCGCTCACGCGGAACTTTGTAGCATAAGGCTTATATATTGAGTCTTTGCCATTGACGCAATAGGTTATATCCGCAGCTCCGGCAATCTCATAAAGCAAATAAAAATTGCCAGACGCCGGGCAATTTATAGTCGCTTCGACTGTAAAATTTTTGAAGCCCTCGTTGTTCCAGAAAATTGCCTGCGGCTTTTCCCAGTAAGGTGCATCCTGGGCGCTATAATGGGTGCCGCTCTGCTTGCTATGAATAAAGCCGTCAGAAAAAATGTTGCCGTCCGTGACAACAGCGTTCCAATTATTCTCGCTGAGGTCAATCTTCAGCAGCACATTATCTTCCAGCGGATCGCCAAGGTTAACTGTGCAATGAGCAAAATTCTCGCTTTCCTGGCCGGCGTTGTCCACGGCCTTAATCATTACCGTGTGTGCGCCCTGACGTATCGTCGCCGTTTCGTATGGCTGTGCGGTTACGAGGCCGTCCTGAACGCTGTAGCCCATTTCCCAATTTGGCACTGTGCCCTGCGTGTATTTCAGCCTAAAGCCAGCAATATCGTTTGGTTCCGGATACGTAAAATTCCAATAATAACGACGCATGCCGTTGTGCAGCACCTCCGTATCGAGAGATTTTACGTCCGGTGGCAGCGCGTCATCGCCAGGAGCAATCGGGCCAATTACTGCGCCTAGGCTGCGCTTAAGGCCTTTTCGTGCAACTACCTTTACGTAGTAGCTTACGTAGGCCTGCGTATCAATTTCAGCCTGCATGTTTGTGGTATTGGTTATGTTTTCCCATGTCGTGCCTCGGTCAGAGGACAAATAAACGGTATAGCTTTCAGCTTCAGCTTTTTCAGGCAAAGCCCAAGATAAAAACATTCTGCTTTTTGCCTGACCTTCAGGTCCTTTGTAAGCTATCTGATGCGCTTCAAGATTCACGACGTCCGCTAAAGTTGTTGACAAGGACGGTTCCTGGTCAGGTATGTCGTAATTTTCGTCAAAAACACCTTCCGCGTATTCTATCGCGGACAGCGTATATTCGAGGTCTTTGGTTCTTGAGATGCTCGTGATAGTAAATGGTTTGGCCACGCTGGCAATTTTTCCCAGGCTAAACAAATCGCCTTGATTGGCCTTGATGATGCCATTGGCTATAACCTTAACATTGCCATAGCTGCCTTCTGCTGACAGCACATTATATGTTGTCAGCGTATTGTCAGCGCTATTGCGTATCATGAGGCCATATTGATTTCCAGCGAGGTCCAGCTCATCGAGGTCTATCGGCAAAACAACATAGCCATTTTTGCAGGCTGTTACTCTGCCGGAGATGCCCCATTGCGGTACGTCATGCGCAATGAGCACAACATCGCCAACCATGCAGCCGATGCTTTCCACATCTGCCTTAAATGTCACCGTCTCTTTCAGCAGGCGATTGCAATAAAGCTGATACTTGCCCTCGCGGTACGCCTGCTCATAGCTCGTGATGCCATCCATAGCGATTTGTGTAGGTTGGTTAGGGATGTCTAGGGCATCGTAGTCGTCAGCGTAGATTGTAAGCGTAGTTTTCTCGTAATCCTTATCCGCATCAATGTAAGTCAGCTCTACGCTGTCAGCACGCTCTTCCGTCGACATATAGGCTTGGCTAAAGCTGCCCTGGATGATGTTGCCCATGTTAAAAAGCTGCACCGGCTGAGTTTTGTGGTCGTAGATGCAGCCATATTTCGTGCCAAATTGCACAACCATACCACGACCTACTGGAGCGATGTCCTGATTGATGATTGTCCAAAAATCTTTCAGACCAGATATCTCAAGGTTTATCTTAAGGTTCATTTTGTCGCAATTATCGGCCCATGCTTTGAATTGATCATATAAGAGCAGCTCTTTAGGTATGCCCTGATAATCGTAAACGTACTCTCCGCTGTTGATATCTTTGAGGCGTTCCGCACCATGCAAAAAATCATATGCAGCCCACGCCGGATTGTCAGCCGGCCGCTTTTCGTAAGCTTTCGCCAGCGGATTCCAGACATAGACATACGCACGCTCTTTGATAAAGCTCAGCTGCGGAGTGCCGCCGCTAAGCTGTTCCGTTGCTTTGGCTTTTATGCCTAGCAGGGCGATGCCGGGATAAGCAAAATCGTCATAAATAACGCTGTTAAGCTGCGTCCACCAAATGCGCACGCCGTCGCGGCTGCTGTCAGCGCTTGCGCTGCGTGCGACCACCTTGAGGCGTACCTGATACTTGCCCGGCGCAAGGTCATCAACGCGCCAGCGTTTGCGTACAGCGCCAGCTTTAGCGCCGGATATACGGTTTTCGCCCGCAGCAATAACCTCGATGCAGTACGTCCCCTGTGCCACCTGGCTGATTTTTGCCTTTGGGAAATTTATGCCGAAAACAGTAACGTTGCCGGAAGCCGCCGGCGCAAACTCAGCCTCTGCGGAATATAAAAAGCTATCATCAGCAAGACCGCTTTTGTCTGAGACTCTTAAGCGCACAAGGTCGTTAACCGTCCGCGAGATGGATACGTAATATTTGCCTACAGCTTTTTTTGTATCAGCAAGCGTCGCACCCAGCTTATTTATGGTTATCATCTTGTCCTTTTGGACAAAGGCCGTCCAATTATTCGTGCCAGAAAGAGCATATTGAGCCTCTATGTCCACCCATGCCGTCGACAGGCTGCCATTATTGTTTGCGTGATAAAGACCATTGGAGCATTCCAGCTCGATGATGATGCCCTCAGTGCTGTTGCCCTGGATTTCATCTGTACGCCATTTGTCTTCAGATAGTTCGTAGCCCAGGCCTTTGCTCAGGACCGTGTCATTGAAATTCGCGATGACCTCCTGCTCGTTGCTTCCAGGCCTGATTTCCAGCAAAACATCCTCATAATTTCCGACAGGATTAGAGTTGAGCTTGATGTCACTTATCTTTAGTTCGCCAGCGCCAGCAGCCACAAGCCAGTTAAAATACTGGTCGTTACCGTTGTTGCTGGTAAATTTCATGATGGATTGGCCGCCACTCTTAACTTTGCCGTAGGTAATTGAGATGCCGTTGCCTTGGCCGTCCATCGTTTGCACGCCGTTCCAGCTGTAAGTTGGATCCTCGCTGGAATATTTGCCCGTGTCAATTTTTGGAGTAAAGAAACGGCTCACCAAACTGCTGCCCAAAAACATAATGGCATCAAGCTCGGGCCGCCCCCCGCCATATAGTTGGCCGCCGCCGTCCAGGCGCTAGCGCCAGCAAAGCTACCCCATGTGCCGGTGGCCATGTAGCCGCCTACGCCCATGGATACAACAGACAGCGCGATTACAGCTATCAGGCCAAGGAAGGATTTGCCGCCCTTTGCAACCTTAGGCATGACCACAATAATGCTGCCAGCCTTAACCGGCAGCTTGCTGATATCCTCAACGACAGCGTTAACCTTGCGGCCGTCAATCTGTATCCACGCCTCCTGATTCGGGAGCTGCTGGACAAAATCGTCCGTATAAAAATTTAGAGGCTTATCTGTGGCCTCCGACAATTTAACAACACGGTCACGAGCAGGGCTAAACGGGTTTTTTACAAAAATTACTTTTACCATTCAGCCAACCTCCTCAGCCAATAAATTCGTAGATGCCAACAATTTGTTTATTCCACGGCAGCGCCGTGATTGAGCTTACGCATACGCCAATGCGCTCACGTGTATGGATAAATTTGCCATCGCCTATATACACGCCGGTATGATTAACGCAGCCGGGCGGCGCGTTGAATCGCAGGCCGATTAGCGCTGGCACCGGTATCTGCTCGCCGTGTTTATAGTCAACCTCACGCCAACGACCATTCTTTACAGCGCCACGATAAATAGCATTGATTTTATACTTATCATCCACGCAGCACCAATATTCGCCAATTTTTTTACCATATCTGGCAAAAATCTCTTTGGTAAGGCCATAACAGTCGTAGCCTGATTTACTTCGGCCGTCCTGTACAAAAGGGATGCCGATTAAATCACTATAATCAATCATACATACAAGCCTCCTTGCGGAATGCCTGGGAAGCCGCCAAAGCGTTTGCTGTTGCCGCGCTGTGATTGCAGCTGATCAAATTGCTCGTACAGCCGCAACGTACTCCTTTGTATTTAAAAGAACAGGTATTTTTGAGGTATCGTCTCCAAGGCCTGCGGCTTTTGCTGCTATAAGCATTGCCTAACGCAAAACTAACTTTGCTTTCCGTCACGGTCGTGGATTTGACCGTAAAATACTCCTCAAAATCAGCTTCCGTCGCCGTCAGGTCGTCACTGCGCACGCAGCGCAATACAACCTTACTGCCGGCGCCGCCATTGCCACGGCTCAGATAATACTCGAGGTCGCGCGACGTATTGTCGACCTCAATAGTCGCATTTGACAAGGTGCCTTTGTTGTCACTCTTGCTCTCGGACAGTGAGAACGGGAAGGCCTGCCAAAGCTGGCCGTTCCACGTGATATCCTCGTTATTGTGTACAAGGTAAATATGCTCATCTTCGCCGTCTATGATAATTTCAAGCAATAGCAGCCAGGCTGCATCCAGCTCCGTGTTGTTAGCGCTGGCGATAGCTGCTGTCGATAATCGTAATGCCATATCACACCTCCTGCAGCTTGACAGTCACAGACCAATAATTGCGCATTTTTAGCGTAAAACTAGGCGTTTCCGCAAAACGCACAATCTTTGTTATGTCGGTCGCAGGATGAGTCCATTTAAAGCTTTTGGAGCCGTTTTTGGTTTTCTTGACGTAAAAATCATCCAGCATCTCCTTCTGGTCGTTATTCATGCAAGACCACGTTAGCTCATAGGTTTTGCGGTTGCGAGTAAAGCGTGGCCTTGTCTTGACCGTGCCGTCCTCCATGCTGGAACGAATGAGGTTGTTCTCCAGTGTTTCTTTGAATGGGTATTCCGGATTGTCGATAAACACAGGGAATCTTAAATTGTCCATTACGCCATCGCTCCTTTCAAAATATTGTTGATACCGCCGTCATTTGTAGCGACAGCCTCAAGGACAACGTTGATGATATAGCCTTTGATGTCTACATTGACATTGGCTTGCGTTGCCTTGACCTGTTGGCCAGTTTTGTTTTCAATCACCACTTTGACATTATTAAGGCTGTTGCTGCCGTTTAATGCTTTAGCGGTCTGTTCGGCCGTATATACGCGGCCGGGCTGACTAAAATCAACCAGCTCAGGTCCTTTTTCGCCAACGATGGCCCATCCTTCAGCGCGGCCGCCTTTGGCATGGAACGACACCGGCGACCAGCCAGACATATCGGTATAGAGCTTGACACCGCCAATGCTTCCAGCAGACGAGCCGCCGCCCATGCCAAACATGCCCATTATGGAATTCATGACAAGGCCCTGCATAATGACCTTCATCATTGTGTTGAGGATAGAGCTGGCCAGGCTTTTAAACAAGTCATCAAAGCGCTCGCCTATCGACTTGCTCTCAGTCAGCATGTTTTGGCCAAAATTAGTAAAGCTGTCTAGAATATCGTCAATGCCGGATTGGATGGTTGCACGCTGGTCATACGTTTTATTGCGGATATAATCAAGCGCATCCTCCCATGCCGTCTTGTAATCAGATGCTGTGGCGTTCTCCATATCCTTGACGGCATTGGAGTATTCCTGCATGATTTGCAGGCGCTGCTCAGTGTTGAGCTGCTGACTGCTTAAGATCTCCTGCAATTTATCCTGATAGCTGGTCAGCTCCTCACGACGCAGGTTGTCGGCTTGCTGAGCTGTCAGCTGATGAGCGTCCTGCTCAGCCTGTATCATATCCATGCGCTGCTGATGAGCCTTGATGGTCTGGTCATTGTTGGCCAGGCGCTTTTCTGCCTCAGCGTATACATCCATAAGCCTTTGAGCTTTTTGGATTTCTTCGTTAGGCACACCGGCTTTAGCAGCGTTTTCAAGCTTAGACTTCATTTTGGTTAATTCTTCATCCAGTTTAGCTGCAGCAACGGTTGATGCCTCGGCGGTATCCTCCAAGATTTTCCGATTAAGTTCCGCCTGTAGGTCATGGACGTTGCCCAGCTCCTTCTGCAGCTTCTGAGCAGCGCGTTCGGCAGCACGTTCGGCAGCGCGTTCTGCTTGGCGTGCTGCTGCAGATGTACCTTTGCTACGGTTGCCTTTACCGGTATCGCCACCAAAATCCTTAGGCTGGATTGAGCCGATATCCGGCATGGAGTTATCGAGCGGCTTGTCTTTTTCTGGCTCACTGCTCTTGCCAGCGTTGGGGTTGCCAAAATAGCGCCTTTTGGCCTCATCCCAACTGATGTCATGAGTTAGAGCGTACACGCCCGCAGCTGCAACGCCTACACTAGCACCGATAGCAACGGCGGCACCGCCAACAGACAGCATGCCTGCTGCAGCTTTAGCGAGAGCGACCTCCTTATAAGCATTACGTAGTTTGCTGAGAGCGGTAATCATCATGCTTACGCCCTCGATGGCCATACCAGCCATGGTCAGGTACTGCCCTGTGCTGTAAGCCCAACTATCAGTATCGCCAGTAACGCTTTGCAATACAATGCCTACAGCAGTAAGAGCGCCGCCGGTGTAGCCCGCCCATTCCGTGAGCTTGGCGAGCTTACCGGACTGTTTATTAGCGGCGTCCGCAGCTTCCAAATGCTGTGTTTGTGCTGTTATTATCTGTTGTGAGAGCTCGATATTGCCACGTGCAGCCTGCCTTGCTGCCTGATATTGGAGCTTCCCGGCTTCTTCAGCTGATAGTCCCAGCTGTTGATATTTTGTGGACAACGACTTAAGCTGTGCGGCCAATTGGATATAACCGTCTTCAGCGGTCTTTGTAACAGCTTTTTCAACCACCTCTCGCTGGCGGATAGCGGTCTGTTTTTTGTTCTCCTCCTGCATAACAGCCTGCGCAGCTCGTTGCGCAGCGCTTATTTCAGTTTGACAAGCTTTCTGAGCGTTGGCTGCGTATTGCGTAAAGTGTGAGGAATTGAAATTCTTTGTAAAATCGTAGGCCTTCCACGCTGCAAATGCTAAAGTGATTTTGCCGGCGTTATCTAAGACTATACCCAAAACTGTCCCGAGCGCCTCGACCGCAGGGACGACAATAGGAGCGACAATCTCGCCCATCGACTTAAAGTCTTCGACCATGTTGGCGACATGCTGTCCGGCGGTCTGCAGCTTGTTGGTCAGGTCTTCGTTTATGCCTAAATTATCCGTAAAAAGCAAGCCGGACGTCTGCTGCATAAGCTCTTTATACTTTTCCTGAACCGGCTCTACGGCAATGCTCATTGCTTTGGAGAAACCTTCTTTGAGCTGGTCCTCCATACCGGCAATAGTTTTAGGTGTTTCCTGCGCCGCACGTTCAAATCCTTTAAGTCGCTCCATCAAAAAATTGAACAAGCCTTCACTGCTGGCTTTTGCGGCCTTAATGTCAGCATCCGTCAAGCCTAAAGCCGTTGCCAGCGTGCTGCTCGCAGGCGTAATGCCACCCTGCACCAAATCGCGCAGCTCTTGTATAAGCTGTGGGCCAGATAAGCCTAAGGATTTTACTGCGTTAACGCCGGTGGTCGTCAGCTTTTGGATTTCGTCAATCTTCATGCCGGCGCCAAGCCCCGGACCTAAAAGCGCTCTAAACGTCCCAACTAATTCTTCTGATGTAGCTGCGGTTTTCAGAGCATCCTCGTTCAGACCTTTGATAATTCCCTGAGAAGCCTTTAGCGCCTGATTCCATTCCATATTTTTGCCATTGATGGTAGTCATGGATGTTAAGATACCAGCCATGCCAACGGCGTTGGTTTCCATGGCCTTATTAAATTGCAGGCCGGAGCTTACCAATTGACCGATGCTGTCGCTCAGAGCGCTAAAGCCAAACGCGCCAGCCGCCATTTGCGCACCTATGGATGCGTAATTTTTAAGGCTGCTGCTGAGATTAGTTACGGCTTTGCTTGTGGCCGTAGCTTCACCCTCGATTTTGCGCAGAGGCCCGCTCATGGCATCAGTAAGCGATATCTTTACTCGTGTTTCAGTTACTTTAGCCATTTGCGGCCGCCTCCTTTTGGTTTAAATATTTTATGTCCAGGTCTTCCAGCTTGCGCAGCCTGTCGATAATATGCCTGTTGGTCTTTATGCCGCTCATGCGACATATGCTTTCAATTCCCGGCCAATCATAGCCTAAGCAGATAACTCCGCCCATTCCCGCTGCCAATCTATAGCAATTAGATGTCAGCTGCCTTATGCGCATAACCTGCACGTTGCCCGCCATAATTTCAGGCGGGCGATAATCGCAGGTCGTGCAGTCAAGCTCAGGGTTTAATCTGCGGCAGTCTTTGCAGTAGCCTGCTCGTTCGTACTGCCAGCGGACGCAGGCTTTAAGTTTTTTAGCTCGTTCTCATGTACAACGCCACTCAATTCCATAGTGCGAGCAAATACTGCGCTCACATCAGCGACAGTCATACGCTCTACAGGTGCGTCAGGGTAAATTTTTTCCATGATAAACTTCATGCTCAGTCTTCCCAGACCGTTCGCATCGTCGGGGTTTACGTCCTGATACGCCTTCTGCTGCTCTTCCAGCTCGCAGTACTCATTAAAATTTAAGCCACGGCATTCCAAAATGTACTCTTTTTGCTTCATTTTCCTTCCTCCAATCAATAGGCTGTACTCTCGTTTATCAGCGTTACCACCACAGCACTGCCTTGAGAGCTGTTTTCGTAATAGGCGTTGTAGGTCAAGCTTTGCTTGATGCCGCCAGGTCCATCAATGGATGGGCTGGTGCGTGCAAATTTAAGCTCCGGCAAAAGTAAGCTGATGCTGTTGTCTCCGCCGGTAAAAATGATTTCTGCGCTTGTCGCGGTATTGTTGGCCGCCATATCCAGATATTCCATAGAGTCAAAAAACGCTTCCAGTGTGCCGGAAACAGTAATTGCGCCTTCGCAGATTGCTTCGCGATAGCCGTCGCCGCCAATGCAATATGTATCGCCATCAAGACCAAAATCAATATCAATGCTAAAGGACGTGAGTTTTCCTTTGACATTGCCACCTATTTTCGCAGATGCCTGGAAGTTTTGTGCACGTGCAAATTTCGGTTCAACAGGAGATTCCGACATGCTTGCTGTCGCCTTTTCTTCTTTCGCGCCCATAACGCTTACTGTCGCCACAAGCTCGCCATCGCCGCCCACGCTGAGCGACAATTTGCTAACCTTGCAGCCTTTGTCTCTAAGGTATGTGTTGATGCCTGGGAATGCTTTCTCAAGCGTAAAGGACGGCTGAGAGTCGCTAACCTTGAAGACATGCTTATATTTGCCTGCGCTGCCTTCCGCTGCGCTAGACGGGGTGCCGAACGCGGCTTTAAGCCAATAGCCAAAAGAAACGTAGTCAAGCGGCACGGCAATGTCGCCAGAAACATCATTGTTTCCCAAAATCGGCTCGACGGGATTTCTGTTGCCGCGCAGAGTTGACGGAGCAGTGCTGCTCTGAGAGCAGGCCACGCCATTAGAGTTGATATCCAGTCTAATGGCCGAGGATGATGCTTCCGCCGGAGTTTCTCCGTAGATGTTTTCAAAGGCAATCAGTGTTTTTGTTTTTGAGCCAACGCCCCAAGGACACGTATTTGTCATATTGTTTCATCCTTTCTTTTAAAATTTGTTTTGACCGCCAATAGGTATGTCAAGAGTCCAGGCAGCAATGAGATAACCCTCCCAGTAAGCCAGATTGTTTCCCGGCGGTGCGAGAGTGAGCTGCTCAACGTGCGTCGGAGGCTGGCAGCCATTTTTATACCTAAAGAGTGCATCCTCGATGAGAGTCAGCAGCTCGCTAATCCGCTGCTGGCCGCTAAAAACCTGTACGCCTTTATCGGTAACAGCATTCTTTTCGTCGGTAGTGATGCCTATTTTGATAACGCATTGATATTCCGCCTTGGTCGCGCCCGCGCCTTCGCTTTTGCTGAAGTCGTGCAGGAACAGATAAGGCGTGTCGCCATCTTCCGGGATGTATGCCTCCGGCGGTCCCACAAAAATATTCAAAACTCGTCCAAAATGTGCTTCGCAGTATGTTTTCAGCGACGGATCAGCTGCTAAGCTGTCGCCCAGCTTTACTCCGACGGAGCACAGGTCTTCATTTTGTAGGTAGCTAACTAATTTCATGTGAACACCTCGTATTTGCGGCTTTTTGTTGTGTTGCGTACATGTCCGCCATTTTCCATATAGCTTTCAACCTTTTCGCGCACGTAATCGCCCAGCTTAGGATAAATGATGTCCATGGCAGGCTCATAAATAGGACGCTTTGGCACCTTGATGCGCTTTTTGTGCTCAGACAGTGGCACACCACGAGCAGCAAAATATTTTTGCAATCTAGGCGTAACCTCTCTGCTTGCGCCAAATTCCTGTATCCTGCCCTCCATAGCCGCAGATGAGCTAGTCCAGCCTATAGCAACACTCTGAGTTGCTGAATTGTATGAATAGCCTATAGCGCGTCTTAATTTGCCAAGCCATCCTTTAGGCGCTTGTTCATCCAGTTTGCGGCGCACTTCCAAAGGCACGCGTTCGCGCCATTTTTCAGCTAATCGCTCCCGGCCTAGCTTTTTGATGCTGCCCTGAACGTACCAGCCTAAGGATTTTGTAAGACTGGCAATCATGCGCGGATTGTTTTCAAGATATCTTTTGAGTAAAGGGGTAATTTCGTCTTTGACATCTACAGTAATCATCTTCGCATGTATCCTCGTTCGTCACTCGTGACCTTTACGGTGATTTGCCCGCCCATGCTGTCAACCAGCTCAACTCCGGCAACATGATAGCTCTTGCCGTTGTAAATAATGTTGTCGTTGCGCTGAGGATGAGGCACATCGTCGGTGCTAACCGTAAAAAAGCCATTCCCGCCAACTACAATGTTATTGCTTTTACGCCCAAAGCCAACCTGACATTCGTTTTCGCCAAGCTCAACTATGGCATTGATTTCTCGCCCGTTATAGCTGATTTTTTCCGCAAAAATACCATCGTCAAACGTCGCGTTTTGGATGATTTTCTTAATATATTCATTCATTTTTTCGACCTCCATATGGAGATAACGGGACAGCCAGCGCCGCCCCGTCAAAGATAGCTTTATGCGCTAGCAGCCTTAACGCCTACGTTGATAGCTACAAGCGCACGAGTGCTGCCTGCAGCAGCTGCAGCCCAGGCGGTGCCAATCAAGGTATTGGTGCCCTTAGTTGCCGTCGCCTTGCCCTCAGATGTCAAATATACGAGCGCTCCCTGCGCGATAGCGCCGGCGGAATTAAGCTCAAACACGCCGCGCATGGTCAGGGCGATAACGTCGCCAGCTGCGCCGCCGACCTCAGCGACGCCAACCAAACCACCGGGCAGCTTAATGACGTCGCCAGCGGCAACCTTGTCCGTGCAGGAGTAATCAATTTTATCGCCATTACGGCGGAAAACAGCATTTTCGTTAGCCATTATTATTCACCTCTCATTATTTGCCAGCGTTCTTAACAATGCCAAGAGTAGACAGGGCTTTTACGCCAAAGTCATGGTAAATGCGATATTTCCAGCCCAGGGTATCAAAAGATACCTGACTTTCAACAATTGGAGTCTGGTTGCCGTTCAGGAAATTAACCTGTACGCCGTAGCCATATCTAGGAGCTGCGGCCAGATACCACGCATTGGAGCTCAGAGCATCCAGTTCCGGATCAGAGATAATCTCGAATGCGTTTGCAAACGGATTGTTTACTCCCGAGTGAGCACCGTTCGGATCAGCTGCAGAATGCAGCAGCTGCGCAGCAGTCACAGCCTGCGCCACAGGTACAATCAGGTATTTCGGCATAACGCGCAAGAAATTGCCTTTCTTGTCTTTGGCTTTGCGCAGTTTTTCCATTGCCTCAGCCAAAGACGCTACGCTGATAGCGCCTGCGGTGCCGGTGTTGGCGGCATTGTAGGTTGCGCCAGCCAGCGCTTTGTATGCCTGAGTATTGATGTATGCAGCCATGCGGCCGGAAATGATACGCGGAATTTCAGTCAGCACACGCATGTCATCGTTGATAAACGCCTGACGAGTATAGCTGTAGGAACGGCCATAGGTCTCCAAACGTACATTTTCCTTGGATTCGCTCAAATTCATGTCAGTAAATTCGCCGTTCTCCGGAATGAGCTTTGGCTCAGCTTCTGCGCCAATTTCTACGATGTTGGCCGGGCGGAAGTCGTTCAGGGAGTCGATATGCGCCCATTCCTGATAAGTAGTGTTGGCGGCATCATAGCCGTCTTTGATGGTGTACTTAACCACATCCTGCAGTACGCCAGGCAGACTGCCGGTGGTCATAGCGCGTTTGAACAGCTCGGTGTCGTCCATGGTGTACGCATTGCTTACGCCAGCGCGACTCAGCATATCAATGGCCATATTGCGCATGGACATATGACGCAGGCGGTCTGCGCCGTCGTGCGGCTTGGCTACATTTACACCATGACGCATCAGGATAGCGTCCACATAAACGCCGCGCATTTCTTTGCTACGGTCTTCGCCAACATCATAGCGGGCGCTAGGCACAGGCTTATTGCGCTTACCTAAGATTTCCAGTAATTCACGATTAATGGTGGTGATATCCAATCCGCCATCAATCCATTTCTGACGTTGTTCTTCTTCAACATCAAATTTGCGGCACAGGTCTTCAATGGCCGCGCAGCGTTCGCGTTCTGCCTTGACGGCAGCAGCACGGATTTCCGCTTCATTCGGAGCGTTCTTTTCTTTCTCTTCCATGGTTTCCTCTCTTTCTTCATGAGCCTCGTGCGGCTCCACGTCGTTGGCGTTAAAAGGCAGGGAGCGCCCTACGCCAACGGTCCCATCAGCAGGTACTGTTACAATGCTGATTTCAAATACTTCCCATCTGGTCGCAATCCAGGCAGGTCCCTCTATGCCATCATCAGTGGTTGCGCCTTTTTCGACGACATCCCATTGCATGACACGATAGCCAACTGATACGCCATTTAAAAAACCATCACGCACAAGGCCCATGATTTCTTGAGCCTTTTCGGTGCCGGCAAATTCGATTGTGGCCATAGCTCGACCATTTTCGGTCCAAATTTTTGTCGGTTTGCCCACGACAATATCTCTGTCGTGGTTATACAAGATAGGCATAACGCCATCTGTAAAGCGCTGTGTATCCATAGCCTCGTCGGTGCAGCGCAAAATCTCCTTCTCGCCCCACCAATCAAGACAAGGCGTCTCGCTGGCGAAAGACAAGGTGACAGTTTTGCTCTCTTCGTCAAAGCCTTCCAGCTTGGCGCTGCGTTGGCGAGGCATGTTCATGCGCTTTTGCAAATCACTTTCGTTTTGACTCGCCATCGTCATCATCTCCTTTCGCGGTATCAAGAGCTTTTCTTACTAAGCCAAGCTCCTTTGTTTTCTCCAATTCGACAGCAAGCTGGTTGATTTCTTCCTCCCAGTCCTTGCCTTTTTTAGCATAAATATCTTTCAGCGTAATCTGTCCCGTCGCCAGCATCACCTGATTAGCTTGGGCTTCCTTCAGCGGATCAATCCACGGCAAGCCCTGGCCAATAAATTCGTGCTTTAGGTATTTTTGGCGGTTGGCCATAAAATCCTTCGGCGCATGAGATAACCGTCCAGCCAAATAGGCAGCCGTAACCACATCTTCCAGCACGAAATTCAAAAAATGCTCAATGATAAACTGCTGCTCGCCTTCAAACACCTTCCAGTCTTCCAACAGATTTTGTCTAGCGCTGGAATAATTGACCATAGACACGTCGCGCGTCATCATCTCGTATGAAAGATTATGTCCGGCGCCAATGCGTCTATTGATGGACAGGTTGAAATCTGCAAGCTCACTGCTTTGACCAGCTGGCACAAGCGTTTTTACGTCTTGTCCCGGATCGAGGTATTTGATTGAGCCTGCATCAATACGCTGGTTAGACTTATTGTCCTTCGCCTGCTGCTGTTGCATAACAGAGCGGCCGATACTGGCCACGGCATCCTTCTGTGTTGTGATAAACACAGCAACAGCTGCGTTAATTTTCTGTTTGAAGGATACTGCGTTGAAAAACTCCTCTAAATCGCGGATTTCATCCAACGCACGTACCAACGGCGTAATTTCGCGGACCTCGCTAGGCCGTGTTTTGTCAGCCAAGAAGAAAACTCGCTCAGCAGGCACCTTTTCCACTTCCGGCGTAGAGGTAATGTCTACCGTCGCCTTTTCCAGAAAATAATTTAGCGGTCTGCCGTATTCGTTTACCTCGATGCCGCCAATGATAGGATTTCCGGCCTCACTCTTGATAGAGCCGTCGCCGCGGATATTATCCACCTCCATCAGCTGCAGACGGTAGGGAATAGCGCTGCTTTTGTCAGTGACGCGCAGAGCGAGAATGCCGCCATCGACAATGCGTCTGCGGACTATGAGCTTCAGGATTTCCGTCATGCAGAAGCGGCCCGTAACATCACAGTTGCCCGGCCTGCACCATTCTGCCCATAAATCCTCAACCTCATTGTTCCATTCTGCATCATCTGTGCGCACCTGCAAATTGAAGCCCTTGCCCACGACATTGCGCTCAAAAGCATTGAGGATGCTGTTTACCAGCTCCGAATTTCTTTCGAGATGACGCGCCTTGCTTCTGGCTAAATCTCTGCTCGGAGCATTGATGGCCTCGCCCTTGCCGTCAGTCGGCAGCCAATCGGAGCTATTGCGCCACGTAGGTACGCTTTCGTAAGCTGATGTCAGACGCATATTCAGGCGATTCATGGCGCGTCTTGCCGCCCAGCCGGGAGCGAATACGCCAATAACCCTGTCTATTCCTACAGACAAGCGTTCCAGCGCGGTAGGATTTCTTTGTCTTTGCATAAGTATCACCCCCTTCCAACGAAATTCACCTTAGTTCCCCAACTGTCACCAGCCGAAGAACGATAACAGTCAGCTATCTGCTGCTCAATGGCCGCTCTTTCAGCACGCAGCTCACTAAGGCTGGCATGTTCTACCCTGCCATTGCGTGTCTGTACAAGCTGGCCTGTACGCATGATGTTGCTGATAGCTGCGTCAACCTCAATTTTTCGACGTTCAAGCTCTTCGATGCTAATCATGTCTTTTCTCCTCTCAAATCTCAAATTGCGGCTCCGGAATAACCATCTCGCCTGCCTGCTGTTCCGATTCCGGCTGTACGGCAGGCGTAGAATCAATAATCACGTCCTGAAGTGCACGCATATTGACCAAATCCGCCATAGCAAAGGCGTATACAGAACAGTCCAGCAAGTGGTTTTGCTTTGCGCTTGTCTTTTTTACCCAATGCTCGTGACCTTTATCGTCAATGATACGGTGTTCTGCCGTAATCTGCTCAGCAAACTCCAAACTGCAATCTCTGTTAAGCATCCAGCTGCCGCGACCGATTGGATTTTCCAAGCGCTGAGCTATTTCGTTTTTGTATTGGTCTGTGTTTACTATCCACAGCTGCAGCGGCATACGCCCTGGCATTTTTGGCTCAATGTTCGACGGTCTCAAATAAGCCGCCATCTGTGCGGACGAGCCTTTGACCGGAAACGCAACGCCCTGATGTCGCCAGCAATAGTCATAGACTTCTTCCGTGCGATAGCCTGTATCAATGCCGTAGATACAGACCTGATACTGCGTCACGCCATCTTCGCCCTTCCAGGCCGTATCCATGATTTGCTCCAGCTCATCCCAATTCAACGCCTTGCCGTAAGCCAGCGTCTGGCACGTCGTTCCCGGTCCCCAGCAGTCAATTGTCCAGTACATATAACCCTTTTGCACGTCAACGCCGCCAGTAAGCAGCTGGCACCACTCAGGCACAACATACATCGGGCAGTCTGTTTTGTGCTGGATAACTATATCTGCATCCATAACCGCCGATTTGCTTTCCCACGGCTCACCAAGCCAAGAATTGACGAAATTCATCAGAAGTAGCGGATCGTTTTTGGAGCGGACAAATTCCGCTGCCATCTTGCCAAATGTTACCCACGGACTATATAGGGAATTTAGGCCATAGGCGACACTGCGCGGCTGTCCGTCGCATTCATTGAGCGGAAACCAGCGCCCGGCCAACAGCATATCAGGTTTATCCTTGTCGGTTATATGCTCGTGACAATGGCAGCACTCGTAATAAGCATTATGCTCAACGACCGTCGCAGGCTGATGTGCGTCAAATTTGACGTATTTCCACGCCAAAGGCTGCATTTCGCCGCAGAACGGGCAGGGAACACGGTACTCATAGCGCACATCCGCGCTCTCATAAAGCTTGAAAATATGGCCAGTTTTGAGCGTCGGTGTGGACCAGAAGAACATTTTCTTCTTGCCTGCCCAGTTTTTGGTGCGTTCCTCAGCAAGCTTCAAAGGTGAAGCCTCTTTGCCCGACATTTTCGGGAATTTATCAATTTCGTCTAAGACGATGACCGGTACTGACCATGAAGCTAGGTCTGTAGGTGACTGTGCAGAGCCAAATTTGCAGAAGCCGCCGGCGTAACGCAGCATAGCGTTCTTACTGTTCCCGGCCGCATATTTGCCCTTGAAGCATTCGTTGCTGATGAGTACCTTCTGCAGACGGTCCTGTGAGAAGTCTTCCATGGCATCCTTGTTTGGAAGGACGTACATAACACGGCACGGAGCCTGCGCTATGATGTAGCCTAAGATGTTGATGCCGCATTCCGTACCGCCAACCTGCGTAGGCTTCAAGAATGTTATCTGTTCGACGCTGTCGCTGTTAAGCGAGTCCATGATGTCAACCAGATAAGGTACAAGCTCGTTACGCCACAAGCCAGGTCGCGAGGTTTCGTTCTTGCCCATGTAGCGATATTGAGCTGCCCACTCAGATACAGTCATAGGCTCCTCCGGCGCCAGCGCCAGCAGAGTCTTATTTATTGTGTTTTCGAGGACGTCCTCTTGTTTTTTTCTTATCGCCGCCAGACTTTCCAGCATTTCGCTGCTCAGTGAGTTTTCCTCTGTTTCTTGCGGCATCGTTGAGGGCTGCTCTGACATAGCCATCTATAAGCCTCCTTATCTGCGGCGCGAGCTCCGGGAATTGCGTGTAGGTCTCCATCATGATATGGTCTGCAATGGCCATCATAGAAACCTTCAAATTCTGGAACACGTCCGTCAATCCTTCTTCGACCACCGATATTTCGATAAGCTTGCCGGTGCGAACCTTCAGGTCCTGCTCAGCAATGGCTGCTTTAGCTGCCTTGTATCTGATATCAGCTTCAGTCTTGCGTGCTTCTCGGGTTCCGTTGGCCGCCGGAGTCTTCTGCTCACGCTTCCAGCTGATGACCGCCGCCAAATCATACCAGCCGCGTTTTTCTTTCGGACATCCGGCTCGCTCCCACTCTCCGAGCGTTTTGGTCGAAACGCCCATCATGAGGGCAGCTTTGGATGTCGACAAAAGCAGACGGTCATCGGCGGTGATTTGATACCATTTTTGATTCTTCTCAGCCGCCTGCTGATTCATACATTACCACCCCCATTTTTTTGAATTTTTTACAACGGTTTCGCCGCGCGATGCCCGACCACCGGTCCACGCCGGGGGCCTAGGAAGTACCTTGTCCGTGTCCGCATGGAGTGGACACGTTTTTGCCTTTAGAATGAAAGCGAAGTGTATGCTCCCGCCTGCGCTTTGTTTTTTCTGCGTGCACACGCAGGACACGTAAGAAAGTAGCGTGATTATTACCTTGATAAGCAGGTATTTTCCGCTGGCTCAGGGTAATAATCAGGGCATAAAAATAGCAGCTCTTTCAAGCTGCTTACATTATGGCCATATGTACCGGATTTTGGGTATAGAAAAGGCCGGAGTTTTTAAGCCCCGGCCTTGCGGCTCATGCTGTTATTTTGTTATGCGTTTGAGTACGAAGCGAGCGACCAGATACCAGAAGCATATCCTACCACCCGTTTCGGTGCTCAGCAGCCCACTGTAAATGGTGAACAGAAAGAAGCCCGCCATAAACAGATCTGTTGCTTTAAGGATGTCTTTCATGTTCTTGCCTCGCTTTCGCTAGTATACATTATAGCACAGATTAAACTCGGATTTTATCGGATGTTTAACCTTTTTAGGTCTTCTTGTGTTATTTCACCCGCCTTGAGCATTTTGACGAACTGCTTAACGATAGACTCATGCTCGGCTGTCAAGCGAAACTGTACTTGTTTGGTTGCAGCCTCGCCCGTGAGCTTCTTGCGCCCTGCTCCTGGGCGATAACCGCCGCGTCCATCCTTCTTTTCTTCGGTCACTGCTATAACCTCCAGAATTTTCCTTGCCTTTTGTATAGCATCTCTGCTATAATAGCTAATGAGAAGGAACAGTGGCAAGTACTGCTCCCCTCATTTTTCCTAGTCGCCTTGCTTATTTATTAAGCAGGGCTTTTACTTTTTCCTTGGCTTCCTCTAAGCTTTTGCTTTCGTTGAGGATTTCAAGAATCGCACGAGTGGCATTTTCTTTGGCCTCTTTAACCAGTAATTCGCCTACGTTCATGTCGTCCATTGTGTTCTCCTTTCTGCACTTGCCGCTTATTAGGTTTGGTTTATTCCCTTACCTTGATTATATTATAGCATAACTTTTGATTTTTGTCAAGCGTTTTTCTTTACCTTTTGTAATTTTATATCGTTTTTATAAATCGCAGAGCAATTTAATGTTCTGCGATTTTGTTATTATTGGTTATTTTATCCGTGATTTCGTTCAGCGCCTTATCATGAAGTTCGTACATGTACTGTTCGCTGTAACCCAGCTCGTCTGCTATCTGCTCCCACTTACGATAATTCCGGTAACGCATGTGCATGATAGTGCGTTCCCGTCCAATAGGGAGCAGAGTGATAAGCGCTAGTACTTCATCAAGCTGCTTTGATAATTCATCGCAACAGCTTTCGATGACCTTTTCCTGTTCGACGATTTTGGCGACTGCGTTCTCCAACGCTCTCCCATTTCCGCCGCCTCCCGGTGCCTGGCTATAAGCAGAGGTGACCTTTTGTGCAATACTGCGCAACTCCTGCAGCTTATCAAGTTCGCTTTCTAAAATGTGCCGAGCATACATAGCGCCCTTCAGCTTTTCTTTTAGTTCTTCTTTTGTCATACGCTGCCCTCCTGCCGGTTTTGATAATCTGTATGCAAACTTAAAAATTTATTATGGGTATTTTCCTAGGGTTTTATATTCTTAGAGGTTAATTTTGTGCTTTAATCGTCTTTCACATATACGCATACCTCTAGCCTAGGTCTCTTTCTGTCAACAGAAAAATCCATATCACGCACGAGCACCATCTTGTCATCAAGATATAATGCGCCCTCTAAGGCATCACAAAGCAGCTTATGCGTATTGTTCATATCGCGCCGCCTGCCGTCTGGCCAGAAGGCGAATACCTCCAGCACAATCTTTTCTTCTGGTTCAGGCATGCGCCAGCCTTCCCGATGTGCCAAAGCATTAGCAATATAATACGCCTCTTCCTTTCAGGCTCTTGCCAATGGCGTAAGCACACGGTTTCTGCGTCCCATCACGTTGAAGTTTTTATAGCAATGATTGACGCTAGGCGGTATGGTCAATATTAAGTTAAGCTTATTCATTCTGTCACTTTGCTCCCTTCTTGCGCTTATAATCATCCCTAAGCTCCATCTTCGCTCTGATATACCATTCGCAGGTTACAGCATTATAATATTTCTCCACGCTGATGATGCGATAGTCAGGATGCTTTTGTTCAAAGTGTTTTTGCATATTCTCACAGTCTTCCGGCCAAAGAGTCAGCTGCTGGAATTGCTTACGACTTGTCTTGGTATCGCTTACAGATTCCAGCGGTTTAACAAGGTTGCGGGATGAAGTGTATCTTTTGCGGCCTTTAGGATCTTTGCTCAGATAGCAAACCAAGGCTTCGACGCCTCCATGCTCTGCCTGAATGCGCTTGCTGTTTGCCCAGCCGTGTCCCCATGCCTTTTCAATAGCATCACGGTCTACGCCACGATTAATCAGCAGATGATGATGCACTCTGCCCTTGCTGCTAACCTCGGTAACGTAGATGTATTTTAATTCTTTGCCATTAGTCTTATATAATCTTTTCAATCTGCGCATATAATTACGCAGTCTCTTCTCTCCCTGTTCCGGTGTATTGGGCAGGTTATCATTGTCATAGCTTAAAGTCAGGTGTATATCTTTGCTGCCAAAATTGCTTTTGGCCAGCAGTCTGAAATATCTGCGTGCCTTTTTATCGTTAAGGTTCTTCTGTTTAGGAGTAGTTGCCTTCTGTCTGCCACTTCTACAAGGTTTGTATTTGACATCCACGAAAGGAAATAAATCAATTTCAATGTAATCAGGCTTTTTGCTTTCACTGGTTCCCTGGCAGTAATATGTTTTTTCTCTTATGCCCATTCTCATTGCCATTGATTTATCCCCCTGATAATTCTTGTGGTCGCTTTGTTATTACTTACATACAAGCCTCAAAGGCCTCTGCGGACCTTCAAAAAACTTCTATTATATAATGAAGAAACCTGCGAGGCAGAACAGCCCCGCAGTATTCCCTTTATATATTCTTTATCATCTATTATTTACGCTAGCCTTTTGGCCAACATTTATTATGCTTCCATTCTCTGATGCGCTCATTGCGCATCTCGCGACATTCAGCCGCTGCTTTTGCCTTCGCCTGACGCTTCCCATTCAGTATGGCCAAGACAAATTTATACTTTTTGTAATCGCTGCATATTCTGCCGCAACCTGGGGAACGCACGTCACATTCTCTGCAGGGGCATGCTATTGATATGTCATATGCTTTCGCCCCACCAAAAGCATTAGCTGCTTTAATCATTTTCGCCGCCCACCAGCGCCAAGCCAATAAACAGAACTATGACAGTTATAACAAGATTAATGGTAAAGTCATCTACATTATCCACTTGCTTATACGTCCTTCCTTTTTTCCGCCGCAGAGCGCAGGCCGCATACGTGCGATATACTTCTTCTTTTTGTCTGCGCCATTTGCAATGCTTGTATATAATCCGCTAGTTGAATATGAGCGAAGCAGCAGCTCTACAGCCTGCGCTCTGCGGCGGATGGTTGATTAATTAGATGCGTTTAAAATGTCGGTCGCCAAATTTGTAGCTCAGCTTCATGCCGGTCGGCTTATACCAATCAGCGTCAAGCTTATGTTCATCAATCCAGTCTTGCAGGACAGCATTAAGGCGTTGCTCCAGCTCTGCACGAGCCGCAGCCATACTCTCGCTCTCGATGCGTTCGCTCCAATACTCCGATGCACTGCCGC
>OCAM01000841.1_pt1 | contig 22672 bp, 28 predicted proteins | sample 1538281 | NCBI WGS metagenome assembly OCAM01 (sample SAMEA2580273, study PRJEB22360) | human gut metagenome | biome: human gut; feature: human-associated habitat; material: faeces | place: Denmark | collected 2008/2010 | reverse complement strand
TGATGAAGTGCAGGCAAGTTTACAGTCAGGGGAAATGTGAAGGCAAAGCGCCTTTACTACTGTCTGTCTGCTGTCTGTAAATTCTTCGATTGCAGCCTCATAAATATCTTTTGTGAAAAGCATTCCCTCTTCTGCAAGCTTCCTGCATTCAGAAACAGAAGTTTCCACATCTTTTTCATTAAAACGACCGTCAAGCTTCTGTATAATCTCAGCGGTGTCCATCCCCTCCTCAAGATAAGGAAGCACTTCATATTTAACTTCATCTACAAGATGTATCCAGAACAATGTTGTAGCCGTTGCTCTGATAACGGTGAATCAGACTCATTTTTCTTAATCCTTTCTGCTGATTTTCATAAAAAGAACAAAGCGGACAAGTCCGCTTCGAACATTATAATTTCCTGTTATACAAGAAGAAGCAGCGGATACATACCCGCTGCCCGATGTTTTTCTACAGCCGCCTTATTTATGCTCGCAGCTCTGATTTCCTACTGTACAGGAAGTTTTACAAGCAGACTGACAAGATGTCTGGCATTCTCCGCAGCCGCCTTTTTTTACTGTGTTCTGTAAATTTTTTGTATTTAATGTTTTGATATGCTCCATCGTATATCCTCCTTAATATATAAATATTTCTTGGGATAGTATAGCATACATTTTTATAATTTAAAAGACTTTTTTGTGCAAATTTCTCTCAGGAGAGCATTCCGCCAAGAGCTCCGCCGCCAAGGCACATAAAAAATGTAGTTATCACATGCTGTACCGTCATATCCCACTTTCCCTGTACCCCGAAAGACACAAGAACAAGGAGGAGAAAATAAGCAAGCCCTGTTATCGTTCCCCAGAAATATTTATCTTTTCTGATAAATTTCCCTGCTGCAAAGCCTCCGAAAAAGCAAGCCAGCACGTAAACTGCCACGATTCCTCCTGCCGCTGTTCCTTCTCCCAGATTGAACTGAAACAGCAAAAACGCAAGGAACAAAAGAAGAAGCCCGGTAATTCCGTAAGCAAAAAGCAATGCTTTTAAAACTGCTTTTCCCTTCATAATTAAAAATCCCCCTTCCATATGAAAATATATGGAAAAGGGATTTCTCTTATGACTTCTTATTTTCTGTTTTTCTTCAGATAAAGAACAACGCCGACTACGATCACTGCTGCTGCCACCAGGATCACAAACGGCAGGATCACAGTAGAATCACCCGTGTTTACAGATTTTTTGCTGTCAGATGTGTTTGTATTTTCATCTGTCTCTGTTTTGCTGTCAGTACTGCCATTTGTTTCCGTTTTATCTGTCTGAGACTGCACAGAAGTATTATCTCCTGTATTATCGGAAGTTCCCTGATCTTTCCCATCAGAAGAAGGAGCTTTCGTTGCTTCCGGCGTTTTTGTTGCCTCAGGAGCCTTTGTAGGCTTTGCATTTCCGCCATATCCGTCCTCTGCAATTCCGTTATCTACGATCGGCTTACTTCCGGCAATTCCAAACGGGCTGAAAGAATGTGTGCTGAATACCATAACTCCATCTTCCACATTTGGAATAATCGTCTCCATTGCTCCATTATCAAGGAGATGCTCTACGGAATAATCATATCCATCTTTTACAGGAACTGTCACACTGATATACTGCCCGTCCGGAATGGCATATTCTGTATTGTTCTTTAAATCCCATAATTCAAACTCATAGGATTTAAAAATTGCTGCGTCTTCCTCGTTTGTAAAATCATAGCTTTCCCCGCTTGTGGCACGGAACTGTACATACCACGGAAGATTGATGCCGGAAACAGAAATCCCGTTACAGGTATGATTCTGTTCTGCCATCTCTGCCATTTCCTGCTCTGTAAGATTTTCTTCCATATCTGAAGGACGGTCCTGCTCTTCCTCAGAAGGATCCTGCGGACGGTCAAAAATATTATCCTCCTCTTCCTCCGGGTTTTCTGTGATCTCAGGGTCTGCTTCCGGAGTTATCGTTGCCTCTGGTACTTCTCCCTCAGGCGTTTCTTCTGCTCCCGGAGTCTCTGTCAATCCAGGAGTTACCGTTGCTTCCGGAGTTGCGCTTGCTTCAGGCTCTTCCTTATCAGGTGCTTCTGTCACTTCTGGAGTTACTGTTGCTTCCGGCGTTACCGTTGCCTCTGGTTCTTCTTCATCTGGTGTCTCTCCTGCTTCCGGAGTCTCAGTTATTTCCGGCTCTTCTGTTTCTGTGTCCTGATCCTGATTTTCTTCCGGAGATTCTTCATACTCTTCTTCCTGTTCTGCAAGACTGCTTACCACCACATTTACATATCCGATCACTGTCCCCGTTTCTTTATCATAGCCGGAAACACCGGATACATCTGCTTTTCCTGACGGCGTAAATATAACCTCGCAGGACTGCACATGTTCCGTAGGAACAAAAGCTTCATCAGCCCAGGTCAGAGTTCCATATTCACTTTCTGGAAGAGAAACCCCGGAAAGTGCCATCGGTTCTGAAATTGTTACGTTGTCCGGTATCAGGCTTCCTTTTGTTATAGTAGTACTGTATTCAGCTGATGCAGTCACAGGATATACCTGTCCTCCCAGCAAAGACGCTGTCAAAACTGCCGCTGCCAGAACGGAAATACCTTTTCTATTTGTTTTTTTTACCATTTTCTTCTGCTCCATGTTTACCTCCCGGGAACGCTTTTGCGTCATCTATATCAAAAAATTTATCTGTTTTTCATTTATGTGTATCTGTTCTGATACATCTGTATCTCTGTTATAATAACAAATCTTTACCATTTTGTAAAGATTTTGTAATAATATTTTTTCATTTTTTGTCGAAAGAATTATACCACATTTCCCCTGTTTTTTACACCCCCGAAATTACTTTTTTCACCCCTTGCATTTTTCGTCAAAATCATGTATATTTTTATTCAAATATTAAAAAATAAGGAGTGAACAAATTTTGGATTCAAGTGTTCCCATACAAGCGGTTACTATTGTACTTATGATTCTTCTTTCTGCATTTTTTTCTTCCGCAGAAACAGCGATGACAACAGTAAACCGCATTCGTATTCAGGCTCTTATAGAGCAGGGAGACAAACGGGCAATTATACTGGACAAGGTAATTTCAAATTCCAGCAAAATGCTCAGCACAATTTTAATTGGAAACAACATTGTAAACATCTCCGCTTCTTCTCTTATGACAACCCTTACCATCCAGGTGCTTGGCAACGTCTATGTGGGAGCGGCAACCGGGGTACTTACCCTTATCATCTTGCTTTTTGGTGAAATCACGCCAAAAACACTGGCATCGCTTCATGCTGAGAAAATTGCTCTGTCTTATGCCAAAATCATTTATTTTCTTACAATTCTTCTAACTCCTGTAGTTTTCATTGTAGGAAAGCTTGGCAACGGCGTAATGTTTCTTCTTCGTGTAGACCCTAATGCAAAAGCAAATCCTATGACAGAACACGAACTTCGTACTCTTGTAAATGTAAGTCAGGAAGACGGCGTTATCGAACGGGAAGAAAAACAGATGATTTACAATGTGTTTGATTTTGGTGATTCCGCGGCAAAAGATGTTATGATTCCAAGAATCGACATGACTTTTGTGGACATTAACTCCACTTATGATGAGTTGATGGAAATATTCCGGGAAGACATGCATACCCGTTTCCCGGTTTATGAAGAAACCACAGATAATATTGTAGGAATCATTAACATAAAAGATTTAATCCTTTATCCCAAAAATCAGGAATTTTCCATACAAAAGATTCTGAGGGAACCATATTTCACATATGAATATAAAAGGACTGCCGATTTAATGGTAGAAATGCGGAAGGCATCTGTAAATCTTGCCATTGTCCTTGACGAATACGGCTCTACTGCCGGTCTTGTCACGTTGGAAGATCTTCTGGAAGAAATCGTGGGAGAAATCCGTGATGAGTATGATGAAGACGAAGAAGAAGATTTAAAAGAAATCCAACCCGGTAAAGAATACATCGCTCTTGGTTCTGCCAAACTCGACGATATTAATGAGGCGTTGTCCATTCATCTGGAATCAGAAGATTACGATTCTGTCGGCGGTTATATCATCGAACAACTCGACTCTCTTCCTTCCCAGGGGCAATCCGTTACTCTGGAAAACGGAATCCGTCTTGTGGTAGACGAGTTGGATAAAAACCGAATTGAAGCCGTACATATCTGGCTTCCGGAAACTTCTGACAATAAATAAGTTTTTAAAAACAAGAGTCCCGGACTTTGACATTAAAACAAAGTCCAGGGCTTTCTTATTTTTTATTTCGGCATCAGCAGCGAAAACTGCCGGATAATCCTTTCAAGCTCTCCCATCACTGTCTGTATGCCTTCCTCTGTACTGTTCCAATTTTCCCTTGTAATCCCATCTGCATCAGATGCACATACAAAAAACTCAGCCTTCGGATATGCTATTTGATAATACATTTTGCACCTTCTCGCATGACATGCCTTACAGCAGAGAATCCCCTTTCTCACAACAATCCCGGCAGCATCTGTTACCTTTCTGGAATACAGGGCATTCTCATACGTGAAAGTTGCATTATCCTCCCGAAGGATTGCCTGTTCCAAAACGCCATTGTCCAGAAGTACGCTTCTTAAAAACTCCCATTCTGTAGAAAACGTTCCCGTATACTTTTCTTTTTTTGCAAGTACTCCGGAAAAACAGCCCTTTGTCACACTGTACTTTCCGCTCGGCAGCACATACGGCGCATAATTTTCCTTATAAAGCTGCGCTGCTCTTTCTGCCATATGAGGATACCCGTTTCCCGGAATAAAAATCACATCTGACTTTTCCGGACTATCCTCCACAAAAATAAACTCCTCTATCTCTTTTAAAAATGCTCTGTATCTTTCCATTGTTTACCCGCCTGTACTTTTCTTTCTATTCTACCACATCACTTATTTTGTGACAATCACGGTACTGTATCCCGCATCGCGCAGACGCTGTTCCATACGGATTGCATTTCCAAGCTGTAAAAAAGCGCCAACCTGCACTTTATAAAAACCGTCTTCATATAGAAGAAATGCCGGAAATCCCTTATCCGTAAGCTGATACACAAGTCTGTCGGCATTTTCCCTGTTTCGGAAAGCGCCAACCTGCACTCTGTAATACAAAGGCGACTCTACGGTTTCTTCATCAAGCGTTCCTGTAATTGCCTCTGCTATTGCTTCTGCAATTTCCTGAAACTTGTCATCAAAAATCTGATTATCTGTATCAGAATTGATAAATCCTGTCTCGATTAATAAAGCAGGCATTTTAGTTCTTCTAAGCACCACAAGACCCGGTCTTTCCTTCACTCCAATTTCCCGGAACCCCAGTTTTCCAAGCGCGCCTACAATATTCTGCGCCATTTCGTACTTTACTCCACTTTTATCATAAACCAGCACCTCCACCCCATTGTACTGATTTGCCTGCGGACTGCTGTTTCTATGAAAAGAAATAAAATAATCGACTCCTGCCTGATTTGCAAGACGCGTCTTTTCAAAGGGTGTCTGATATACATCTGTTGTTCTTGTGTACAAAACATCTATTCCGTTATCTGCCAGAATTTTTCCAACAGCCATAGCAAGCTTCAAATTATCATCTTTTTCCTGACGCCCCTCATAAACTGCACCCGGGTCAGCTCCGCCGTGGCCTGCATCCAGCATAATTGAATACGGCATACTTTTTCTTCCTTTCTTATCTTCTATACAATAAGATATGCCGTTTTTTTTGTAAATGTCCTGTATTCCCCTACAGACAGGTAAATTCTCCTGTTGTCTGGCTGTAACGATAAATGTGCGAAGATAAATAATCCTCTTCTTCCGTGGCTTCCTGAATCGTCTCTGCCAGAACTTCTTTTAAGTCCTCCGGAGAAACCAGATCTGCATTGTGGACCATTACCTCATGAATACTTGTAAATGCAAGATACAGATCCGCATCCAGCAGCTGACTCAGCCGTTTTGCCACACCCGGTAAAAACACGGCAACTGCACCGTTTGTCTTTTTTACTGTACTGAGACAATTCCCCCTCACTGCATCTTTTCTGAGATTTATATCTTTTTCCATAAATTCTTCTCCTTCATACGCCGGATTATAAAGAAGCTTCTGCCATTCATAAATCCTTGGAGGAGACATACGATATGTGTTATATATCGCTTCTTTAAATACTTCCACCACATCCTTTCCCCATCCAGCTACAAATCTCCTCATAACCTTTGTGCTGTTTACCATTTCTCCATCTTCCGATATTTTCATATACAGCACAAGCGCAATCTCCCCTTCCGCTGCATAAACAACTCCCTTCAGGCTTTCTTCATGCTTCTTTAAATTCAGAGGACGTATAAAAAGATAATCTTTTGCTTTTTCGTATGCGCTGAGCCTCTCTGCAATTTTTACAAATTCTTCTCCGGAAACTTTTTTAAGCTGTATCATAATCATTTCTGCAATTTCTTCCAGAGAAACATCGTTGCAATAACGTTCATACAAATCTTCTGCATAAAAACCACACACCTCCTTCGTCCCATCATAACCTGAGAGTTCTATAAATAATTTATCTCCTGCGGGCGTATACGGTCCGCCTTTTTCCTGAAAGTAAATCTTTTCTTCCGAAATCCGCATTGTTTCTTTTAAAACAAGGCGCAGTTTCCCTACAAACTCTTCATACATCAATTCCATATGCAATTCCTTCTTTCTTTGTGAATAAAAGTCGGACAGACTGCCCGGATAAAATAGATTCCTGTACAGAAAATCCCTGCAAAAAAGAATTTTCTACACAAAAGAAGGGAGCAGACGCTCCCTTGAGCTACTGTAATTACAGTATAGATGATGTTTATTTGTTTGTAAAGAAAATTCGTTCGACAAATCTCCGGATTATTAATAAGACAACTTACCATTTTCCTTCAAATATTGCAAAAATCCTTCGCATCCTTCCACGATGTCTCTGTATGTGCTCTCAAAATCTCCCGTATACCAGGGATCCGCAATATCCCGCGGACGGCTGCTGTATGAAAGAAACAGCCTTACTTTATTTTCCGGATCACTTCCCAGAATCCGCATCATATTGCGGATATTTCTCTCCTCCATGCCGAGAATATAATCGTATTTCTCATAGTCGCTTTTCTTTAACTGAACTGCCCGTTTTCCGTCACAGCGAATACCATGCTTCGCCAATTCCTCCCTTGCCGGCGGATATACGGGATTTCCCATTCCATTCCAGATTTCCTCTGTACTGGTTGCCGCTGATTCAATATGAAATTTTGATTCCAGATTCATGGAAGAAACCATGTTTTTAAAAATAAATTCAGCCATTGGGCTGCGGCATACTTTCCCTATCAAACGGTACAATTTCATTCTCTGTTATACCTACTCTGCTTAATTCTTCTGAATCATACTCATCCATAGGCACTACATGGAATCTTGCATCTGTTTTATCAATGAAAAGAACGGCTCCTGCTACTCTGTCTAAAGTTACAAATATATCATTATTACTCATCACTATAATCTTTTTAATATGCTCTGTAATGAACTGGATCTTTTTCTCTTCTACCATTGTCTGATCCTCATACAACGCCTCTATCTCTTCATCAATATTCGCTATGGTATCCTCAATAGCTTTAATATCAGGATTAATCTCTTGTGCATCTAAAAGAGCTTGCTGTTTCTCCAATTCATTCTCCAGCTCTACAGATTTACTTTTAAATTCTGCTTTTGTAATAAGTCCATCTGTATAAAGATCTATGAGGTTCCCTCTCTTACGCTCCAGATCTGCCACAGCCTTTTCTACTCTCTCATTATCCGTAGGAGTAGAAAGCTGATTTTTAAGATCTTCCAACCACTTTAAAGTTCTTCTTTTTAGGAGATTCTTACTATACTCTATTGTACTGTAATCTAAAAGCAAATCTGCCATTTCTACCAGATATTTATTGAGTTTTACCCCTGATATTGTAGCCGGATCGCTACAAGCTAATTCTCCTCTTCCCATTTTACCACTACAATACCATTGTGTATAGGTCTTATAATTGCTCTTTCTCCCATCTTTTGCTTTATATGAGCCTTTTGATTCATGTTTCCATAAAACCTTGCCACAACAACCACAAAACATTTTACCACTGAGATGAGAAGTTCCGCCCCTCTTACCTCTACAACCAGAGTTACCTTTATTCCTATGGCTCTGAATCTCATCATTTACATTATCCCAAAGCTCTTCTGACACTATAGCCTCGTGATCATTCTTTACAATTACCCACTCTTTCTCTGGTTTCTCAATAATTTCCTTACTTTCAAAGTCCCTATGATGCCTGTTTAAGATCACCCAGCCTTTATGCATCACATTTTTTACAACTCTGCCTATTACCTCCTCAGTAAACAGATTTCCTTTCTGGTTTCTGTATCCCTGCTCATTGAGAACATTTCTAACTTTACGGATACTATGGAGCTCACTATAAAGCTCATACATCTTTCTTACCACTTCCCTCTGGCTCTCATCTACCACCCATTTCCCCTCTACAATCTTATACCCGTATGTCTGACCATTTCCCATAGCAGATACAGGCTCTCCGGCTCTTGCTTTTGCGATTCTTCTTTTATTGGAATTGTTAAGCTTTTTACTAAGATCTCTTGAGTATTCCTCTGCTAAAATAGCTTTAATCCCGGTTATAAGAGCATCCTCTGAGGGCTCGTAAAATTTATTATCCATATAGAGGAACAGCTTTTTCTTATTTTTATTCAGTAGATCTGTAAATCTATACCAGTCAAAAGTGTTCCTTTGTAACCTGTCCTGAGACTTTACAACGACAATCTCAAATTTATCCTGTTGCATATCAACTAAAAGCTTCTTATATGCCTTTCTACCATCTGTTTTAGTTCCGCTCTTTCCCTCATCCACATAACCATCTATCAGCTTCCAACCTTTAGAAACAATAACATCTTTGCACTCCTCAACCTGTTTTGGTAATGCTTTTAGCTGTTCCTCTTCAGCAGTAGACACTCTGGCATAAAATACCGCTCTCAATTTCTCTTGTACCATCCTGTTTCCTCCTATGTGATCCTGTAAGAAAATACCCCTCAATTTTTAAGTAATAACTACTTAATACTTAAAAATTAGACAAGATACTCCTCAATTTATTATTTTTTGAGGATAACGGTTAAGACGCTTTAAATACCTCTATACGCCATTTGATAGCCAATTCTTATATTTCCAAACTAAGCAATATAGAACGCTCTCAGAGGCTCAATAGTAGCTTGTACGCCGTTTCTAACGTTTTCCATCCCCCGTCTACTAAAGACGGCTCATACTCATAATAGCAGTTTAACAGTTCCTCCCATGTGATCCCCCGTTTTATACAGATCTCATATACAGCAACCACGCCGCCCAGTTCCTCAACCCTCTCAGGATAACATAGAGCCGCCTATCTGCTTATTATATGCTATGTATGCTTTCCCCTCAGCAGAGAGGCTATAAAGCTGTATTTCCTGAGATGAGAGCGTAGCTTTACAGGTAAAGCCAACTATAACACCTTTGTATTTTACAGGGGTATAGAGCCGTTTCTTTTGATCTTTCCAGCTATGCCCGGTATATTTAACCTCAGCTTTATTCTGGAGCCTGTAAACCGCCTCTGTAGCGTTCTGTAAGTGAGAGATTACTCTGTACACTTAGCCGCCTCCTCTCTAAGCTCACGCTTATACTTGAAATAAGTGTTTCTTGCAATCTTGAGAGTTTCAATAACTTCTTTATCTGTCATATTGCCGCCGAAGTCCTTAGCCATTTTCTGAATTTTCTCTTTCATTTCTACAGATTTCTTTGTAGTAATAATTCTGCCCTTAACTCTGCCTATCTGTTTTCCATTTAACCGGGCGGTTTCAATTCCCTCTCTGGTTCTCTGGTGAAGATCAGCAACCTCTTTTTCTGCCTGATCGAAAGCTATTTTGATCTGACGTTTTGCCAATTTTCTAAAGTAGTTATTGATTCCTTTAAAAATCTCATCCTCATCAGCCCCTGTAAGCTCTATACGGTCTTTGATTTCGTTTTTATAGGTATCAGTATCAATATAACGCTCTTTAAGAAAGATAAGGTTTACTCCCTGATCCATCAGCTTAAAATATACCTCAATTCCCTCATCAGCGTTTCTACTCATACGGGAAACACTATCAAAAATAATTGTATCCCCAGCCTTTACTTTCTTTAAGAGCTTTTCCCACTCTTTACGCCCGGTTATCTTTGTGCCTGTAAAGACTTCCTGTACAATAACCGCCTTGTTGTTTTCTGCCTGTATATTGCGGATCTGTCTCTCTATGCTTTGTTTTGCTGTAGAGATTCTGCAATAACCATATACTTTACCCATTTCAGTCTCCTAAGTATTTATTTAGACGTTCGTCTATTTATATACTAAATAATAAGCCATTATAAGAAAAAAGTCAATAACTTTTGATATTATTTTTAATACGTTTAAATTGATACCCACATGTTTTTCTGTTCCACAAAACTGTACGTTCTAACACCACATAGTTAACAAAAAATAGGAGTAGTTATTACACCACTCCTATTCTTCATATTCCAGAGCCCTCTATCTCTCTGCCAATTTGAACCATAAAGCTCTCCCCCAGTCTTTTCATTCTGGGAGTAGCCGCTTGCATACCATTCTCCAGAAAAAACACACCGGGGATATAACGCTCTTTTAACATTATTCCCCCAATCCCGCCTTTCTTGCCTTTAAATTTTTCTCCATATTTAGCTATAATTTCAGTCTTATTCAACCCTTTCCCATTTACAGAAATATACTTTATAGGTAAAAATCTCCTATGCTGTGCATGACCATCATTAACATAGAGTGCATACTCTACATTAGTTCCTACCTCTGCATAATCCGGCGTTATTACTCCAACCTGAAATTTACTTACAAGGTTAGAGGTATCAACCGGGATCAGAGGAGTTATTTCCTCAAGACAAATATTAGCCATCTTCTGTAAGAGGAGCTTTTTCTTATCCTCCCACTTATCTACTACACCCTCACACCGGGCTACAAACTCATCCCATCCGGGTATCTCAAACATAGTCCCCATTATATCACCCTTTCTTGATTCAATATACTCTGCTCTTTACCCTTACCCGGTAAAGCATACGCTTATCTAAGTATTTCCGGGCTTGCTCTGCAAGTTTTAATGTCTCCCGGTTATCTGATCCCGGCTCAATCTGCTCTGTAAGCTTCTGTAATGCCTCTGAATACTCGTTATAGAGCTTTAGAGGAACATTATAAGCGGCTCTTGTATCAAGCTCCTGTTTAGCTTTCCACACTAACCGGGCTATCTGCTCCCTCAGCTCTGCATTTACCCCGACTTTATTATCATGCCGGGTTAGGTAGCAGTAGAAAGGTTTATACAGAGGATCATAATTGTATCGCATCATCTAACCTCCTCACAGCCTCTTCAGCCGCCTGATCTGTTCCCAGCCATATATTAGAATCTGGTATAAAGCAACTATTTAGACATTTTAACATTATGTCAATGTTTCCCGTTACATAAGTTTTCGGAAAATTGTTATCCTTAGCAACTGCTAATGTTTTCAGCCTATTTAATTTAACAATACCTTTTTGTATATCCTCTGGCGTAACTCCTAATAATTCCTGTATGTTTAGTTTTAAAATTACATCCACAGCCGCTCCCATAATTTTACAATTAAAACTTTTTTCCGTTCAACTGTAGAAATCTCTGACAGAAGCATTTCTCGACACTCTCTGCAAAGATCAAGGGCTTTCTTGCTCTTCATTCTTATTTAGTACAGCCTCCTCATTAAAATCATTCATAGGCGGTAAAGGTCTTTTTCCGTCCATGAACTCAATCATCTGTCTCTGATAATCTGCTATAGCCTCATCCACAGCAAGCCGCCGCTCTGTGTTCTCTAACTGATTCCCATATAAAATAGCCTTAAACGCTGAGATCATACAATTTGCCTTTTTCGGGTCTAAGGTTCCATCCTTAACCTCTTTAGCTACACCAGCTAACATTTTCTTTACTGTAGTGGTGTCCAGCTTTGCCGCTCTTGGCACGTTCTCACCTCCTCAAAAAGTAGGGGAGTGGGGTACTAAAGGAAAAAGCCTTATTTTATGCTGAACTCAGCTGATTTTAAAATCCCTTTTTGTACCCTATAACATATGTTATTACTCCTCATTATCACTCAATATCCAGCTCATCCAATAAGCCGCTTTCCTGTAATTCTTTCAGCCGTCTCTTGTCCAGTTCTGCCTTGATAATATCGCTGTTTTTATCAATGTAAGCCTGTTTAGCCACTAACAAGGCGTTTCTTTCTCGTTTGAGATTTCTAAGTTCAATCATGTTATTGTCATACTCTTTATGTACAGCCTTTTCACGCTCTGTAGCTCCGTAGGTTCCAATAATATGAGATTTGATGTAGCCACGAGCCTTATAATCTGCCTCATCCTGAGAAAGTATAATATACTTGGATTTCTCTAACTCTTTCATATAACGCTCATATTCCCGTTTAATAATCATGTCAAGAGTTTTCTTCGCACTCTCAATATTGCCCTCAACCTTTTTCTGTTCTGCTAACAGCTCCTTTATTGGCATATCCATATACTTTGCGGCTAAAGTATCCGGGGATGAGGGGATTAAACCGCTTAATCTTCTTGAAAGGCTTTCTTGTACAGCTTTGTTTGCTAAAGAATCCGCTTCACTTCCCGGATCCTCTATGTTTAATGCGTTCCCAATTACTTTACTTACTTCACTCATCAGTGTTTCCTCCTTGAATTTTAGTTTTTGTGTACCTTGCTACACTTGCAAGGGTGATTCTCCTAATTCTGCCTCCTGTACCGGTTCCTAAATTATGGTATACAGCTTCAAGCTCTCCTTTTTTGAGGAGATTCTGTACAGATGTTTTACTGATCTGTAACAGCTCTGTACATTCTTCCATACTCAGCTCTTTTTTATCTCTGGTTACAATCTTCATGTTTACACCTCCCTACAATGCTTATCACTAATAATATAATAACCAGTACCCAAACGCCAAACGTTCAAAAGCCTTGATTTTACTAAGAAAATTAGCTGTTTTTAGGTTCAAAAATGTTTCTCATTTAAAGTCCTTTATGTTGTTCTCTAATAAACTCAGATTGATTGTGAATATATACATCTCTAAAATATCCCACACCTTTAGGATTGAGTGATTGACGTTTCACAATGCCTATATGTTCTCGTCTGGATTTTTTGGGGGGATTCCAATAATCATTGATCCATCTTGCCACCTTAGCTCCCGGATCAGCTGTGAGCAATATATGAAAATGGGGGCGTTCTTTCTTTATCTTTTGATTACTGACACTAAAACCAATGAAGATAGAATAACTCCAATTTTCACGGTTTGCCCGTATTCTAAGAGCACTTAAAAGCCGTTTAATACTTTTCTTTGCTTCATCCACAGACATATTTTCATGATATTTATTACAGGTTAGAATAATCCCATAACAGCCTAATTTACTCTTTTCATTGTCCAAACATAAAACACCACCTCCCAGAAACTAAGCCCCCTGTAAGGCTCTAAAACACTTTACAAGGGGCTTTATGTTTTACCATATATTCACTAAACGATCCTCAGCCTTTGTTAATAGATTCATAATTGCTAATCTGTCCGGCTCTGGTATGCTGTACGCCATATCAACCGCAACCGCTAAATCAATAACTTCATCCTCAGGATTCTGTTTATCAATATAGGCGTATTCCGGCTCACTGTCTTTGTGCATCTGCTCCAGATACCCAGAGAAATCATTATCAAACAGATAACACATATCCTGAATAAAAACCCGTACACCATGTTCACGATCAATACAAAGACAAATCCATTCCGTTTCCCCGTTTTTCTTTTCAATGTTCAGCTCTTCCTGATAATATAAATCTCCATCTTCTCTAATCAATCTTCTTACCATCTTTTTTCCTCCTGTTTTGATCCTGTTATTCCTGTTTAAATTCTTGCTTGAATCCTGTTTGTTTTCTCCTTTACCATATCTTATAATAAATCTTTTGTCAATCATTTTTTGTGCATTTCATACATATTATATAGGTTTTTGCTAATATCTTTTGTGTATATTGTTCATTTTTATAAAATTAAAGAGGAGTGACCATCTCAATCGCTCCTCTTATTAGTCCTAATTTTCAATTTCTCCATGTTCCATCAGGTACTTTAAGAAACCCTCACATCCCTCCATTACATCCTCATAGGTTTCATCAAAATCACCTGTGTACCATGGATCTGCTATATCTCTGCCCGATCCTGCAAAGGAAAGAAGCTTGTATACCTTTCCCTCAGGATCTCCCTTTAACATCCTGTTGAGATTCCGTATATTGGCGGTATCCATGCCTATAATATAATCAAACTTATCATAATCGGATAACGTAATCTGCTTAGCTATATGAGGCACTAAAGGGATTCCTACCTCTCTCAGTTTGTTTACCGTTCCCCTATGGGGAGTGTTTCCAATTTCTTCTCTACTGGTTGCAAAACTGTCTATCATAAACTGACTTTCCAAACCCAAAGCGTTTACTTTATGGGTAAATACGCTCTCAGCTAAAGTTGATCGACAAATATTTCCATGACAGCAAAAAGCTACTCTTATCATTGATTTCCTCCTCTATATTCCTATCGTTACAGATAGTTTAGTTTGTCCTGTTTGTATGGTAAAGTACAGATATTGCCGTGGCAGATGAAAAGTACTCGTATCATATATTTTTAACTCCTATCTCATCTTGGATTTTCTCGGTTTTTCCTTATTTTATGGGGCTTTGCGCACATTTTCAGTCTATCGACCATTTTCCTATTTCTCGGCTTATTTTTGTTTATCTCGGCATATTTATTCCACCAAACGGTCTAAATATTGGTCTAAAATGGACTATTTTTTCAAGTTTAGACCATTAGCTTTTTCTGGTCTATTTCTGGTCTTTTTTGATTCAAAATTTTTTAAGGACCTGTAACCTGTGCCCATCCTATCTACATTTCAGCATTTTCGGCAAATGTTATGAAACATTTACTGACCACCAATGGCTGATAATACTCATATTTTACTATTTTGGATCCAAATCTCTATGATTGTTCCAAAATGTATTTAGACCATTTTTAGACCATAGCTTAGCTCTGTATGCTACATTTCATCCTTTTACAACCTTGATTTTCCCTTTCAGAAATCGGCAATAAAATTCTGAAGTCTTCAGTCTTTATGCTGTCTTAGTCAAGCTTTCTGCCACCATTCTTTGTTGGTATATCATCCTTCAACCCCATGTGTCTAAACTCTTCATTTGCCTCTGCCTGCATACGTGCAAGCTTCTCTACTTCTTCTATCGCATCATCCAATTTAAGATGTGTATAGGTATTGAGAGTGACACTGATATCTGAATGTCCCATCAGATATTGAAGCACTTTAGGATTCATTCCGGACTTAGCCATATTAGAGCAATACGTATGTCTGCAAACGTGTGGTGTGATCTTTGGAAGCTGAATGCGATAAATGCGATTATACTTTTGCACTGCATGCTGAAAATATTTCTCCCAGTGCATGGCCACCATCGGCTTACCATCCTTATCAAAACAAAGAAAACCGGAATAGCCATCAATCATGGGTTCCACCTTAAGCTTAGGTCTCGCCTTGATAATATTTTGAAAGCATTCATACACATCATCCTGCATCGGAATCACTCTGGTACCGGCGTAGGTTTTTGTTGTATCAATGTAAACCAACGTCCCGGTCTTCTGAAGCTGATGGTCGATATTGATGGTTCTATTCTCCATGTCCAGATCCTTCAGCGTCAAACCTGTAAACTCCGAAATACGCATCCCTGTTTTAAACAGAATATACATACCATCATAATATTTACAATAGTGCGCATCATTTTTAATAAATTCAAGAAAGGTTTTTTCTTGTTTCTTTGTAATGGCCTCACGAGTGACCGCGTCATTTACCAGTACAGTTGCAAGCTGAAATTCAAAAGGATTCTTCCTTAATATATCATCATCAACTGCCAATTGGAATGCAGGTCTCACAACACCTCTGATAGAGTGAATTGCTGAATAGCTTTTCTTATCTACCTGCTGTAATTTGATGAGCCATTCTTTTGCATCGGATAATCTTACTTTATCGATTCTCCTGTCTCCGAATGGATCCTTCTCAAGCAGATTCATCACTGTTCCATAGCCTGCTCTGGTTGTATGCTTAACGCCTGTCTTTGTCGCAATGTACTTGCTGACTAATTGACTAACCGTTAAGCCGCCTCCATCAGGAACAATCATATCATCCAGATCTCTGTTGATAAGCTTCTCCTGGTCTCGTAAAGGTGCATTATCTTTTTTTCCGTATGGAACGCTATCTGTAGCCACCAATCTCCAGCTGTAAACTGATTTACGCTTTCCATTGGCATCAATATATCTATATTTATAGCGTCCATCCGCTTCCTGGCTCTCTCCTGTGCGAAGAATGCGATTCTTACTATCGCGCCTCTTTTCGCTCATTGAACATCGTCTCCTTTCAAAATCGAGGGAGCCAAGTACATGATATTCATTTACATAGTATGTATCCGACTATGTAAAATAATACTACCACATCCCTGGCTCTTTTGCTACAAAAATTTTTATAAATTTCTGTAAACTAAATCACATTCATCTGACTGTCCATGTACTTCTCAAACTGCTCCCGTTTGATCAGTGCTCGGTTCCCATTCCAAAGGACAAAATCCTCATCTGAATGCTCCTGCACAAACAGCTTCAACTTCTTGTATCCGATTCCGAAATACTCCGATGCTTCATTTAATGTCAATGTGTACTTCTGCCACCAAGGCAGCTCTTTCTTTTTGTTACCGCTCATCTCAGGTGCGTCTCCTTTCCAATCCGGTTCCATCCCGGAACCTTTCTATCTTCCTAAGCACCTTTTGACGAGATAATTCCGGTAAATGCTGAAAAAAGATTAAAAAGCCTGCATATATCTGAATTGAATCAAATAAATCTGGGGTACCCTAATACATGAATAATCACAACAATCACAAAAGGCAAGAGTTTTAGTACAGATATCTTTATTTTATATTTAGTTTCAGTAATTATTTTTCTTATTCGTCTTATAAAACTTGATTTTTCCATTTATTAAGCATATAATATTCTTAGGAAAGGAGGCTACAAATCATGTTATGCCAGTTTTCATTTCAGAATTTTAAGTCTTACAAGGGAGAAACAACCTTAGATTTTCAGGCAGCCACGCTTCCTGAATTCAAAGAAACATTGATCACAGAAGGAAAGGCAACTGACCTGTTACCTGTAAGTGTTATATATGGACCAAACGGAGGTGGTAAGTCTAACCTTCTCCAGGCTCTTTCATGCGTAATTTCCACTATCGTAAAGCCTGTACATGAACTGGAAAAGAACCGACAGAATCTCATCCTTCAGCAAAAGGTTGATGCAGTACCATTCCTATTCGACCAGGATTCAGCAGACGAACCCACAGAGTTCCGTATGTTCTTTAGAATTGCAAAAAATGAGTATTGCTACTACATCTCTCTCAAAAACGACGAGATCATTTCAGAATCATTATACCGTAAGTCAATCACCGGCAAGAAGTCTGCCACCATCTTTGAGCGCGAAACAGACAATATCACACTTGGTCCTTCTATAAATAAGAAAAGCATTAATACAAGTGTCAATCCAAAGATGCCATATCTCTCCTTCCTTGCCATCAACTATGACATTTCGGTTATTAGTGAAGTCATGATCTGGTTCGAGAGTTGCATTATCCGTAGCTATGCAAATCCAATAGTCGAGCATCAGATCATGCTTGCAAAGGATGCACCTTACAAGGAGCATTTTATTCGTGCCTTAAATGACATGGACATTGATATTACAGACTACCGCTATGACGAAGATAGTCATCAGCTTTTCATGAAGAGAAACTTAGGAACTGCAGAATACGAGCTTCCATTCTCTGAAGAATCCGATGGAACAAGAAAGCTCATTGCTGCTCTTCCGGTTATTCTTCTCGCACTTCGCGAAGGACGTATGGTGATCATTGATGAATTAGATGCAAAGCTCCATCCAAAACTTTTAAAGTATGTAATTTCCTTATTTAAAAATAAGGAAATTAATCAATATGGTGCTCAGCTTCTTTTTACCTCTCATGATATGTATACTTTAAAGAATACTGTGTTCCGCCGTGATGAGATTTGGTTCGCTGCGGAGAATAATGCACATGAGAGTGAAATCTATTCTCTCCACGAAATCCGTGGTGAGGATAATGACAGAATCAAGAATACCGCAGCTTACGACAAGCAATATCTGGAGGGACGCTACGGAGCAGATCCATATCTATCCAATATGCTTGGAGGTGAATTTTAATGAGCCTAAAACCACCTAAAAAAAGCGACCTTGACAAAAGTTGGATGAAAGCCAGACGTGACAAGCCAAAGAAAATTCAACCAGAATATCATCTCATCATAACCGAAGGAACCGACACTGAACCAGCATACTTCGGAGCCATGAGAGATATCATCAACAGCACCTACTCTGACCGTATTCAGCTTGGTGTCCACGGTGCCGGTGATAATACACTAAGCCTTTTTCAAAAGGCAAAAAACATGGCAGCATCCTCGGCCAATGGATATAAGCATGTATGGGTTGTATACGACACTGATGATTTTCCAGCTGACCATATCAATAAAACTGCAGAGCTTTGTGTTTCTGAATCAACCGAAGAGACCACCTATCATGCCATCTGGTCAAACCAATGCATAGAATTATGGTTCCTGCTGCATTTCAGTTTCATGCAGTCCGATCTTCACAGAACATCCTACTGGCCAAAGCTCACGGAAATGCTTACCTCTCTCGGAGTTGGTGAATATGTAAAAAATCGTACCGACATGTACCAAATTCTCCTACCATACATGGATGCCGCTATTGCAAATGCAGAAAAGCTTGACAAAATCAATAAAGGTAAACTACCGTCAGCTTCTGCTCCCGGAACAAAAGTATATGAACTCGTAAAAAAGTTAAAACCTTATCTATCTTAAAACAAAGCCTGCCGGAACACATATCATTCCCGCAGGCTTTTCCTATGCCTTATACAATCACTCTCTCTTCCCAAAATCCAGACTAATCCATCCAGCCCCAGACTTCAGTTTTCCCCATCCTTTCACAGCACCTTTACCATTTTTCACTTCTACAATAGTAAACACGCCAACTCCGGTAAACTTCCCGGTCTTCGCTGTATCCGTTCCCGCACCTTTCCTGATATTCAGATCCGGAACACTAACCGTCACTGTAAATGGACAGTCCGTATTGCTCATTCCGCCTGCTGCCCCCGACATTACTTCCGGATACATCTGCTTTCCATTCCAGTCATAAACTTTATAACCCGGATGCTTGTCAGCCATCACCTTCGCATTATCAAATATGGAATACGCACCAAGCTGTGAAGCCACATCTCCCCAGCTCTTCCTTACTCTGTAATACTTGATCATATCTGAAGTCTCACCGGTCACATCGTACTGCGTCAGTTTTCATTTCTCTATAATACTGCAGAGCTTTTCCACATAAGTAAGACTGGTAGCATAACCACCGTCCTTAATGATCTGCACTGCTTTCTTATAATCTGAGCATCCTTTCAGCCCGTCATATCGGAACTTCTCTACATTCTTAGCGCCGAGCAGATAAGCACTGTGATCCGCAATGGAATCCTCTACATTCGCATATTTTCTGAATTCCGCTGTGACTGTCACATAGCTTCCATCTGCCTTCTGCTCCTGTGTCTTCTTTTTATAAATGCTTACACCATCCCAGACCGAACCACTCCAGGTATTACCGGAAAGTGACTTCTTCATTCCAAAACAGTTATTGGCTCCCAACGCAAGCTCACTCTTTCCATAACCGCTCTCCAGAATAAACTGCGCCATAGACACTGAAGCAAGAATCCCTGATTTTTTCTGATCTGCGGTAAACAGGGGGCCAACCTTTGCAAGCACCTGTTCTTCTGTCAGCCCCTGAAATTCCCCGGCCTGCATCCCTGATGGAATCACTTCCACATTTCCGCTGCCAAGTCTTAAAGTGACCTTCGCAGCCAGATCTCCCAGTCTCGCATAAAGCCAGTCTCCAGGACAGCTCTTATTCGCAAACCACCGGTGTACGGTAATGAGCATTTCATCCGCCTTCGACTGATAATTTAGAGACTTATTTTTATCACCAAACCAGAGTAGTTTTTTCTTTCCATTTCTTCTGCAGATATCCTCACACAGATCAACCAGACGCTCATAAACCACCTGATGCATAGCATACGGTTCCGCCTTGTCAGAAGCACATTCAATCGTCACTGCCCTCTGATCATTCGCATTACTGGACGTACACCAGGAGCGATTCTTCTCTTCCACATACAATCCAATCCGGCCATTCTTATCAATTCCATAATTCGAAGAAGCCTGAGTAGAAGATTTATGAAACCAGTCCCCAAGACCTTCTGCTGTACACTGACCTACTACACAGTGCGGTGATATTCTGTCAATCCGCTTCGTTCTCAGTCCGGAATGGTTCGGACTGAGCAGCGTGTACGCCACCAAAGAACTATTACTGTATCCCATAATCACTCACCTTCTTCCTCATCCTCTGATGCATCATCGGAGTCTCCTTCACTTTTATCATGCAGCTGTTCCAGCACATCCTTCATCTTCTGCGGGATCGGCAGTCCCAGATGCCCCGCATTCTCCAACAAACTCACACCCTCATTGGAAATATAGAAAAAGATCACCGCTGTCCTCAGCACGGATCCGTTCCCGATCACAGCCACATCCAGAATGTTCGCCATTCCCACCAGCAAAAAGATCAGCACCTTCCTGCAGATTCCCCGGAATCCCACCTCACTGGAAAGCGTATAATCCGCAAAAGCACACATCACCCCGGTCAGGTAATCGATCACCACAAAAGCGATCAGGGCATACAGAAGTCCGTCACAGCCTCCCATAAACCAGCCCAGCCATCCGCCTACAGCCATAAAAACCATCTGAATAAAGTTCCAAAATTCCTTCATGCCAGAATCCTCCTCCCATGAAAAAAGCAGCCCCCATTTCTGAGAACTGCCATAAATAAGTTTTCTATCTCCATGCCTTGCGGCAGAAAGACCTACATTGTTTCCTCCGTCAGCGTATACGTGATCTTCATCGTTTTGTCCGTATTCTTCACCACTGCTGACGAAAGATTATTAATACTTGCCAGATAAGGCGTCAGAAGGTAAGCACACCTGTGCTCCTTCCCGTAACTGCCGCCCCACATAAACACAAAGTTCTTGTACTGGAACAAAGGCGTTGCCATGGCTTCAAACCTTGCGCTCCCCTGTGTCTTGATCACCCTGTCATCCGCCGTGATCTGGAAATCCCCTGCCACGATCATGTCCCCAAGAAGCGTCATATACACCTCACACGAACCAGCCTCCCCAAGGGATTTCAGCTTGGAAGTAAAGCCCAGCGGGATCAGCGTCACATCCGCTGAATTTGCAACATTGATCTTATAAACTCCCTTTTTGTCATAAGAAGGCACATACAGATACCCCTTCCGCACACAGCATTTTACATTCCGTTCCGGATAGGAACCGTCCTTTGCCCTTGTGCCCACTTCCGACAGCTTCGCCTTGGACAGTGTCCAGCTTCCCTCCGTAAAGAAATAATCCTTTTTGGAGATCCGAATCCACACCATCTTCGCATCCCCGGAAGCATTCGGTTCATTAGAAAATCCATACCAGTATCCGTCATGCCCGTCCATAAATTCCCCGTACTTCGTATAATCCCCCAGGAACGTAAAACTTTCCGTTGTCAGTGTCTGTTCCTCCAGTACGGTATAAGTGGTATCATCCAGCTTCTCATTTAGCCCGATGTTAAACACCGGGATCCGGATCTTCGTGATAGTCACACTGGAAGTCCCAAAGGTGATGGAATACAGCAGGTTCTTTCCAAAATCCAGCTCCACTGCCTCAAACAGTGTCATCTGCTTTGCTTTCGGGATATCCCCGATATCCACCTTTTTCAGAAGCAGGAACGTGCTGGCATCCCCTGCCGCACTGCCAAAAGCATTCTGCCCGCCCAGGGCACTGGTCAGTGCCACCGCTGCAATATTCCCGTTTCCCTGGCTGGGAGTGAACTCCCACACAAACTTATATCCATTGTCCAGTTTCTTGCTCTCCGTCTGGTTCAGGCTTCCCCTCGCCACATTGGAACCGGAGTTAACATTGTTGGAAGCATAAGCCACCGGCAGGTTCTTCCCCTGCTCGTAAATATGATCCGCCTTTTCTTCCAGCACTGCCGGAAACAGCAGGATCCCGCCGATCATGTTCGGGCAGATGGGAAGCAGCGTCCCGTTCCACAAAACAGAATTGTCATACTCCCCGCTGGCTTTCAGATAAATCCCCATGGGATTCAGCCCCAGAATATTATTCACTGCATCCGTGATCATGTTCGTCTCCTGAACTGTCTCCACCGCACCCGTATTCGTATCGGTCAGTTCAATGACCATTTCACCTTTCAACTTCATCACACACCCTCCATTTCTACCGGCCTGCAGAAACCGCTGATTCCCGCTCTCTCAGCAAAATACACTTCAAATCCTCTGTTCACCGTCTCCTTCATCTGCATGGACAGCGATTCCCGGAAACCATTCACATCCAGTCCTCCGCCAATGGCAAATCTCGTGGTATAATCTTCCAC
>OCAM01000832.1_pt1 | contig 22929 bp, 22 predicted proteins | sample 1538281 | NCBI WGS metagenome assembly OCAM01 (sample SAMEA2580273, study PRJEB22360) | human gut metagenome | biome: human gut; feature: human-associated habitat; material: faeces | place: Denmark | collected 2008/2010 | reverse complement strand
TTGCTCAGATTTACCGACGGGGGCAACCGTCGCCAGCCGGTAGCCAGCTTCGAACAGGCGCTGGAGTGGCTGGTGAAAGAGTCCCGTCGTGGTCTCTCTATTCAGCGTTATAAAGGCCTGGGCGAAATGAACCCGGATCAGCTGTGGGAAACCACCATGGATCCGGAAAGCCGTCGCATGTTGCGCGTCACCGTTAAAGACGCAATCGCAGCGGATCAGCTGTTCACGACCCTGATGGGCGATGCGGTTGAACCACGTCGCGCCTTCATCGAAGAGAACGCCCTGAAGGCGGCGAATATCGATATTTAAGCACCCCGCTTTGCGCCTTCTCCGCGTTTGAGGAGGCGCAGGCGAATCGCTTTACAGGTTGAACTCACAGCTTTTTACAGGCGTAAGCATGGAACAGGCGATCACAAAACGACGCTATTACGATATCGGGCTTCAAATAGAAGAGTTGCTCTATTCCGGCGTGTTCAAAGCGGGAGAGCGCCTTCCTTCAGAAAGGGAGCTTGGCGAGCGTTTTAATACCAGTCGGACAACGATTCGCGAAGCGATCATCATGCTTGAGCTGAAAGGCGTGGTGGAAGTTCGCCAGGGCGCGGGGATCTATTTCATCGACAGCCCTGAAAAACTCAACCAGAAGTCGCTACTCCCCTATTCCGATATCGGTCCCTTTGAGTTACTCCAGGCCCGTCAGGTGATCGAAAGCAATATCACCGGGTTTGCCGCCACGCAAATCAGGCTCAATGAGCTGCGTGAGCTGAAGAAGATCATCACGCAGCAAGAAAAGATGATTGATGGCAACAGCGACAAGTTCGAAGAGCTTGATCGACAGTTCCACAACATTATTGCGGAAGCGACCCAGAACAGGGTGCTGATGAAACAATCTGCCGAGCTGTGGCGTGCCGTGCGCACGGAGAACCCTCGCTGGAAGCGCCTCAACTACAAATATCTGCATAAAAAAGAGCTGCGGATGCAGTGGGTGGACGATCACCGCAGCATCTTCCTCGCCCTGCAAAAACGTAACGCAGAGCAAGCCAGACAAGCCGCCTGGGACCATCTGGAACACAGTAAAAACGAGCTGGTTAAAATCTTCCAGCAGGATGATTCGCTCGACGATTTTGACGATTTTTTCTTTGCCACCTGACCGCATTGCGGGTCCGTCAACAAACAGACCCGCAAAAAGACTCAGACCTCGAACGGGGTCAGCTTATCCCAGTCAAATTCAACACCCGTACCGCAGGTATCCGGCGCAACGGCCCGGTAATTTTCGACCACCAGCGGACGATGGGTATAGCGATCGATAGGGAAGCTGTGAACTTCCAGCCAGCCGGTGTCAAAGGCGGAAACCAGGCTGACGTGCAGCTCCTGCATCCCATGTGAACAGACCGGCAGACCATAACGGATCGACAGCCGGGCGGCTCTCAGCCAACCGGTGATCCCCCCGCAGTTAGAGGCGTCCGGCTGAATAAAGCCCAGTTTTGCGCGATCCAGCGCATAGCCGAACTCATGAATGGTATGCAGGTTTTCGCCCATCGCCAGCGGGATGGTGGTATTTTCCGCGATAGTGGCGTAACCATCGTAATCATCTGGGATGGTCGGCTCTTCAAACCAGGTGATATCGCATGACTCGACGGCCTTCGATAGCGCAATCGCCTGATCAACGGTCAGAGAGTAGTTGGCGTCAATCATAAAGGTAATATCCGGCCCGATGAGCTGACGAACTGCTTTGATTCGCTCGATATCCTCCTGCGGGTTCTTCTGGCCAACCTTAATCTTCACGCCATTAAAGCCGCTTTCTAAATATCCCTTAATGCTGTTCAGAAGCTTTTCCAGCGGGAAGGCGAGATCTATACCGCCACAGTAGGCTTTACAGCTCTTGTTTTTGCCGCCCGCCATTTTCCAGAGCGGGAGCTGCTCGCGCTTGCCTTTCAAATCCCACAGGGCAATATCAATCGCTGACGTTGCAAAGGAAGCGATCCCGCCCCGGCCCACGTAATGGATATGCCACTCCATAAAGTCATAAATATCATCAATGGCCGCCGCATCCTTGCCTGCCAGTACGGGGGCCAGATCGTGATCGATCATCGCTTTAATCGCATAACCCCCTTTACCGCCGGTATAGGTGTAGCCTGTGCCAGTCTCGCCATTTTCCAGGGTAATGGTGGTGGTAATCAGCTCGAAATGGCTGTGATCACCATGTTTGGCATCGACTAATACTTCTGCCAGCGGCACTTTGAAGAGTCTGGTTTCAACGTACTTAATAGCGGTATCCATCTTCATATCCTTTTCATGATCAGTCATTGCTGGAGTGGTCCTGCTGGTAAACCTTTCTCGACTGAATGGTTTACCAATTTTTCGTGTGTTTAGCGGGTTATTCAGTTTTGTTAGTGATATATTTATATCAAAAACAAATGGTTAACGAATTGATTTGCCCTCTGGTTGCTGAATGGTACACCGGTTTGTAGTTGTTTTCTCCTGCGACGGGTCACATTTTTGCACATGCATCGGTATCAAGAATAACGATCATTAAATAACTAATTGATTTTATTTGGTTTGTAAACATTTATCTACGAATGATCTTTTTTTACTGGATTGTCTGTTCACCATTTGCGATCTTACTCACTGTTTTGGTAAACCAGTTAAGCATAATTGGTCGACGTCAACTATCAGGGGATCGTAATGGAAAGCACGGCTTACTCCCGCCAGGATTTAGAAACCGCCATCGTACATATCGGTACTGGAGCATTTCACCGGGGACACCAGGCGGTTTACACCGATTTAAGCAACGAAGCGGCAGGAACGCGGTGGGGCATTTTTGGCATTAATCTGTTCGGCAGCGCTGACGTAGTGGACGCGTTAAATGCGCAACACGGTCTTTTTACCGTGGTTGAGCGATCGTCACACGCCACGCTGTGCCGTCAGGTACGTTCGTTGACCGGCGCGCTGCATACGCCACAGAGCGGTATCCAGGCCGCGATTGAAAAACTGATCGAACCGCAGGTAAAAATCGTCTCCTTAACGGTGACGGAGAAAGGCTACTGTACCGATCCGCAGTCTCGTCAGCTCGATCTGCTTAACCCGCTTATTCGCCACGATCTGGCCAATCCGCAGGCGCCGCAGTCAGCTATCGGCCTGATCGTGGAGGCGCTACGCCTGCGTCGGCTCCACAATCTGCCCCCGTTTAGCGTCATGTCATGCGATAACATCCCGGAAAATGGCGCGCTGACGAAAGGTGCCGTTATTGCCTTCGCCGCGCAGCGTGATGTCACGCTGGCCGACTGGATTGCGCAGAACGTCACCTTCCCGGGAACGATGGTTGACCGGATTGTTCCGGCAATGACCGAAGAGGCGTTTGCCCTGATCGAAGCGGAAACCGGCAGGGCCGATCCCGCCGGTGTGGTATGTGAAGATTTCCGTCAGTGGGTCATCGAAGATAATTTTGTCGCAGGGCGGCCTGAGTGGGACCGGGCTGGCGCCATGTTTGTCGCCGACGTTCTGCCCTATGAAGAGATGAAGCTGCGTATGTTGAACGGCAGTCACTCATTTCTGGCCTACTGCGGCACCCTGGCAGGCTATGAGTTCATTTACCAGTGCATGGAAGATGCGGTTTTTAACGCCGCCGTACGGTATCTGATGGTTGAAGAGCAGGCCAACTCCCTGAGTCCGCACCTGGATCTGGATGTTAACCAATACGCTAACGTGCTTATTGCGCGCTTTAGCAATCCGCATATCCGACATAAAACCAGCCAAATCGCCATGGATGGTTCACAAAAACTGCCTCAACGGGCTATCGATCCCTGGCGCACGCTTCAGATGCGCGGGGTAAACGGCACGGCCCTGACGGTTCTGGTCGCCGGCTGGCTCCACTTCGTTATCAGCGCCATTGCCAGGGGAGAGGCGGTTGCCGATCCGCTTAACGCTGAGTTTCACGCCTGCGTGACAACGCAAAAAGAGGCATGGGCAAAAGCGCTCTCGCTGCTTCAGATAAAAAGCATTTTCGGTACGCTCGCGAGCGACAATCCGCAATTTCTGCACGATGTGCGGCAGGCGTTCGAAGCGATTGAAACACACGGCGTAAAAGCCGCTATTCAACATTTACTAGTGAAGGCTAACGTATGAAAACGCTCATTTGCCAGGCTCCCGGCAATATTGAATACATCGAAAGGGCGATGCCTGAGTTACACGAGGCCGAAGCGCTGTTAAAAATCAACGCGGTGGGCATTTGCGGTACGGATATCCATGCTTATGCGGGACGCCAGCCCTTCTTTTCTTATCCGCGCGTATTGGGCCATGAAATTTGCGGCGTAGTGGAAGAGACAGGCCGCGCCTGCCAGCGTGTACAGAAAGGCCGCCGCTACAGCGTTATTCCCTGTATCCCATGCGGCGATTGCGCGGCCTGCCGGGAAGGGAAAACCAACTGCTGCGAAAACGTCTCGCTTTATGGCGTACATCAGGACGGCGGATTCAGTGAATATCTGGCCGTGCGGGAAGACAATCTGGTGGAACTGCCGCCCACGCTGAGCGACAACGCTGGCGCGCTGGTCGAGTGTTTTGCCATTGGCGCGCATGCGGTTCGCCGGGCGGATATCGCGCCGCAGCAAAATGTGCTGGTGGTCGGCGCCGGACCGATTGGGCTGGCGGCGGCAGCCATTGCTAAAGCGAAAGGAGGCCGCGTCGTGGTCGCCGATATCGACGCAGGAAGACGCCAGCAAATCGCCGATAAAGTTGGCGTAGATACCGTCGATCCTGGGCAGGATAATTATATTGAAACGGTGAAAGCCTGTTTTAACGGACAGTTAGCCTGTACGTTGCTTGATGCCACCGGTAATAAAGGCTCTATGACGCGGGCGGTGGATCTGATTCGTCACGGTGGAAAAATAGTCTTTATTGGTCTTTATATTGGTGAGCTGTCGATTGACGATCCCACTTTCCATAAAAAAGAGACCACGCTGTTAGCCAGCCGTAACGCAACGCGAGAAGATTTTGAATGCGTAATCGCCTTAATGGCGAACGGAACGCTTAACGAACATCTGATGGTGAATCAGGAATTTGATTTCTGCAAAATTGGCGATCGCTACCAGCAGGATGTCGTGGAAAATAAAAAACTGGTCAAAGGCGTAATTAAATTTTAAGGAAAAAATATGACCACCGTATTTATTAAAGAAGATGGCTTAAAAAAGCTGGTATTAAATAAATTAATTCCCGCCGGGCTGGATGAAAAAACGGCGCAAGATGTCGCGGACGTGCTGGTACATGCGGATATGACGGGCGTGCATTCTCATGGCGTTATGCGCGTGGAGCATTATTGTACGCGCCTGCAAGCAGGCGGCCTCAATCCGGCTGCAAACATGACGATCAATACTCTTTCTCCATCCGTGGCGGTGCTGGATGCTGACGACGGCATGGGGCATTCGGCACTCAAGGCCGCGACGGATCACGCGATAGCGCTGGCGAAAGAGACCGGGCTGGGTTTTGTGGGGATAAAAAATGCTTCCCACTGCGGGGCGCTCTCCTGGTTTGCTGAACGCGCTACCCAACAAAACACCATTGCTATCGTCATGACACAAACGGATACCTGCGTGGCGCCTCATGGTGGCGCAGAGCGGTTCCTGGGCACGAACCCGATTGCCTTTGGTTTCCCGGTCGCGGGCGAAGAACCGATGATCGTCGATATGGCAACCAGCGCTATCGCGTTTGGCAAAATTTTACATGCCAAAGAGACGGGCAAACCCATCGGCGAAGGGCTTGCGCTGGATAAGGAAGGCAATGTCACAACCGATCCGCATAAAATTGAAAATCTATTGCCTTTCGGCGGGCATAAAGGCTCAGGGATTGCGCTGGCGATTGATGCGCTGACCGGTATCTTAATGGGAGCAAACTTTGGTAATCATATCGTTCGTATGTATGGTGATTACGATACGATGCGCAAACTGGCGAGCCTGGTCATTGTTATCGATCCTGAAAAACTGGGTAATCCGCTTTTTGCCGCCACCATAAAAATAATGCGGGATGAACTCCGGGCGGTTAAACCGGTTCCTGGCGTTGAAAAGGTCCTGGCGCCTAACGATCCTCAGGTACGTTATAAAGAGAAATGCCAGCGCGAAGGCATTCCAGTTGTGGAAAGTATTTATCAATATTTATCTGCGTTGTGAATGGATGATATGGGTTTTACATTAACAACATCGTGCATTTAATTATCAATAACAGCTAAATACATCTGTAAAACCTCTTTACCCTGGAGAACAAAATGTATACTGGAAGACGATATTTTATCCTTGTGCTCCTTTTTATTGCATCAATGATAAATTATATAGATCGGGCGGCATTATCTATTCTTGCCCCCTATATCACGACGGATTTGAATGTCAATAAAGCTGAGCTGGGTCTTATTTTTAGTAGCTTCGCGATCGGTTATGCGGTGTTCTGTTTTGTCGGCGGCTGGCTGGCTGATAAATATGGACCACGACGTATATTTGCTGGCGCGATGGGGTTATGGTCGCTGTTTGCCGGTTTGACCTGCGCCGCGTTTAATTTTACCTCCCTGTTTATTATTCGCGTTATTTTTGGGGCGGCGGAAGGCCCAATGGGGTCAGTCACCAATAAAACCATTGTGAAGTGGTTTCCTGCCAGGGAGCGCGCCAGGGCTGTCGGCGTCTCTTTTTCAGGCAACCCGATGGGCGGCGCGGTCTCGGCGCCCATCGTCGCCGCCTCTGCGCTGGCGTTTGGCTGGCGTATGACGTTCGTAGGAATGATGCTTATCGGTTTCGTGTGGGTGGTCGTCTGGCTGATCGCCACGAAGGGGAGCGAAGCGCCAAAAGAGGAGGCGGATGCCCGGACCGTGGCAGAGACAGTCGGGAACGACCTGCCGGATGAAAAGCTCTCGTATTACCTGAAGCAGCCGATCATTCTGTTCACCGCGCTGGCCTTTTTCGCCTACAGCTACATTCTGTTCTTCTTTATGACCTGGTTTCCAAGCTATCTGCTGGACGCGCGCGGTCTGAATATGCGCGATATGAGTATCGCCAACGTGCTGCCCTGGCTGCTGGGCTTTGTCGGCCTGATCTCCGGTGGCTTTATCTCTGACTATATCTACAAGCTGACCAATAACCTGCTGTTTTCTCGTAAAGTGATTATCGTTGTTGGCCTGATTATCGCCGCGATATGCATCACTGCCTCCGCGCTGGTGCTTAACCTGTACGGGGCGATTGCGCTGATGTCCGTCGGAATGTTTGCCATGTATGTTACGACGTCATGTTACTGGGCTATCGTTCAGGATACGGTGAAGGGCAATAACGTGGGCGCCGTCAGCGGCTTTATCCACTTTCTTGCTAATCTTGCAGGGGTATTCGCGCCGATGTTAACCGGGTTTATTGTGCAAGGAACCGGGCAATATTATTCCGCGTTCTACCTGGTTGGCGCGCTGGCCATCGGCTCTGCTGTGCTGCTGATGCTGGGAGGCAAAAAGCAGACGATTGCCTGATTATTCTTTCTCTGGCTCGATCCCGGCGGGCTGGACCGCCGGGGTTAATAGGGGAGTGAAGTCCTCTTTTTCCATCCCCCTTTCTCGCTGACACTTTTACTGTTTTTTGAGCCGAATCGCGTTAGCATGAGGTAGCACTCATTTATCCCGGGGACCCCATGGCCATCAAACTCATTGCAATCGATATGGACGGCACGCTGCTGCTGCCAGACCACACTATCTCTCCTGCCGTTAAAAATGCGATCGCCGCCGCACGCGAAAAAGGCGTGAACGTGGTGCTCACCACCGGACGCCCGTATGCCGGGGTGCACAGCTACCTGAAAGAGCTGCACATGAACCAGCCTGGCGATTACTGCATCACCTATAACGGCGCGCTGGTGCAAAAGGCAGCCGATGGCAGCACGGTGGCGCAAACTGCACTGAGCTATGATGACTACCGTTTCCTTGAAAAACTCTCCCGCGACGTGGGCTCTCACTTCCACGCGCTCGATCGCAATACGCTTTACACCGCCAACCGCGATATCAGCTACTACACGGTGCACGAGTCCTACGTTGCAACCATTCCACTGGTGTTCTGCGAAGCGGAAAACATGGACCCGGCAACCCAGTTCCTGAAAGTAATGATGATCGACGAACCCGCGATCCTCGACAAAGCCATCTCGCGCATTCCGGCTGAGGTAAAAGAGAAATACACCGTGCTGAAAAGTGCGCCGTACTTCCTCGAAATCCTCGATAAACGCGTTAATAAAGGCACGGGCGTCAAATCGCTTGCCGATGCGCTGGGCATCAAGCCTGAGGAGATCATGGCGCTGGGCGACCAGGAAAACGATATTGCGATGATCGAATATGCGGGCATGGGCGTGGCGATGGATAACGCCATCCCGTCGGTAAAAGAAGTGGCGAACTTCGTGACCAAATCTAACCTGGAAGACGGCGTTGCCTGGGCGATCGAGAAATTCGTTCTGTCGTAACAAGTGCTTTGAAAGATTAGCCCTGGTTATTAACCGGGGCTTTTTTTGGCCCTGAATTTATCGAATTGTTCTTTTTGTGATCTGTATTGTAGTACAACATTAATTGATTGTACTACATTATCACCACAGCAAAGGCGGAAGGCCTCACGTTTGTACTGCAAAAGTGAGGCGAAATTCAGCGGTCGCGGTAAAGTAGTGATGGACTTACAGAGCACAAGGACTCTCCATGACACTCAATAAAACCGATCGCATTGTCATCACGCTGGGCACTCAGATTGTGGGTGGCAAATACGTTCCCGGTTCGCCGCTACCAGCAGAGGCGGAACTGTGCGAGGAGTTTGAAACCTCGCGCAACATCATCCGGGAAGTGTTCCGCTCGCTGATGGCGAAGCGGCTGATTGAAATGAAGCGCTATCGCGGCGCGTTTGTGGCGCCGCGTAACCAGTGGAACTACCTCGATACCGATGTTCTGCAATGGGTGCTGGAAAACGACTACGACCCACGGCTTATCGGCGCGATGAGCGAAGTCCGAAATCTGGTGGAACCGGCTATCGCCCGCTGGGCGGCTGAGCGCGCAACGTCAGGTGACCTGGCTCAGATTGAGTCGGCTTTAAATGACATGATCGCCAATAACCAGAATCGGGAGGCGTTCAACGAAGCGGACATTCGCTACCACGAAGCGGTATTGCAGTCGGTGCATAACCCGGTTTTACAGCAGCTTAGCGTGGCGATCAGCTCGCTACAGCGAGCAGTATTTGAACGTACCTGGATGGGCGATGAGGCCAACATGCCGAAAACGCTTCAGGAACATAAAGCGCTGTTCGATGCGATACGGCATCAGGACGGCGATGCGGCAGAGCAGGCGGCGCTGACCATGATCGCCAGCTCGACACGAAGGTTGAAGGAAATCACATGACATCACGCTACATCGCAATTGACTGGGGATCGACCAATCTGCGCGCCTGGCTCTACCAGGGTGAGCAGTGCCTGGAAAGCAGGCAATCAGAAGCAGGTGTGACGCGCCTGAACGGTAAATCCCCCGCAGCGGTGTTAGCAGAGGTGACACAAAACTGGCGCGACGGTACAACGCCAGTGGTGATGGCCGGAATGGTCGGCAGTAACGTGGGGTGGAAGGTCGCGCCTTACCTGTCAGTTCCGGTGCATTTCACCGCCGTTGGCGAGCAGTTAACGTCCGTTGGCGACAATGTCTGGATTATTCCCGGTTTATGCGTCTCTCGCGACGATAACCATAATGTGATGCGCGGCGAAGAGACGCAGCTGCTCGGGGCGCGCACCCTTTCTCCTTCTTCTGTCTACGTCATGCCCGGGACGCACTGCAAATGGGTCCAGGCGGATGCTGAGCAAATTCATGATTTCCGCACCGTGATGACCGGCGAACTGCACCACTTGCTGCTTAAGCATTCGCTGGTGGGGGCCGGTTTGCCGGAGCAGACCCCTTCGCCGGAAGCGTTTGCCGCCGGGCTTGAGCGCGGGATCGCATCCCTTGCCGTTTTGCCGCAACTTTTTGAGGTTCGCGCCTCGCACGTGCTGGGAAATCTTCCGCGCGAACAGGTCAGCGAATTTCTGTCCGGCCTGCTGATTGGCGCAGAAGTCGCCACTCTGAGCGACGCGTTCGCCGGGCAGCAGGCCATCACGCTCGTCGCGGGTTCATCGCTGACGTCTCGTTACCGCCAGGCGTTCCACGCTATCGGACGGGATGTTGCTGCGGTGGAAGGCGACACGGCATTTCAGGCAGGCATAAGGAGCATCGCTCATGCAGTGGCAAACTGAACTTCCCCTGATCGCGATTTTGCGCGGTATCACGCCCGGTGAGGCCTTAGCGCACGTTGGCGCGGTGATCGACGCCGGGTTCGACGCGGTGGAAATCCCGCTCAACTCCCCGGAGTGGGAAAAAAGCATTCCGGCAATTGTGAAGGCGTTTGGTGATAAGGCGCTGATTGGCGCTGGCACCGTATTACAGCCGGAGCAGGTGGATGAACTGGCGAAGATGGGCTGCAAGCTTATCGTCACACCGAATATCAACCCCGAGGTGATCCGCCGGGCGGTGGATTACGGCATGACCGTCTGCCCGGGTTGCGCCACGGCCACAGAAGCCTTTGCCGCCCTCGATGCGGGCGCACAGTCTCTCAAAATTTTCCCGTCGTCGGCCTTTGGTCCGGATTACATCAAAGCGCTGAAAGCGGTCTTACCCGCCAGCGTGCCGGTCTTTGCCGTGGGCGGCGTCACGCCGGAAAACCTGGGCCAGTGGATGAGCGCGGGCTGTGTGGGCGCGGGGCTGGGCAGCGATCTCTATCGTGCCGGTCAGCCCGTTGAGCGTACCGCACAGCAGGCGGCAGCATTTGTGAAAGCGTATCGAGAGGCAGTGCAATGAAAATAACCAAACTCACCACGTACCGTTTACCCCCGCGTTGGATGTTCCTGAAAATCGAAACCGACGAAGGCGTGGTTGGCTGGGGCGAGCCGGTGATTGAAGGCCGTGCGCGCACCGTTGAAGCCGCGGTGCACGAGCTGGGCGAATACCTGATTGGCCAGGATCCGGCGCGCATCAACGACCTGTGGCAGGTGATGTACCGCGCGGGCTTCTACCGCGGGGGGCCGATTCTGATGAGCGCCATCGCCGGTATTGATCAGGCGCTGTGGGATATCAAAGGCAAAGTGCTCAATGCCCCGGTCTGGCAATTAATGGGCGGCCTGGTGCGCGACAAAATCAAAGCCTACAGCTGGGTGGGCGGTGACCGCCCTGCGGAAGTGATCGACGGTATCCGGCAACTGCGCAACATCGGTTTTGACACCTTCAAACTCAACGGCTGCGAAGAAATGGGCGTTATCGACAACTCGCGCGCGGTAGACCGGGCGGTGAATACCGTGGCGCAAATCCGTGAAGCCTTCGGCAACGAGATTGAGTTTGGTCTGGATTTCCACGGCCGCGTCAGCGCGCCAATGGCCAAAGTGCTGATTAAAGAGCTGGAGCCGTATCGCCCGCTGTTTATCGAAGAGCCGGTGCTGGCCGAGCAGGCGGAATACTATCCGAAACTGGCTGAACAGACGCACATTCCCATCGCGGCGGGGGAACGCATGTTCTCGCGCTTCGAGTTTAAACGCGTGCTGGAAGCGGGCGGCATTGCGATCCTGCAACCGGACCTCTCCCACGCGGGCGGCATCACCGAATGCTACAAAATTGCCGGAATGGCAGAAGCCTACGATGTGGCGTTGGCGCCGCACTGTCCGCTTGGGCCGATTGCGCTGGCGGCCTGCCTGCACGTCGACTTCGTCTCCCGCAATGCGGTGTTCCAGGAACAAAGCATGGGCATTCACTATAACAAGGGCGCGGAGCTGCTCGACTTTGTGAAAAACAAAGAAGACTTCAGCATGGAAGGTGGTTTCTTTAAACCGTTAACGAAGCCGGGCCTTGGCGTGGAGATCGACGAAGCCAAAGTCATTGAGCTGAGTAAAAGTGCGCCGGACTGGCGTAACCCACTGTGGCGTCATGAAGACGGTTCCGTAGCCGAGTGGTAAATCGCCGGATGGCGCTACGCTTATCCGGCCTACTCTCTCGTAGGCCCGGTAAGCGAAGCGCCACCGGGCAAAAAAAACGTACATAGAAAAAATATAACCCTCTGTAAATTACAGGGCATGGTGAGCGGCTTCGCTATGCCCAAAATCTGGAGACAGATTGCGATGGATATTCCAGTTACTGCTGCAAAAACCGGGCGTCGTCGTTACCTGACGCTGATCATGATCTTTATTACCGTGGTCATCTGTTATGTCGACCGCGCCAACCTTGCCGTGGCATCGGCTCATATTCAGGAAGAGTTTGGCATCACCAAAGCGGAAATGGGCTACGTCTTCTCGGCGTTTGCCTGGCTGTATACGCTCTGTCAGATCCCTGGTGGCTGGTTCCTTGACCGCGTGGGTTCACGTCTGACCTACTTTATCGCTATTTTCGGCTGGTCCGTGGCGACCCTGTTCCAGGGCTTCGCGACCGGGCTGATGTCGCTGATTGGCCTGCGCGCCATCACCGGGGTGTTTGAAGCGCCGGCGTTTCCGACCAACAACCGCATGGTGACCAGCTGGTTCCCTGAACACGAACGCGCTTCCGCTGTTGGTTTTTACACCTCCGGGCAGTTTGTTGGTCTGGCGTTTCTGACGCCGCTGTTAATCTGGATCCAGGAGCTGCTGAGCTGGCACTGGGTGTTTATCGTCACCGGCGGGATCGGCATTATCTGGTCGCTCATCTGGTTTAAGGTTTATCAGCCGCCGCGCCTGACCAAAAGCATCACCAAAGCCGAACTGGACTACATCCGCGACGGCGGTGGCCTGGTGGACGGCGATGCGCCGGTGAAAAAAGAGGCGCGCCAGCCGCTGACCAGAGCGGACTGGAAGCTGGTCTTCCACCGTAAGCTGGTGGGCGTATATCTGGGCCAGTTCGCAGTGACCTCCACGCTGTGGTTCTTCCTCACCTGGTTCCCGAACTATCTGACGCAGGAGAAGGGCATTACCGCGCTGAAGGCGGGCTTTATGACCACCGTACCGTTCCTTGCGGCGTTTTTCGGCGTGCTGCTCTCGGGCTGGCTGGCGGACAAACTGGTGAAAAAAGGCTTCTCACTGGGCGTTGCGCGTAAAACGCCAATTATCTGCGGACTGCTGATCTCTACCTGCATCATGGGAGCGAACTACACCAACGATCCGGTGTGGATCATGACCCTGATGGCGGTAGCGTTCTTCGGAAACGGTTTTGCCTCCATCACCTGGTCGCTGGTGTCGTCCCTGGCGCCGATGCGTCTGATCGGCCTGACTGGTGGCGTGTTTAACTTCGTTGGCGGCCTGGGCGGGATCACCGTACCGCTGGTCATCGGTTACCTGGCGCAGGACTACGGCTTTGGTCCGGCTCTGGTGTATATCTCTGCCGTGGCGCTGATCGGGGCGCTCTCCTACATCCTGCTGGTCGGCGACGTTAAACGAGTAGGCTAATCCCTTCGGATGTTTTACCCTGATGCGATAACCGCGCATCAGGGTATTTTCATGAAACAAATCACCTTCGCTTCCCGCAACCACCAGCTCACCAACATCAACACCTGGACGCCAGACAGCCAGTGGCTTGTCTATGATGTCCGCCCGTCCGGCGCGTCGTTTACCGGTGAAACCATTGAGCGGGTCAATGTTAGTACGGGCGAGGTTGAGGCGATCTACCGTGCGACTGACGGCGCGCATGTCGGCGTGGTAACCGTTCATCCGGCGCAGGACAAATATGTTTTTATCCACGGCCCGAAAAACCCGGATGCAGACTGGCAGTATGATTTTCACCATCGTCAGGGGGTGATTGCGCACAATGGTCAGGTGAGCAATCTTGATGCGATGGATATCACCGCGCCTTACACCGCAGGCGCGCTGCGTGGCGGCAGCCACGTCCACGTTTTTAGCCCGAACGGGCAGTTCGTCAGCTTTACCTACAACGACCATGTGCTGCACGCGCGCGATCCGCAGCTGGATTTGCGTAACGTCGGGGTGGCGGCGCCTTTTGGCCCAGTAAACCCACAGGGGAACCATCCGCGGGAATATGCCGGCACCTTCTGGAGCGTACTGGTAAGCCGTACAACGCCGAACCCGAAACCGGGCAGCAATGAGGTAAACCGCGCCTATGAAGAGGGCTGGGTGGGCAACGACAGGCTGGCGTTTATCGGCGATACGGTGTCTGCGAAAGGCGAGAAAGTGCCCGAACTGTTTATTGTGGACCTCCCCAAAGACGAGCAGGGCTGGAAACGGGCGGGCGATGCGCCGTTGCAGGGAACGCCTGAAACAATGCCCGCGCCGCCTGCGGGCGTAACGCAACGTCGCTTAACCTTCACCCATCAGAAGGCGTATCCGGGGCTGGTGAACGTACCGCGCCACTGGGTGCGCAGCAATCCGCAGGGGACGCAGATTGCGTTTTTAATGCGGGACGATAACGGCGTTGTGCAGCTGTGGCTTATCTCCCCTGAGGGCGGCGAGCCGCGTCAGCTAACCCACACTGAGCGTGATATTCAGTCGGCCTTTAACTGGCATCCTTCCGGCAACGGGCTGGGATTTGTGCTTGCAGGCCGTATTGCCTGCTGCGATGCGCAGACCGGAGAGGTGACGTTTTTGACGTCCGATCACGGCAATCCGCCGTCTGCTGACGCTGTGGTGTTTTCCCCGGACGGACGATTTATTGCATGGATGGAAGAGAAGGACGGTTTCCGCCAGCTGTGGCTAACGGAAACCGCACAGAATTAGCGTGGAGGCATCTCTGCGGGCGGGATGACGGAATTGGTCGCCAGCTTTTCCTGCTCGCTTTTCTCAACGCGCGAACGCACTGAGCTGTCGGTGCGGAACATATCCCACGGCAGCAGAAGCGTATCGGCAACCGCCGTAAACGGCATATCAAGAATCGCCAGAGATTTGGTACCCCAGTTTGTCTCATCATCAGAGATCATTGCGGCACTGGCGCGCGTCCCCGGATATGTTCCTTCTTTACCGCCGGTGTGCGACATCACGCTCGAACACCCGCAAAGTAAAACAACCCCGCTGAACGACGCCAGCTTAATCAGAACATTTCTCATCATCACTCAGTCATCTTTAGTAGCACGGCATTGACCTGCAACTCAGGGTTATAGCGAGGCGCGTCCAAAATGGATAGCTCAAAACTCCCGCACTGTGGTCGTCATCGCAATTTAACCCTTTGTGCTGTGCCCCTGAGTCTATGCGACAACCAGCAAAGTGCAAAAAAATCTCACATCAACAGTCTTGAAAAGGCCGTATCCAGACCCATTTTAAGAATGTAACCCGATAACGGACACGCCTGATGGGTGTTCGGGGAAGCAGAAGCCTGTCCATGGTGGAAGGCTACATTTTCTCGCTGATTTCAGGAGCATTTATCCATGCGTAATTTCGATCTCTCTCCGCTATACCGTTCTGCCATTGGTTTCGATCGTCTGTTCAACCACTTAGAAAACAACCAGAGCCAGAGCAACGGCTATCCTCCTTACAACGTTGAACTGGTTGACGAAAACCACTATCGCATTGCGATTGCTGTTGCCGGTTTCGCAGAGAGCGAACTGGAGATCACCGCGCAGGACAATCTGCTGGTGGTGAAAGGCTCCCATACGGCCGAGCAGAAAGAACGAACCTACCTCTACCAGGGCATCGCAGAGCGCAACTTTGAGCGCAAGTTCCAGCTGGCTGAGAACATCCACGTCAAGGGCGCGAACCTGGTGAACGGCCTGCTGTTTATCGAACTGGAACGTGTGATTCCGGAAGAGAAAAAACCGCGTCGTATCGAAATCAACTAATTACGCGGGTCGCGTGAGCGGCCCACCCGAACTTGCTTGCCGTAACGGGAGCATATGCGAATCCGCAAGGGTTTGCAGGTACAACTGTGCACAAAATTAAACTGTGCCGAACTCGCTTCTCAGAAGGAGATTTAGTATGCGTAACTACGATTTATCCCCCCTGCTGCGTCAGTGGATAGGTTTTGACAAACTGGCTAACGCGCTGCAAAGCGCAACCGAACAGCAGACCTTTCCGCCGTACAACATCGAAAAAAGCGATGATAACCACTACCGCATCACGCTTGCGCTGGCCGGGTTCCGCCAGGAAGATCTCGACATCCAGCTTGAGGGTACGCGCCTGACCGTGAAAGGGTCACCGGAAAAACCAGACACCGAGACCAAATGGCTGCATCAGGGGCTTGTCACTCAGCCGTTTAGCCTGAGCTTTACCCTGGCAGACCATATGGACGTTTCTGGCGCGACGTTCACTAACGGGCTGCTGAACATTGACCTCACCCGTAACGTGCCGGAAGCCATTGCGCCTCAGCGCATCGCCATTAGCGAACGCCCGGCGTTGAACAGCTAATACACATTTTTGCCGCGAGGCAAACCTGCCGATCCTGTAGGTCGGGTAAGGCGCAGCCGCCACCCGACTCGCTCACAGATGCCATGAAGCCCTGCCCCGGCAGGGCTTTTTTGTGCGCCATCGCCCATACAACCGCCGTCAGCTCTGAGAGAATCCTTAGCATAACTATGGTTATACACAGGATGTGGATCATGAGTGATATCGCGTTAACCGTTAGCGTGTTGGCCCTTGTCGCGGTAGTGGGGCTATGGCTGGGGAATATCAAAATCCGCGGCGTCGGATTTGGCATCGGCGGAGTGCTGTTCGGCGGGATTTTTGTCGGCCATTTTGCCGACCAGCTTGGGTGGGTGCTCAGCGCCGATATGCTGCATTTCATCCAGGAGTTCGGCCTGATCCTCTTTGTGTATACCATCGGTATTCAGGTGGGGCCGGGCTTCTTCGCTTCCCTGCGCGTCTCCGGTTTACGCCTTAATCTCTTTGCCTTCGGCATCGTCGTGATGGGTGGGCTGGTTACCGCCATTCTGCATAAACTCTTCGCGATTCCGCTGCCCGTTGTGCTGGGCATCTTCTCCGGCGCCGTCACGAATACGCCCGCGCTCGGGGCGGGCCAGCAAATTCTGCGCGATCTGGGTATCCCTGCTGATGTCGTCGATCAGATGGGGATGAGCTACGCCATGGCCTATCCGTTTGGCATTTGCGGTATTTTGCTCTCGATGTGGCTGGTGCGCGTGCTGTTCCGCGTTAACGTCGAGCAGGAGGCAAAAGAGCATGAAAGCACGCTGACCAACGGCCATGCGCTCATTAAAACTATCAATATTCGCGTCGAAAACCCTAATCTGAACAATATGGCGATTCAGGATGTTCCCATTCTGAACAGCGCGACCATTATCTGTTCCCGCCTGAAACGTGATGAAACGCTGATGGTACCTTCACCGGATACCCTTATTCAGCACGGCGATCTCCTGCATCTGGTAGGGCAACCGGCGGATTTAAACAATGCCCGGCTGGTGATTGGTCAGGAGGTGGATACCTCACTCTCAACCCGTGGAACGGACATGCGCGTGGAGCGCGTGGTAGTGACCAATGAGAAGGTTTTGGGCAAGAAAATACGCGATTTGCAGGTTAAAGAGCGTTATGACGTGGTGATCTCCCGGCTTAACCGCGCCGGTGTCGAGCTGGTAGCCAGCCAGGATGCCAGCCTGCAATTCGGTGATATTCTCAACCTCGTCGGGCGTCCCTCATCCATTGATGCCGTAGCGGACATGTTAGGCAACGCCCAGCAAAAACTCCAGCAGGTGCAGATGCTGCCGGTCTTTATCGGCGTCGGGCTTGGCGTCATGCTTGGCTCCATCCCCCTGTACGTGCCCGGCTTCCCGGTAGCACTGAAGCTGGGTCTGGCAGGCGGGCCGCTCATTATGGCGCTGATCCTCGGGCGTATCGGCTCCATCGGTAAGCTCTACTGGTTTATGCCGCCGAGTGCTAACCTGGCGCTGCGGGAGTTGGGCATCGTGCTGTTTCTGGCAGTGGTGGGGCTGAAATCCGGCGGCGATTTTGTCGATACTCTGGTCAACGGCGAAGGGATGAGCTGGGTAGGATACGGCATATTTATTACCGCTATCCCACTGATAACGGTCGGATTACTGGCACGTATCTTCGCTAAAATGAACTATCTTACGCTGTGCGGCATGCTGGCCGGTTCCATGACCGATCCGCCCGCGCTGGCGTTCGCCAACAACCTGCACGCCACCAGCGGCGCGGCGGCATTGTCCTACGCCACGGTTTATCCGCTGGTGATGTTTCTGCGCATCATCACCCCGCAGCTACTGGCGGTGCTGTTCTGGGGGATGGGCTAACAAGTCTTCCGGGTGGATACGCCGCAAATGGTAGTCCACCTGGTAATCGCTGGTGTTCCGGAACATCACGGAATAATTGAGGAACTCGCCGCTGTCGCTGTAGGAAAGGGAGGTGATGCGCAGCAGCGGCGTCTGTTCCGGCACATTCATATAACCGGCCAGCTGTTTATCTGCCAGCACCGGCGTCAGGCTCTCGTAGTTGCCGCTGATGGTGATCCCGCATTCCTTCTCGATGTAATCAAACTTAGACCCTTCGAGATGCGCCAGGGAAAGATTGCGGAACAGCTTCACCGGCATAAAGCTGTCCTCCAGCATCAGCGGTTTTCCGTCCACGTAACGCACCCGCCTTGAAAAATAGATCCGCTCATCAACCTGAATCCGCAGCTGGCTGGCGATGGCGGGCGGCGCGGGCATCACTTCAAACTGCAACACCTTGCTCTGCACTTCTTTCCCCTGCTGGCGCAGCACCTCCACCAGCCCGGTCAGATTAGTCGTTTCATGATGAACGTCTTTGCGCGCCACGAACGTCCCGCTGCCGTGTCGACGTTCAACCAGCCCCCAGCTTACCAGCAGATCCAGCGCCTTGCGGATGGTCATCCGGGCTACGCCAAACTCCTTTGCCAGCGCTTTTTCTCCGGGTAACGGACTGCCAATGTTGTAGTCCGAGGAATTCAGCCGCAGCCGTAGCCGATCGGCAATTGATTTGTAGATCACCAGTAGACCTCTCTGCGCACATCATGGCGTGGATTACGTCTTAACTTGTCTATGTTTAGTTTAAAAAGTAGACCTGATTGGTCAAATTAAAACCATGAATGCGATCACGAATCGCAGCGGCATACCATGTTGCTGCATCAGTAAGTTCTTATGCTCACCTCAGGCCAGTAAAAAACCATAAAGGCCTCTATCCCCTACAGGTTGTTTCATGAGGATTTAAAAATGCTCAGTCAAATACAACGTTTTGGCGGCGCCATGTTCACCCCGGTTTTGCTGTTTCCCTTTGCCGGGATCGTGGTTGGGATCGCCATCATGCTTCGCAATCCGCTGTTTGTCGGTGAGGCCTTAACCGCGCCGGATAATCTGTTCGCGCAAATTGTTCACATCATCGAAGAGGGCGGCTGGGCGGTGTTCCGTAATATGCCGCTGATTTTTGCTGTCGGCTTACCGATTGGCCTGGCAAAGCAGGCGCAGGGCCGCGCCTGTCTGGCGGTGCTGATTAGCTTCCTGACCTGGAACTACTTTATCAACGCGATGGGGATGACCTGGGGTCACTTCTTTGGCGTCGACTTCTCTGCTGAACCCACTGCCGGCAGCGGGCTGGCGATGATTGCCGGAATCAAAACGCTTGATACCAGCATCATCGGGGCGATTATCATTTCCGGGCTCGTCACCGCCATCCACAACCGATTTTTCGACAAGCCGTTGCCGGTCTTTCTGGGGATTTTCCAGGGCACCTCGTTTGTCGTTATCCTCGCGTTCTTCGTCATGATCCCTTGCGCCTGGCTGACGCTGCTGGGATGGCCGAAAGTGCAGATGGGCATTGAGTCGTTGCAGGCCTTTCTACGTACCGCTGGCGCGCTGGGCGTATGGGTTTATACCTTCCTGGAACGCATTCTGATCCCAACCGGATTACACCACTTTGTCTACGGCCCGTTTATCTTCGGCCCGGCTGCGGTAGAAGGCGGCATTCAGGTCTACTGGGCACAGCACCTTCAGGAATTCAGCCAGAGCACTGTGCCGCTGAAAACGCTGTTCCCGGAGGGCGGATTCTCGCTGCACGGCAACTCTAAGGTGTTTGGCTCAGTCGGTATTGCGCTGGCTATCTGGCATACCGCGTCGCCGGAGAACCGCGTCAAAGTGGCAGGTCTGCTGATCCCGGCCACGCTTACCGCCGTGCTGGTGGGCATTACCGAACCGCTGGAGTTCACCTTCCTGTTTATCTCGCCGTTGCTGTTTGCCATCCACGCCGTGCTGGCCGCAACGATGGCGACGGTGATGTATACCTTCGGGGTGGTGGGGAACATGGGGGGCGGTCTGCTGGACCAGTTCCTGCCTCAAAACTGGATCCCGATGTTCCATAACCACGCCTCGACGGTATTCACCCAGATTGGCATCGGCCTCTGCTTCACCGCTCTCTATTTCGTGGTTTTCAGGACGCTTATCGAACGTCTGAATCTCAAAACGCCGGGCCGGGAAGAGAGCGAAATCAAACTCTACAACAAAGCCGACTATAAGGCCGCGCGCGGGCAAACCACCGCCCCGGCGGCAGCCAGCCAGCAGATCGGGCAGGCTGCTGGGTTCTTACAGGCGCTCGGCGGCGCAGCAAACATCGAAAGTATCAATAACTGCGCCACCCGCTTGCGTATCGCCCTGGTGGATATGACGAAAACCCAAAGCGACGACGTCTTCAAAGCCCTGGGCGCACACGGTGTGGTGCGGCGCGGCAACGGCATACAGGTGATTGTCGGTCTGCACGTTCCTCAGGTGCGCGACCAGCTGGAATCGCTGATGAAAACCCCTTTAACAAACGAACAAACCACTCTGACAGAGGCTATATCATGAAAAAATTCTCAGTTGTTATTGCAGGCGGCGGCAGTACATTCACGCCTGGTATCGTCCTGATGCTGTTAGCCAACCGTGACCGTTTCCCACTGCGTGCGCTGAAGTTCTATGACAATGACGGAGCACGTCAGGAGATCATCGCCGAGGCGTGCAAAATCATCCTTAAGGAGCAGGCGCCGGAGATTGAATTTAGTTACACCACCGATCCTGAAGCGGCCTTTACCGATGTGGATTTCGTGATGGCGCATATTCGCGTGGGCAAATACCCCATGCGTGAAAAAGATGAAAAAATCCCGCTGCGCCACGGCGTGTTGGGCCAGGAAACGTGCGGGCCGGGCGGCATCTCCTACGGCATGCGCTCCATCGGCGGCGTGCTGGAGTTGGTGGATTACATGGAGCAGTACTCCCCGAACGCGTGGATGCTGAACTACTCCAACCCGGCGGCGATTGTCGCGGAAGCCACGCGCCGCCTGCGTCCGAACGCGAAAATTCTCAACATCTGCGACATGCCGATCGGCATTGAAGGACGTATGGCGCAAATCGTCGGTCTGAAAGACCGCAAAGAGATGCGCGTGCGCTACTACGGTCTGAACCACTTCGGCTGGTGGACGTCGATTGAAGATCTGAACGGCAACGATCTGATGCCGAAACTGCGCGAATACGTGGCGAAAAACGGTTATGTTCCGCCTTCGGAAGATGCGCATACTGAAGCGAGCTGGAATGATACTTTCGCCAAGGCTAAAGACGTACAGGCGCTGGATCCGGACACCATGCCGAACACCTACCTGAAGTATTACCTGTTCCCGGACTATGTGGTCGCCCATTCCAACCCGGAGCGTACCCGCGCCAATGAAGTGATGGATCACCGTGAGAAGCATGTATTCAGTTCATGCCGGGCGATTATCGAAGCCGGTCATTCTTCTGCCGGTGAACTGGAAATCGACGAACATGCGTCGTACATCGTCGATCTGGCGACCGCGATCGCCTTTAATACCCAAGAACGCATGCTGCTGATTGTGCCTAACAATGGGGCTATCCATAATTTTGACGCCGACGCGATGGTAGAAATTCCGTGTCTGGTCGGCCACAACGGACCGGAGCCGCTGACCGTGGGTGATATTCCGCACTTCCAGAAAGGGCTCATGAGCCAGCAGGTGGCGGTGGAAAAACTGGTGGTGGACGCCTGGGAGCAGCGCTCGTATCAGAAACTATGGCAGGCGATTACCCTGTCGAAAACCGTACCGAGCGCGTCGGTGGCGAAGGCGATTCTGGACGATCTGATTGAAGCCAACAAAGAGTACTGGCCGGAACTGCATTAATTTTCCTGACCGGCATCGCCAGATGCCGGTCTCCTTGTCCTGGCTGAATTACGCTATGCTGAAGCCTGCATGCAGCACGACAAGGAACCTTCATGAACATTTCCCGCCTCGGTGAAGCACCGGACTACCGCTTCTCACTGGCTAACGAACGCACATTCTTAGCGTGGATCCGCACCGCCCTGGGCTTTCTGGCCGCAGGTGTCGGTCTTGATCAGCTCGCCCCCGATTTTGCCACCCCGTTGATTCGCGAAGTGCTGGCCCTGCTGCTGTGCCTGATTGCCGGTGTGCTGGCGATTTATGGCTATCTGCGCTGGCTTAGAAATGAAAAGGCGATGCGTCTGAAGCAGGATCTCCCCTACACGCGCGGCTTGCTCATCATTAGTACGATTTTGCTGATGGTTGCGGGCGTAGTGATGTTACTGGTGTTGTATGCCGGATAGCCGCAAAGCGCGGCGGGAAGCGGACCCCGGGCTTCAGCCGGAGCGAACCTCGCTGGCCTGGCTGCGCACGCTACTGGGGTATGGCGCGCTGATCGCTCTTGCCATTAAGCACAACTGGCACCGCACGGGGGCGCCATTCTGGATCTCCATTGTTGTGCTGGCGCTGGTAGCCGTCATTTTATGGCGCTACACCCGCATCGCCTTTGGGTGTTGGCCCTCTTTTTAGGGCGCCCCCCCCCCAGCCGTAACCTGATGGACGTGGCGCAGAACGACTTTGCGCAGCCGAAAGCGGTGCGGGATAAGTTCCTGATTGCGTTGGCTGTGCTGTCTCTGTCTTTACTCTTTGCAGTTACTCACATTCAGCAAATTATGAGCTTATAAGCCCGGTGGCGGCTACGCCTTACCGGGCCT
>OCAM01000828.1_pt1 | contig 23003 bp, 13 predicted proteins | sample 1538281 | NCBI WGS metagenome assembly OCAM01 (sample SAMEA2580273, study PRJEB22360) | human gut metagenome | biome: human gut; feature: human-associated habitat; material: faeces | place: Denmark | collected 2008/2010 | reverse complement strand
TTATGAACAAAGAAAAAGCCTTGAAAAATCAAGGCTTAGAATTCCGAGAAGATATAAGGGACGAGAGGGGGAAAGAAGGCAGTCAAAATCTTTGCAGAGCAGATGACGGACCTTGCAGCAAAACGGGATGAGATTGAAGCCGAACTTCACCAGAAGTGCCTGGAGATCCCCTATGCGGAGAACATCCTGGAGATAGATGGCGTTGGAGAGAACATCCTGGCCGGAGTCCTGGCTGAGATGGGCGACATCACTCGGTTTGACGATGTCAAGGAGATCCAGAAACTGAGCGGGCTTGGCTTGGTGGCCTGCAGCTCCGGCAAGCACAAGGGGGAGACCAAAATCAGCCACAGAGGGCGCAAAAGGCTGAGATATTGGTTGTTTCAGGCAGCAAAATCAGCGGTATCCCATGCGGAGGAATTCAAGACGCTGCATGTGTACTACACGGCGAGGGCGAATAACCCGCTGAAGAAGATGCAGTCGCTGATCGTGATTGCCTGCAAGATTTTGAGGGTGATCTACACAATCCTGAATACAGGCCAGAAGTACGATCCGGCAAGGATGCTGAAAGATATCAGGCATATGTCCCCGGAGGCAGCAGAGGCAGCATAGATTTAGGAACAATCAACAACACCCCATATTTTCCAGAGCCTTGCCGAACCACCGTACAGGAGCGGCGGCTGGGCAGGGTTCTGGAAAAGGAACCCGTAAACGATGGCGCAGGGTCTGCGACATCAGTACCGACTGGCAAGACAGAACAATGGAGGCAAAGCGTCCACTGATTTATCGGGGCCGCCAAAGGGATGTCTGGTCAGTAGTAATTCAACAGCAAATAAGAGCCGTAGCCAGCAGTGGTATTCTCCGTGGGGCATGACCCCGTTTGAAAGCTTGGCTGGCACTCGGTGTATGGACAGGTGGGACGAAGGAAGTTGGGACAAGATCCCCATAGGCACGGAAGGTTCACCACCATAGTTGAACGGAGGGAAAATGGCCTTTATAGAGCACAAACAAAGGACGCTCTATTCCCCATACCCATCTATCAGCTATTCAGTACCAGATACGACGATATCCATCACCATTGGCTCTTCCCTGAGAGGTATAAAAATGGATCAAAGCCTTAAAAAACGTACATTTAGGGCTTGACATAATAGGAAGGAGCAGACAAAAATTGAATAAAGTTTACCGTCACTGGTGGCAATGGCTTATGAACGAACCATAGCCGCCTTTTTTATTGCCCAAAAACAATAAACAGGAAATGGAGGTTTACCATGAGAAAATATGACTTAATTTCCGCACTTTCCGCAGAAACATCAAAGGAAGTGGCGAGGAATGAAGAAAGCTGGAAGAAATATCTGAACACAGCATCAAGGCTCTACAAATACCCGTTCAAAGACCAGCTCCTTATCTATGCCCAAAGACCGGATGCGACAGCCTGCGCTTCCATAGAGATATGGAATGAAAAAATGCACTGCTGGGTAAACAAGGGGGCAAAGGGTATTGCCCTGATTGATGAGGAAGGGAGTCCTTACACCGGACTGCGGTATGTCTTTGACATATCGGACGTGCATAAGGCGAGGCGTATCGGGCGTTTCCCGCAGCTATGGGAAATGAAAGAGGAACATCAGGAAGCGGTGCTTGACCGTCTGGAAGGGATTTACGGGGACACTAACAAAGAAGCCGGGTTTACGGACAGGATCAGGGAGATTACCGCCCGGATTGCACAGGATTGTTACGGGGAGCTTGCTTCAGATATGGAATATCTGAAAGAGGGAAGTTTTTTGGAGGAACTGGACGAACTGAATATTGCTGTGCGTGTCAGGGAAACGCTGGCGGACAGTATCGCTTATATGGTCTTAAAGCGCTGCGGCATGGATGATGCGGAGCTGGCGGAGGAAATCCAGTTCCCTTATATCCATGAATTTAATACGGTGGAAACCCTGTCGCATATCGGGGACAGCATATCCGATTTATCCAAGCCTGTCCTTATGGAAATCGGGAAAGCAATCGGGGCATATGACAGAGCGTATGCCAGAAATGAAGCATCGAAAAACTTAGTTGAAAAAGGACTTGCAAATACCGCTGGCACACGCTATAATGCTTTAAAGCGTGAAAGCGAAACGCAGGACGTACAACCTGCCACACAGACCGGAAATGCCGGGGAAAGGGGAAATAATGATGAATCTGACTTACGAGAAGAACGGGGATTATCTGATACCGATGTTACAGATGGACGAGCAGCCGGAGGGGACACTGACGAAGTACGGGCTGATGAGGAAGAATTACTTACAGGAACACAAGAAGGGAATCTACACCGGACTTCTGCTGAAAGGGAAACTGAAAGAGCATCTTCTGACCATTCAGGAACAGGCAGAGCAGAGGATGGAGCTGCTGACAGCGCAGATGGCGAAAGCGGAGGGCGTGACGGAGGAACTGAAAGCAGCCGATCAGATGAAATGGGTGGGGATGATGAACAGCATCAGGCACTCAGCGGAGGAGATCGTGCTGAAGGAGCTGATATACAGCCTGTAAATGAGGAAGAAATAACCGAAAATAAGGAGCTGCCAGAGCCGGGTAATGGAGAAAACGCATTATCCGGCTTTTCTTTGTCTGAAATCGAAAAGGGTATTTTGCAGTTTGACGAGTTTATGGAGCATAAATGCCCTGAAATTGCCGGGGTAATGCTTTTTGAGCCGGATAAGGGCAGGCAGACGGAATATATCAAAAACAGTTACAGGCATGGGGAATATACAGAGTTTTATGTTGGGGAGGAAAGAGCCGGGTACAGGGCGGATGAAAACGGTCTGACTGTCTGGAGGGGAAACTACCTGAACCGGACAGCGGAGACATCTGTGTCATGGGAAACTGTGAGGGACAGCATTGCCTTTTACATGGAGAAAGGCGAATATCTGAAAGAAGGGCAGATACCGCAGTGGGAAGAACCGAAGGAAACGGAAGTTTACCAGCAGCTTAGTTTATTCCCCATGATAGAGGAACAGATCGGAACAATTGAAGCGGCGCAGGCAGGAGAGAAATACATCATGCCCGCCGCTTTTTCCCTGCCAAAAGAACAGCTTGAAGCCATTCTGCGTACAGGCGGCGGACGGGATAATAACAGAAGCCGTATTTATGCCAAGTACCAGCAAGGCAAGACACCGGAGGAAATGGCGGAGTTCCTGAAAAACGAATACCGGACTACCGGGAAAGGTTTTGATTTTGGGAACAATCCCGTTTCTGTCTGGTTTAGTGAATCCGGCATGAGTATCGGCTACGGGATGTCTGCAAAGGAAAACCCGGTTGCGGTGATGGGCTGGCAGGAAGTGGAGGGCATTGTCCGGTCTATGGTGGAGAATGGCACTTATATGGGCGCAAATGAAGTGTTCCTTGTGGACGCAGTGGAGCGGCAGAGGGTGTCAAATGACTTGTTCAATTTCTTCCGGGACGGTATCGGGGAAGTGCCGGAAAACATACCTATAAAGAATTATAACCACCCGGAAAGCATCACGAACCTCTGTGAGCTTTTATCCACGCAGGAGGGGCGGGACGTTGTTTCCGGGGAGCTTTCCAAAGCGAAAGAACAGCTTGAAGCCGGGGAAAAACAAATAAAATGGCGGTATATGAAAAGACCGGAGCATCTGCTTTCAGAGATAGCGGATTTAAGTACAGAGAAAAAAGAGTATCCGGTACAGGACAGTGTAGAGGTCTTGCATGAGGATTTTATCACACAGGACGAGATAGATGCCCGCCTGACAGGGGGCAGCGGCTTTCATCATGGGCATTTCCGCATTTATGAGTATTTCATGGAAGGGCATGACAAAAAAGATAATATTGCCTTCCTTAAAAATGAATATGGGACAGGCGGCAGTTCGCCCGCTTTAATCGGTTCAGACCGGAGCGATGACTGGCACGATTCAAAGGGAATCAAGTTACAGAAAGGCACGATAGGCGATCCTTACGCAAAAGTCCTTTTGAAGTGGAATGTGGTGGAGAAGCGTATCAGCGAGCTTGTAAAAGCGGATAAATACCTTTCGCCAAAGGGTAAGGAAGCCTATGCACAGTATAAAAAAGAGCAGGCGGAGGAAGCCATGCGCCGGGAGCAGGAAAAACTGGAGCATGGTATCCGGGTGGAGTGCAAAAATGCCATAGAACAGGCGATTGCAGAAAAATTTGACGGTTATACACTTCCGGGGGATACCGCCGAGGGCGTTATCAGGCAGTATGGGAAGGAACGTGTAGAACTTGTCCTTGCCAACACAATCATGCACTTATCCCATGACGGGCGTTTTTCCCCGGATAATAAGGAATGGGCAAAATCGCTCATGCCCGATGCAGACTGGCAGACAAGGGATTATATCGTCACTTCCCACCCGGCTGTGCTGGACGGTTTTACCAACCAGGCAAGGTGGTACATAGAGCGTGACAGGGAGCCGGACAAAGCTCAAATACCAGAACCGGCAGAAGAAACTTCCGGGCAGGATGCCCAAAAGCCCGAAGCACAGCATGAAGCAGGAGAAAGCGACAGGGCGCTTGCGGAAAGGATTGCGGAGATGTCCGCTGTGGTAAAAATCTGCGGTGCGCTGTCCATGAAAGATGTGGTCGGCTGGAATGAGGACACCGGGGCGGTTGCCATTGAGGACGCTGACAGGCGGTTAGAGGGAAAAGCGGTTTATGACGCTTTATTTTTAGAAGCCGCCGATTATGTCCTGATGCAGTCATTAAGCGGCAATACGCAGAAGACTGTGGAAATGGATGCTCTGCTGAAGGAAGCACAGAAATATGCGGCACGTTACGAGAATGAGCTGGAACAGCAGAAGGAAGAAAAAGTTGCGGAGGAAACTCCAAAACCAGAGCCGGAAAATTTATCTGAAGAACCAGGGCAGGAAATAGCAGAACGTTATACGGTTACGGAAACAACCGATGCCTTTATAGAGCCTTATGCGGTACGGGATAACGAAACACAGGATTATTATATGGCGGGCGATGGCACAGTGCCGACATTCGCTGCACCAGAGGAAGCGGATATTTTCTGCGGTAAACTCAACGGGGAGTTACAAGGTAAGGATTTACCGGAAACAGAAACAGTTTCAGGAACAAAGGAGGTTTCCGGAAAAGAAGATGATTTCCCCGACATTGACGCACAGGCAGTCCGGGAGCGTTTGGAGAAAGTAGGCATTGTGGACGGGCAGCTTGTAGATGAAAACGCCTTAGAGAACGATCCGTTTATCAGGCAGGTTATGGGTGATGTGGAAGCACTGACAGGGGAAATGGAGGAAGAACCGGAAAAAACACCAGAAAAAGAGCCGGAGATTGATAAGTCTGGGGCTGCGAATTACCACATTTCTTTTAATGAAGCTGAAAACACCGGGAAAGGTTTTGCTCCAAAAGAGAAATTCCGGCAGAACGTGGAAGCCATACGCACTCTTGAAAAAATAGAGGGGGAACACCGCACAGCAACGCCGGAGGAACAGGAGGTCTTAGCAAAATATGTGGGCTGGGGCGGTCTTGCCGACGCCTTTGATTCTTCCAAAGCGAATTGGGCGAATGAATATCAGGAATTAAAGAGCCTGTTATCCCCAGAAGAATACGCTTCCGCAAGGGAAAGCACCTTAAATGCCCACTATACAAGCCCGGTCATCATTCAGGCAATCTATGACGCAGTGGGGAAAATGGGATTTACCAGAGGGAATGTGTTAGATCCCGCCGCCGGGATCGGGAATTTCTATGGCTGTCTGCCGGAGGAAATGCAGGGAAGCAGGCTGTACGGGGCGGAGCTTGACGGGCTTACCGGGCGTATCGCAAAGCAGCTCTATCCCCATGCGGATATAAAAATCACAGGCTTTGAAAATACCAATTATCCCAATGATTTTTTTGACGTAGCGGTTGGAAATGTGCCTTTCGGACAATATAAAGTGTCTGACAGGCAGTATGACAAGCACAATTTCCTTATCCATGACTATTTTTTTGCAAAGACACTGGATAAGGTCAGACCGGGCGGCATTGTCGCTTTTGTTACTTCAAAGGGGACAATGGATAAGAAAAACCCAGAAGTGCGGAAATACCTTGCACAGCGGGCGGAGCTTTTAGGGGCGGTCAGGCTCCCAAACACAGCGTTTAAAGAAAATGCGGGTACGGAGGTCACTTCGGATATTCTGTTTTTAAAGAAACGTGACCGGGTAATGGATATAGAGCCGGACTGGGTGCATCTGACGGAAAAAGACGGTATTGTGATGAACCAGTATTTTGCAGACCACCCGGAGATGGTATTGGGAAAAATGGAGATGGTTTCCGGGGCGCATGGCATGGAAAGCGCCTGCCTGCCGGACACTTCCCTTCCCTTGTCGGCACAGCTTAAAAATGCTCTTTCCCATGTGGAGGGCAGCATCGAGCAGGCGGATTTTAACGAGATTGACGATGAACTGGCAAAGGAGAATATACCCGCCGATCCGGATGTGAAGAATTACAGCTATACGGTTGTAGACAATACTGTATATTACCGGGAAAATTCCATTATGAAGCCTGTGGACGTGTCGGAAAAGGCAGAACAGAGGATTAAGGGCATGGTAGCAATCCGGGACTGCACACAGGAGCTGATAAATTTCCAGTTGGAAGAATACCCGGAAGATATGATCCAAAACAAGCAGACGGAGCTAAACCAGCTATACGATGATTTCTCCAAGAAATTCGGTCTTATCAGCTCACAGACCAATAAAAGGGCGTTCAATCAGGATTCCAGTTACTGCCTGTTATGCTCCCTTGAAAGGCTGGACGATGAGGGGAACTTCATCGGCAAGGCGGATATGTTCACGAAGCGAACCATTAAAAAGCAGGAGGTTGTGACAAGTGTGGACACAGCCAGTGAAGCACTGGCGGTATCACTGAGCGAAAAGGCGGGCGTGGACTTAGCCTATATGTCACAGCTTGCGGGTAAAAGCGAGGAAGAAATTACAAAGGAGCTTGCGGGGGTAATCTTCCAGAACCCGGTGACAGAGGAATGGGAAACCGCAGACGAGTATTTAAGCGGGAATGTGCGGGAGAAGCTGTCAGTGGCAAGAACCTTTGCGGAGAACCACCCGGAATATGCCATTAACGTAACTTCTCTGGAGGGCGTACAGCCGAAAGAGCTTGACGCTTCGGAGATTGAGGTGCGCATCGGCGCAACATGGATTGACACAAAATATATTGAAGACTTCATGCATGAAACTTTTGAAACGCCGGGATACCTGATAGAACGGGGTACAATGGGGGTACAGTATTCCGATGTGACAGGGCAGTGGAACGTGAAGGGGAAAAATGCGGACAGGGGAAATGCGCTTGTCAACATGACCTATGGCACAAGCCGGGCAAATGCTTACAGAATTTTAGAAGATTCCCTGAACCTTCGTGACACCCGTATCTTTGATGTGGTTACGGAGGACGGGAAGGAAAAGAGAGTCCTTAATAAAAAAGAGACCATGCTTGCAAGCCAGAAGCAGGAAGCCATAAGGGAAGCCTTTAAGGACTGGGTATTCCGTGATCCGGGGCGCAGGCAGGATTTATGCGCAAAGTATAACGAGCTTTTCAATTCCACCAGACCGAGGGAGTATGACGGTTCGCACTTAAAATTCCCCGGCATGACGCCGGACATTGTACTCAGACCGCACCAGCTTAACGCAGTGGCGCATCAGCTTTACGGGGATAACACCCTGCTTGCGCACTGTGTAGGGGCAGGAAAGACCTTTGAGATGATTGCGGCGGCAATGGAGAGCAAGCGGTTAGGGCTGTGCCAAAAGAGTTTATTTGTTGTGCCGAACCATTTGACAGAGCAGTGGGCAAGCGATTTTCTGCGCCTGTATCCGGGGGCGAATATTTTAGCGGCTACAAAAAAGGACTTTGAACCCGCCAACCGGAAAAAGTTCTGTTCCAGAATCGCAACTGGGGATTATGACGCTGTGATTATCGGTCACAGTCAGTTCGAGAAGATACCGCTTTCCACTGAAAGACAGATGGCGATGATCGAAAGGCAGATAGAAGAAATTGAAATGGCAATCGAAGCCCTGAAAGCGGAGAATGGCGAGCGTTACTCCATTAAGCAGATGGAGAAAACAAAAAAATCGCTGAATACGAGGTTAAGCCGCTTAAACGATTCGAGCCGGAAAGACAATGTTGTGACTTTTGAACAGTTGGGCGTAGATAAGTTATTTGTGGATGAAAGCCATAATTATAAAAACCTCTTTTTATACACAAAGATGCGGAATGTAGCGGGCATTGCACAGACGGAAGCGCAGAAATCTTCGGATATGTTTGCGAAGTGCCAATATATGGACGAACTGACCGGAGGGAAGGGGATCACATTTGCAACAGGTACGCCGATCAGTAACAGTATGACAGAATTATACACCAATATGCGTTATCTCCAGTACAATACTTTACAGCGTCTGGGATTGGGGCATTTTGACAGTTGGGCGGCATCGTTTGGGGAAACGCAGACAGCCATAGAGCTTGCGCCGGAGGGTACAGGCTACCGGGCGAAAACAAGGTTTGCAAAGTTCTTTAACCTGCCGGAACTGATTGCGTTATTTAAAGAGAGTGCTGATATTCAGACACCGGATATGCTGAAACTTCCTGTGCCGGAAGCGGATTATGAAAATATTGTGCTAAAGCCGAGCGAATACCAGCAGGACATGGTACAGTCCCTTGCGGACAGGGCGGAGGCGGTCAGGGACAGGAAAGTGCAGCCGAACATCGACAATATGCTGAAGATAACCAACGACGGGAGAAAGTTAGCGTTAGACCAGCGTTTAATCAATGATATGCTTCCGGATGAAGAAAATTCCAAAGCCACAACCTGTGTGGATAAGGCGTTTGAGATATGGGGGCAGACCAAAGAGCAGAAGTCGGCGCAGCTTATCTTCTGTGATTTATCCACACCGAAAGGAGATGGGACATTTAATGTATATGAGGACATCAGGGATAAGCTCATGGCGAAGGGAGTGCCGGAGAATGAAATAGCTTTTATCCATGATGCCAATACGGAAACAAGGAAAGCGGAGCTGTTCGCAAAAGTAAGGAGCGGGCAGGTTCGTTTTTTATTAGGCTCAACCGCAAAAATGGGAGCCGGAACCAACGTACAGGATCGGCTTATTGCCCTTCACCACCTCGATGTGCCCTGGCGTCCTTCTGACATTGAACAGCAGGAAGGCAGGATTTTAAGACAGGGTAACATGAATGATAAGGTAAAGATTTTCCGGTATGTGACGGAAGGAACATTCGACAGCTACTCATGGCAGCTCATTGAAAATAAGCAGAAATTTATCGGGCAGATCATGACATCAAAATCCCCGGTGCGGAGTTGTGAGGATATTGACGAAGCGGCTCTCACTTATGCCGAGGTTAAGGCTCTGGCTACCGGAAATCCCTACATAAAGGAAAAGATGGATTTAGATATTCAGGTATCCAAGCTAAAGCTGTTAAAAGCGAACCATACCAGCCAGAAGTACCGCCTTGAGGATAATATCGTGAAGCATTACCCGGCGCAGATAGCTACCATGAAAGAAAGGCTTGCGGGGTATCGTGCCGACATTCAGACCTACCAGCAGAATAAATTCCCGGATAAAGATACCTTTTCCATGAAAATCGGGAACCGGGTTTATACGGAGAAAAAAGAAGCCGGGGCTGCACTGATTGATATGTGCCGGAGCGCAAAACAGCCGAATATGGCAGTCACAATCGGGGAGTATCAGGGATTTAAGATGAGTGTTTCCTTTGATTCGTTCTTTTCCAAGTTTACGGTCAACCTGAAAGGCAGCATCAGCCATGAGGTGGAAATCGGCGCTGATCCGCTGGGAAATTTACAAAGGTTAAGCAACGCCTTAGAGGGCATGGATAAGAGAATGGAAGAAGTGGCGCAGAAACTGGAGAACGTGGAGCATCAGCTTGAAACCGCAAAAGTAGAGGTTACAAAGCCATTCCCGCAGGAAGCGGAGCTTGCGGAGAAACTGGAACGACTGACAGAATTAAATGCCCTGTTGAACATGGATGAAAAGGGCGGCGATGGGATTGATATGGACGATGAGCCGGAGAATGACGGGGAACAGGAGGAAATGGAGACAGAGGAAATGGGGCATGATGCAGAAGCTGTGGCGGATGCGCCTTTTAAACCGCAGATTAACCGGGCGGTATCGGAAAAAGTGGCGGAGCACGGGAAGGAGCAGATGCTGTCAGACAGTCCGAGAGGTCGTATTTCCGTAAAAGAAAAACTTGCCGAGATGCGGCAGAAGGCTTATGGACAGAAAATGCCGGAAAAGCCGGAGATTCAGAAAAGCAAGGGAAAAGAAGAAACTTTATAACATTTAGAACAGGCAGCCATAAAAAGCTGCCTGTTCCCATTTTACAGACAGGAGGACAACATGAACAAGCATACAATCAGTGATTTATACCAGATGCAGTCACTTCCGCTTTCCGCTAAAATACGGATGACAGAATACCGTATCCGGGAATGGGTGGACTATTATGGGGATGATGGCGTTTATATCAGTTTCAGCGGGGGCAAAGACAGTACAGTTTTATTGGACATTGCAAGGAAAATGTACCCGAAGATAGGGGCTGTATATGTGGACACAGGACTTGAATATCCGGAAGTAAGGGAATTTGTGAAACAGCATGACAATGTTGAAATCATCAGACCTAAAATGGATTTCCGGCAGATTATTATAAAATACGGCTATCCAATGATAGGAAAAGAAGTGGCAGGCTGTGTATATGGCGCAAGGAGATATGTGGAAAAACTGATAGAACAGGAAAAAGGTGCAGACAGTGGAGGAATAATTCCCAATTATAGCTATATAGCAGATTTAATAGGGATAGACCGCCGGGAGGATAGGGAAAATGTAGCATACAAAAGCCTAAGCCGGGGTGAAATACCAAGTTCAGATATTAAAATGCCTGTTCGCTACCTTATCCTGCAAGGGAAATATCCGCATAAAGAAAATGGGGTGGAAACATCAGAATATTCCAAGATGTACAATAAAGAAAGATATAAATTCTTTTTGGAAGCTCCTTTTGAAATATCAGACCATTGCTGTTCGATTATGAAAAAAGTGCCCATGCACAATTATGCAAAAAAGACGGGGAAAATGCCAATGACAGCGCAGATGGCGAGTGAAAGCAGGTTAAGGACTACAAACTGGCTGAAAAATGGCTGTAATGGTTTTAACATGAAAAGCCCTATCAGCAATCCTATGTCGTTCTGGACAGAACAGGATGTACTGGAATATATCTATCATAACCATATACCTATTGCAGATGTATATGGCGAGGTAGTGGCAGATTGTGGAAAAGGGCAGGCACAGGAAAATTCAATGAATTTGGGGATTTTTGATACGGGGAAGCCTGTATTTGAAACTACCGGATGCAATAGAACAGGGTGCGTTTATTGCGGATTTGGCTGTCATAGGGAAAAGTCACCGAATAGGTGGGAACTTGCGGAGAAACTGTCTAATCCTGAAATCATAGATTACATGATGCGTGGCGGGGCATTTGACGAAAGCGGCATCTGGAAACCAGATAACAGAGGGCTTGGATTCTGGTTTGTTATAGAATGGATCAATGTGCATGGAAATCTGCATATTATCATGCCGCACCGGGAGAAATATCTTGGGCAGTACATGACGGAAGATACAGACAAGTATCTTGCTGCATAAAAACAGGAAAGCGGAGGAATTTGACAATGGGAAAAAAGAAAACAGAAGAAACGATTGTGACATTTACAGTGGCGGAGTGTGGGGAATACCACAATCTTGGAGAATATCATGAGGGTATCAGGACATTAGGGGAAGCGGTCAGATTATATCAGCAGATACCGCCGGAACGCATGAACGGTATCCCTTCCATTGGTATCAATCTCCATGTGGTAGGGACTGAAAAGATGGAAGATTCACAGGCTGACATACTTTCCGGAGGTGAGATTGATATAGGATTTATCAGCTTTATGCCGGAGTTTAGCGGGAATCCGCAGGTACAGGCAGCGATAAAAGAAATCATTGGGCTTTTTCCGGATAAAGAGGTCATTGATTATTAAGTTATAAGTTGAATTGGCAGTTGTGCAGAGGGCAGTCAAAAAAAAGGCTGTCTTTTATTATGCGTAAATTAAAGGAGGATTGCAAAAATGGAAACAGCAGAACAGAACACAAAACAGGTCATGGAAGAAAATGAGGTATTAAAGCAGCTTATAGAACTGTTTAACCAGCAGGATATGAGTGGGCAGTCACAGGATTTTATGGGGATTTTCTGGTATGTGGCGGGTATGCAGATGCAGCTCAGCGCAATGGTGGATGAATTACAGGGAGTCCGGGAACAGCTTTCACAGATGCAGGAAAACCAGCCAAAATCTGTGACAGAGAAGCTCATGGATAAAGTGGCGCACCTTCAGGGGAAAATCACGAGCCTGTCGGAACGTCTGACAGCGGTAAGAAACCATTTGGTGGAAACAGCGGCACAGACTGTCAACGCCTTTAAGGAAAAAGGAAAAGCGGAGATGTGCAAGATTCTCCAGAAAGGAATCACCGGCGTGAAGTCCATGCTTTCCGATTACCGGGAACGTCTGGTTGACGTGATGACGGACTGTGAAAAAACAGCCAACCAGATTGACAGCATCGGGGACGAGCTGAAGCAGATCGGGAACAGCGTTTCCAACGTGGGCAGGCTGTTAGCCGGGAAAGGCACGAAAGAGGTATCGGATGAAAAGCAGGGTGTCGGCATGACAAGGATAATCAATATGCCTGTAAAAAAGGCAGCGGAGAACCTTCGGAAGAAGATTGACGGGATAGATAAGGCATTTGAAAAGCTGGATCGGCTTTCTGTGAGTCTGGATGCCGGGAAGGAAGCGGAGAAAGGAGGGCGCGTGTCCGTAAAGGATAAATTGTCGCAGATGAAAGAAAAGGCAGGGCAGAGGAAAGTCCCGGAGCCGGATAAAGCAAAGCCAAAAAGCAAAGAGGAATGTTTATAAAAATAACTGCAAATAAAAATATCCGGAACGGGGACGGAGAGGGAAACTTATCTGTCCTCTGTTTTTATGGAGGAAAAGGAGAATTAACCAGATGGCAGATGCAAATGTAAACAAAGTTTCCATGACTGAAAAACAGAAAGTGAAGGAGATAACGGACAGGCTGGAGGAAGGCTTGAAGGAATTATTTGAGGGGGAAAAGTACAAAAGCTACCTGAATACCATGTCAAAATTCCATAATTACAGCGCAAACAATATCCAGCTTATCGAGATGCAGTGTCCGGGAGCGACGTATGTTGCCGGATATAAAGCATGGCAGAAGAATTTTGAGCGCCATGTGAACAAGGGCGAGAGGGGTATCCGTATCCTTGCGCCTTCACCTTACAAAATCAAAGAGGAACAGGAAAAGATTGATCCGGTCACGAATGAGCCTGTGCTTGACCGAGACGGGATGCCCGTCATGGAGGAAGTGGAGATAAAGATACCCGCCTTCCGGGTTGTCACAGTGTTTGATTATTCGCAGACGGACGGGAAAGAGCTTCCCGGACTTGGTGTGAGCGAGCTGCATGGGAATGTAGAGCGTTACCGGGATTTTATGGAAGCACTTGCAAGGGTTTCCCCCGTACCAATCCGGTATGAGGGCATGGAGGGTGACAGGAAAGGATATTTTATTGATTTAAACCACCCTATCGCTATTAAGGAGGGCATGGGAGAAGCGCAGACTGCAAAAACCGGGGTGCATGAGGTGGCGCACGCAAAACTCCATGCAAAAGAGGTTGAACAGGAAACAGGGATTGCCAAAGACAGGGAAACAAGGGAAGTGGAAGCGGAGAGCATTGCCTACACTGTCTGCCAGCATTTCGGGATTGATACGTCCGACTATTCTTTTGGGTATATCGCCGGGTGGAGCAGTGGAAAAGAAATGCCGGAGTTAAAATCTTCCCTTGATACGATACGCCGGACTTCCTCGGAGCTGATAAAGGGGATTGAAGCACAGCTTTTGGAGATTGATAAAGAACGTGCTGCAGAACAGGCACAGGAGGACATTATTCTGCTTGTGGCGAATACAGACCGTTCAGAATATGACCTTTTGAGCGTTAAGGGCATGGAGCGGACAGAACTTCTTAATTCTTTGTGTACCATGAAAGACGATGACAGGCAGAGCGTGGAAGCATACCTTGAAAGAGCCGGGGCGTGGGTAACTCTGCTTGGAAATGAGCGGAGCGAGGAAGTGGAGGAATACCACTTAGATTACGCTTACAATACGGATACTTATGAGATAACCGATTTTAAGGCGTTGCAGGAAGAACGGGAAAAGGCAAATAAACCGATTGAGTACGCTGATGTGGTTGTGAGAATCTCCATGCCGGACAGCGGGGAATATGAAACTATTAAAATCACAAATATGCAGTCAGAAGTGCAGAACACCCTCTATGACATACTGATGCGTGAAACGGACGGAGAGGGCGGAAACGTTCTGGACTATCTGAAGGAGAAAGGGTTTGATTTTGTACCGATTATGAGAAGCGGCGGCTTGAATGACGGTTATCCACAGTTCTATGATTTTGATATGGATTTGACGGAAAAGGAACTTCATATTGCTTCGGAGCTTCCGACAATAGTGCAGGCAGAACAGCTTATTAACCGCATGGAATTTTACAGGACGGTTTATGACAGCGATGAGCGTAATTTGATTATGAACCACGCTTATAAGCTGGATGATATGTATAAGACAACTTCCCTGGCATATTCCCTTGCGGAGCAGAAAGACGATTTACCGCTTCTTTTGGAAACAATCAAGGAAGCGGAGAAAGAAATTGATGCCCTTCCGGATGGCATGGTGGGGTTATCGGAGATGCACGAATATGGGTATTCTTGGGATGAAATGCTCCCTCTGACAAAGGACAAGGCATCGGAGCTGTTCGGGGAAGATGTGTCAGTGTACCAGCTTCATTCAGACGGTTCAGAAACGCTCGTGGAGGACAGAGCGGCATTACAGGCGCATGACGGTCTGTTCGGCGTAGAAAAGGACGATTGGAGCGCCTATCTGGAGTTTCAGTCCATGAAACAGGAATTAGAGGACAGTGAACCCAACCGGGAAGCACAGCTTTTATATGGCAATGAGGGAAGGTTTGGCATCTATCAGCTTAAAGATACGGAGGAAACAAGGGATATTCGTTTTATGTCGATGGATTATCTTGAAATGAAAAGTATCCCGGTTTCCAGAGAGAATTACAAGCTGGTCTATACCGGGGAGCTTGCGGAGGGCATGAGCCTTGAAGATATTTTTACCAAGTTCAACATAGATCACCCGGCAGACTTTACCGGACATTCCCTTTCTGTCAGCGATGTGGTGGTGCTGCATCAGGATGGGGAGAATACAAGCCATTATGTGGATTTTGTCGGTTACAGGGAAGTGCCAGAGTTTACAAGGGAGACTGCATTATCAGCGGAAGTCAGTGAGGAAAAGGATTCTGTTATGGAAACAGCGGCAGAAGTGCCGGAGGGAATGGCAGAAGGCAGCGCACAGGAAGAACCGGACGCTGATAAGGTATCTTACTATGTTATTGAAGATTTATCCACATGGGCGGACGGAAGCCCGGAAAAGAGCAGATTAGAGCGTTTTGACAGCCTTCCGGAAGCAATGGGGAAGTTTGCGGAATATCGGGGAAAGGATATGGAAGATAAGCCGGATATGGCAAGGGCAACATTTGGCGTCAATGTCAATGGAAGCGAGTTTGATGTAATCCATGTCAGGAATAATGAAAACTGCCTTTCGCTTGATTTTACGCATAGCAAGGCGGCGGGGGAAAGCAGCCGCTTCATGGGAGATTTGCAGACTTTATATCATGAGGTCGGTTTTGACAAGGTAAGGGTTCACCGGGAAATGTCACCGGAGGAAATAAAGGATTTTGTAAAACATCGGTTTGAGCATCAGCTAAAGAGCAGTGGTCTTGATGATATTTCCCTCTATATGGAGAGGTTTGATACTCTCTATGAGCAGGGGAAAATGGATAATCTCATTCCGGCAGACAACCAGAAGCACATCGTGGAAGATGTACCGTTCATGGAGTGGGAAAACCCATACATAGATACCAGTAACAGGGAAGAAACAGAGCTTGCTTTCCAGTTGGCAGATCGCTATATCAGTATTCAGGAAGCCAGTGAGGGGTATGATTACACAATTTACGATATGAATTACCGGGAATTGGACGGTGGCGTGTATGACAATCCGGATATTACCATAAGACAGGCACTTGATGAGATTGTGGCAGATTTGAAAGAGCCGACGCACCGGAGCGATCTGGAAGGCAGCATACAGGCGGATGATGAACTGATACCGATTGATTATGATGGATTGATGGAAAAAGCAGAGCAGGCGGAAATGGCGCATCTTGGGGAACGTATCAGAAAGGAAGTGCCGGAAGCGGCGGAAAGCAAGGTTATAGCCGATTTTAAAGCCCGGACAGAGGAATTATGGAATGGCATCAATGGGCAGACACAGGAAGATATAGAACTTACCATATACGCCTATTTGCAGTCCAAAATTGACGAGTATGACATGGACATAGAGCTTGTGGATGTGGCAGTGTCCGGGAGCAGATGCAGAGGTCTGGAGCAGGAAAATTCTGACCTTGATGTGGTTGTGGAATACCGGGGCGGGGAAAGGGAAGATTCCCTGTTCAACACCTTTAATGAGGACGATTTCAGCATCGGCGGAGTGAAAGTTGACATCAACCCTATCACAGAAGGAAAAACAGGGACGCTTGGGCAGTATCTTCCGGGAGTGGAAGCGTACCTTGAGGAAAAACGTGCCGCCCTGCAGGAGCAGAATACAGAACAGGCACAGGAAGAAAAGCAAACAGTGATTACCCTTACGGTGGCAGAGTGCGGGGAGTTCCATAACCTTGGAGAATACCATGAGGATATAGCGAGCGTGGAGGAAGCAATCGAAATTTTTACCCAGATACCGCCGGAGAGGATGAACGGTATCCGGAGCATCGGCATCAACATCCATACGGAAGGGACGGAAGCGTATGAGGACACGCAGATGGATATTGTGTCGGGCAGGACTGCAGATCTGGAGATTTTAGATTATGTGCCGGACATTACAGACAATCCGAAAGCGGTAGCGGTCATTGCGGAGCTGATTGACAAGCTGCCAGACATTGAGGTGCGTGGCTCTCTGGAGAAGTGGCAGGCGGCTTTCCTTGCCGCAGAAATAGACCAGCTTTCTTATGATTATGACACCTATCAGTACAATGATACGGTGGAGGACAGGGAAGTGCAGGTAGCGAATATCGCAGAGGACATCAGGAACGGGAACACGGAATATCTGAATGATTTCCTCAATGCCATGATTTCAGACAGCATGAGGGAAGGCATAACGGATATATTCGGGAAAGGGACGGAGCTTGATGACAGTGAGGGCGTACAGACTGCAAGGAAGTCAAAGGAGCTTTTAGACAAACTGGCAGAGTATAAGCCGCTTGCGAAGATTGAGGAATTGGAAGAATGTAACTACAACATGATTGATAACGTCCTGAACAATGAGAAGCCGAAAGAGGAAAAAGAACGCAAGGCGGGCAGGATTTCCATAAAGGAAAAGCTGGCGGAGAAAAAGGCGGTCATCGAGCAGAGGGATAGATCAGGAAAAGAGCTTCCGGAAAAAGAAACTGAGAAAAAAACAGAGAGGGAGATATAAGCGTATGGATAAGTTTACAGTGGAAGAAATCAATCTGATGTGTGTGTTTGAGGGACAGGACAGAATGGGCATGGTTGCCGATATAAAGAATGTGATTCCCCACATACAGGACAGTGACATGGTGGAACTTGCAGAGCAGGTCTTAGAAAAACTGGAAGCCATGAGTGATGAAGAATTTGCACAGGTCGCACTGGAAGCGGCAGAATAATTTATCGTGAAACTTTTATAGCATTATTCGACAGAACGTGATATAATTCTTTTTAGTCAGATTAGAGCAAGTAGGGATAGTCTGCGGTTGTCCTTTCTGGAAACGGAAAGGAGGTCGGTATGAATACGTTAGAAGTGCTTACGTTGGTGCTGGTGATCTTTGCAGCTTTGACATACATAGACAATAAACACAACCGCAAGTAACGGAAAAGGCTATCCTCTACTGCGAATAGAGAATAGCCAGTGATCCGTTTGTTTTACTAAAATTGATTACTCGTTTCCGATTGTACAACCGTCGGACGTGCTAGAATCCTTCGGCTTCTATGATGATTATAAACCAACACTGCGGATTTTGCAAGAGGGTTTAGGAAATGGGGGTGCTTCGGCACTCCTATTTTTTTGGAGATTTTTATATTATCATACATGGATATGGTATAATCTGCAAGAATATTTTTCTGATTATATAAAAAAGAGGAGGGAAAGAATGGGATTCCGCAGGCGTCGGCATTGTGCGTAATGTGTATAACTCCCCGTTTTATGGAGTTGTGGGCAACATTGTTTGCAGGATGTGGGAAAGCTGCCTTTTGCTTTTCCATGTCCTGTGAACGGTGTTGTCCATGACGGAATGGGGAGTTATGCACATTTCCACGATGCGTTTTCAGGCTCTTAACAGACGGTTCTTCGTCCTTTTTACCGGGCAGGGGTGTTATTTCTGTCCGGCTGTTCCGGTGCGCCTTTCTGCGGCTCTGTGCGCCCTAAATACTGGTTGAGATTTTCCAGTTTCCGGTTCAGAGATTTCAGTTCCTTATCACAGTTTTTGTAAGTGGCGGTCAGTTCTTTCTTCTGCGTGGTAAGCTCCTGATATTCCGCTTTCAGCTTGTCGATGTTCAAACCTTTTAAACTGATGCCTGCCTGTTCCAGCATACGCCTTGCGCCGCCATAGAGAACGATCTGGCTCTCATGCTTCCGAAAATATGCGTCGGGGTTCTTAGCTTTTTTGTAGGCAATATTATAGGATTTATTTGCCTTATACTGTTCTGCATATTTGATAATTTCCGCAAGGTCTTTCATGCGGTTCTCCAGCTTGCGGACAGTCTGTTTTGCTTCCTTCCCTGTGGCGGCTGTGGTGGCGATTCCAGTTCTTTAATAGAACCGGCTTCATTATATGCCTGTGCAGCAATCTTTAAATTCTGGATAGCTGCCCACCTTTGCAGTCCCGGACTGTTCTGGAATTTTTCATCAGAGGTGTCAACCAGTTTTCTGTTAGAGTAATCTTTTTTCGGGATAACAGCCTTCCGTTCCCGTTTCAATTCAATCCGTTCTTTGATCCGCTCCTTTGTATATTCTTTGCCAAGGGATTTCACGCTGCCACGCACAAAACGGTCTTTTCCAAGTGGGCGGAATGAGATATATTTTGGCGCATCTTCCTCAAAACTTTCCCCTTTTATTTCATAGCCTTTTGCCCGCATCAGGAGCAGAAATTCCTCATAGGTGGAAGATGATTTTATGGCAGCATTGATGTCCTTTCTTATCTGCGTTTTCCATGCGGCACCATTCTTGTCTGACTGCCATTCGTTATATTTTTTTCCACGCTCTCCGCCGGGGATAATGACGGAAAGATTATGTTCGCTGCACAGCTCATCGCTTAATTTCCGGATGCGGTAATAGGTCTGTTTGCAGTCATGATATTTGTTATGTTCAAGGTTGTCGGCAGCACAAAAAATGATATGGTTATGGACGTGACCTTTATCAATATGTGTGGTGACAACATAAGAATATTTTCCCTCTAAAACTTTGTCGGCAAGCTCTTTTCCTATCCGGTGCGCTTCTTCAAAACTGACCTCTCCGGGGGCAAAAGCCTGTATCAGATGATAGGCTTTATTTGGGCTGTTTTCCCGGCAGTGGTCTAAGGTATATTTGAAGTCAATCGCTGCGGTTTCCGGCGCACAGGCATAGGAAGAAATGTAGATGCTTTCGTCGGTTTTATCCGGGTTGCATATGTAGGCTACCGCTTTATCAACGGTTGCTGTGATAGCATGGATTTTTGTGTATGCCATACCTGTTTCATCAACTCCTTTACCTCGTCCATATCTTCCTGATAGACATGGTTTGTGCTGTTAATCCTTTTTGCAATCTGGTTCAGGCTGGAACTGATCCGTCCAAGCTCTGTGTTGTACTCCCTCAAAAAACTGTAATCTACATCATATACATATCCGTAGAGAATGAGCTTCCGGAGAAAAGCAGATTTGCTTTTCATGCCGGACAGTCTGAACTTCTCATCAAGGATATACTGTTCCCTGTCATTCAGACAGATTTCATTGCGGTTAGTGCGTGTCCTGTTTGCCATTTCTGATACTCCTTCCTTCATTTGGGCATAAAAAAACTGCTGTAAAATGTTCGATTTACAACAGTCTGGTTTCGTGTCTGTTCAGTTGTTTTTGGATAGAATTATCCATGTGTTATTGTAGCAAATCTGCGGGTAAAGGTCAAGGACTGCTAGAGAAAAACGGAAAGAAAATCAAAGAGGGTTAGGGATACTTCCCTATGGAAATTTCATCATGCGGACGGTAGGCAGGCATGGGGAATTTCGCCCATGTGTCCGGACATGGGCAGTGCTTGCTACTCTACCCTCGACACTCCCGGAGGGTGTGTTGGTTTGTGGAGTTTTTGTGCCTTTATCATGATTCTCGACTTTTAACTTGCTTTTTGATATAATAAAAACACACAAGGCATAGGAGGAAAAACAGAAATGTTAAGACCGAAAGAAGTTGTTCAGTTATGGGTAGATGCATTCAATAAACATGATGTGGAAGCAATTACAGCCCTTTATCATGAAAATGCGACGAATCACCAAGTAGCGAATGAGCCAGTAGTAGGCATTGAAGCAATCCGTACCATGTTCACAGCCGAATTTTCAACATCGGATATGACAGCTATCGTAGAAAATATTTTTGAGGATGGGCAATGGGCAATCCTTGAATGGCGAGATCCATTGGGGTTACGGGGGTGTGGTTTTTTTCAGGTAGTGAATGGGAAAATTTTATTCCAGCGAGGCTATTGGGATAAGCTCTCATTTTTGAAACAGCACAATCTTCCAATAGAGTAAATATGACATTTTAGGAGAAAATATGGAATACCGGACATTGGAAAATACAGATTTCGTTTGTATATACGAAGCGTTTACACAGGCATTTTCTGATTATCAGGTTTCAGTTGATATGCCTTTTAAATCTTTTGAAACAATGCTGAAAAGAAATGGATTTATGCCTGCGGTTTCAGTTGGAGCCTTTGCAGATAGAACGCTTGTCGGTTTTATCTTGAATGGAGTGAGAGATTGGGATAACGAAAAGACAGTCTATGACCTCGGAACAGGAGTTATCCCCGATTTTCGGAGAACAGGAATTATGGGGGAATTATTGAATCTGGTTAGTACTATATGTATAAAAAATAAAATCAGCGTGTATCAACTGGAAGTGATTCAAGATAATGAGAAGGCGCTCACTTTATATAAAAAACAGGGATTTCGAATTAACAGAATATTGAATTGTTACCAACTGACGGGCAAGATAAAAGAATCGGGCGTACATAAAGTGTGGAAACTGGAACATCCGGAAAAATTACAAGATGATCAATGGACAGCAGTCAAAGATTTTTGGACTTATCCACCTTCATGGCAAAACGCAAAAGACGCTGTTTGTGCAATCGCTAAATCCTTTTCTTATACGATTGTTAAATTTGATGGAAACTTGATTGGATATGGTATTGTGGACAAAATAAAAGGAGATATTGCGCAGTTAGCGGTACATCCCAAATATCGCAGAATGGGAGTTGCCACAGAGATTTTGTTAGATTTACTTAAACAAACAAAGAGTTTAGAGATGAGAGTAATAAATGTGGATGAACGGGATCAGGCATTGAACGCTTTTTTGAAGAAATTGAAATTTAGTGTATTTGTTAAACAATATGAAATGAGAAAACATTTTTCTGCTTAGGATATTGTATAGATGAAGAAGCTGACTTTGAGGACAGTTGTCAGTAAAGGAGCAGTTATGAGATATAACAAAACAATAATATTAAGTAATGGCATGGAATGTTGTTTGAGGAATGGAACAGAGAGTGATGGTCAGCTTGTAGTGGATAATTTCAATCTGACACATAGTGAAACAGATTATTTGCTTACATATCCAGATGAAAACAGTTTTAATGCCGCACAGGAGAGCCAGTTTCTGAAAGAAAAAGCTGAGAGTGAAAGAGAGATTGAATTGCTTGCCATAGTTGATAGTGTAATTGCGGGAACAGCAGGAATTGAGGCAATCGGTACAAAATATAAGGTACGGCATCGAGCAGAATTTGGCATCAGTGTTGTGAAAAAGTATTGGGGACTTGGAATTGGTAAGGCTTTGCTGACTTCGTGTATCGAATGTGCTAAAACAGCGGGATATAACCAGCTTGAACTTAAAGTAGTTGCTGAAAATGAAAGAGCAGTTTCTATGTACGAACGGGCTGGATTTGTCGAGTGTGGAAGAAATCCCAAAGGATTTCGCTCCCGCATAGCCGGATTTCAGGAAGTCATTTCTATGAGATTGGAATTGTGATGATCGACAAATTTATTCCAGTTTCAAAATGGAGGTTACTGTCTACTGGGGTGACTGGTTGGAGTTGTTTAGCAAAAGCCAGTATGGGGAGTAGCCAAATTTTCCTTGATGTTGTTCGGCTGTTTTTATTGTCTCTGCATCTGAACAGAGAATGACAACCTATACAGGATAATTATCCGAATATTTGATGTTTCTTAAATATTATCTCCCTTTTCAGATTATGGTTGCGATTGCTCTATTTTTTAAATAATTATGCCTTTTCCATATTTTCTGTAATATCTTTACCCGGAAGCATTTGAAGTAATGCAATATTTATCTCGTTTCCCATAAAAAATCCTCTTGTATATTTCGATTTGTTGCTTTGAGTATTAGCATAAGTCTCCAGAAAATTCAATGTAAGTCAATATTATTTAATGCTTTCTTTTCGGATGCAGATGTGTTATAATTACTACATTTCCAAAAAGGAGTTAAAAAATATGCGGCAAGGTATTCTTAAATAAAACTATAATCAAATAGTGGGAAC
>OCAM01000738.1_pt1 | contig 25808 bp, 17 predicted proteins | sample 1538281 | NCBI WGS metagenome assembly OCAM01 (sample SAMEA2580273, study PRJEB22360) | human gut metagenome | biome: human gut; feature: human-associated habitat; material: faeces | place: Denmark | collected 2008/2010 | reverse complement strand
TCTGAGAAGAAAATCTCCCGGAAGTGAATGCTTCCGGGAGATTTTTTTCTCTTTTGCCAGGTAAATGAAACAGGGGTGCATGTTTTATTATAATTAGCCGGACAAAAGAAAAAACGAAAAATAAATGTGTTTAAAGTTTGAAAAAAGTGTGAAGTGCACAAAAATAACTTGCGTTTTTTGTGCAAAAGTATATTATATATGATTAGCCAGACTAATAAATAGGAGGTGAGAAAATGAAGAATACAGAAGAGAAAGAGCAGAAGGAAAAAAGTCTGCAGATGCTTTTTATGGAAATCAGCAGACATTATGCGGGGCGATGTTTTCAGCAGATTGAAGAGCTGGAAGTCCACCCAAGTCAGATGCCCTTTATTATGATTTTAAGCAGGCGGGACGGGTGTTCTCAGAAAGAGATGGCAGAGTGCCTTGAAATCAAGCCGCCGACTGTAAATGTAAGTATACAGCGTCTTGAAAAATCAGGAATGGTGTACAGAAAAAAAGACGAGCAGGATCAGCGGATCATGCGGGTATATCTTACAGAGAAGGGCAGGGAAACGGTAAAGCGGATCATGCGGCAGGCACAGGAAATGGAAAAAATCATGTTCCAGGGATTTTCCGAGACAGAGCTTTGTCTTTTGCGCCGTTTTTTTGAGCAGATGTTAAATAACCTTCACAATATACCGGGAGAGCCGGTAGGAAAATGTAAATGTATAAAGAAAGAGAGGAAAGAGAAATGCTGAAGCTGATGAAGTACCTGAAAAAATCAGTAGGTTCTATTGTTCTTATTATAGGACTTCTGTTTTTGCAGGCATATTGCGATCTTTCTCTGCCGGATTACACATCAAAGATCATTAATGTGGGAATCCAGCAGAAGGGAATCGAGGACGGAGTACCGGAAAAAATCCGGGAATCTTCTCTTAAAAATCTGGAGCTGTTTATGAGCGGGGAGGATATAACGGACATTTCCAATGCTTACAGACAGGAAGATGGGATTTACGTTCTTCACGATGACATTACAAAGGAAGAGCGGGAGAATTTAAACGAAATTTTCTGTAAGCCGATGCTTATGCTCTCCGGATTTTCCTCAGACAGCGAAGAGAGCGAGGCAATGAGAAGCCAGATGGGGATTCCGGAAGGAGCAGACCCCGCAGAAGTCATGGCACAGCTTCCTCCGGAGGCACTTGCGGGAATGACAGAGGAGATGGATAAAAAGCTTACAGAGATGCCGGAGTCTATCATGACACAGGCGGCAGTTTCCTTTGTATATGAGGAATACGAGGATATGGGAGAAGATGTGGATGCCATTCAGATGAAATATCTTCTTGTATCCGGAGGGAAAATGCTTTTGATGGCTCTCATTATTATGATGGCGGCGATTTCTGTTACATTCTTATCAGCGAGGGTGGCAGCGTCTCTTGGTCACGACCTTCGAAACAGTGTCTACAGAAAGGTTATGAGTTTTTCCAGCAGAGAATATCACAAGTTTTCCACAGCCTCTCTGATCACAAGAAGCACAAACGATGTGCAGCAGGTGCAGATGGTTATGGCAATGATGTTCCGAATCGTTTTATATGCGCCGATCCTGGGAATCGGCGGTGTGATCCGTGTTCTTAATACAGACGCTTCCATGACATGGATCCTGGGAGTAGCCGTTGTGCTTATTCTGGCAGTGATCATTTTACTTTTTATGATCGCAATGCCGAAATTTACAAAGCTTCAGACATTGATTGACAAACTGAATCTTGTATCAAGGGAAATCCTGACCGGTATTCCGGTTATCCGGGCCTTCAGCCGGGAAAAACATGAGGAGGAGCGTTTTGAGGAGGCAAATAAGACGCTCACAAAAACAAACCTTTTTGTAAACCGCTGTATGACATTTATGATGCCTGTTATGATGCTGATCATGAACGGCGTTTCTGTCCTTATTATTTACAGCGGTTCCCATGCAGTAGATAACGGAACCATGCAGGTTGGTAATGTCATGGCGTTTATCCAGTATGCAATGCAGATCATTATGTCATTCTTAATGATCACAGCCATGTCCATTATGCTTCCGAGAGCAAATGTGGCAGCACTTCGTATTGATGAAATTTTAAAAACAGAAGTTTCGATCAAAGACCCGGAAGATCCGGAGCATCCTCATAAAGAAGAAAGAGGAACAGTAGAATTTAACCATGTGTCCTTTGCTTATCCGGAGGCAGGAGAAAATGTTCTTACGGATATTCATTTTAAGGCGGAAAAAGGAGAGACAGTAGCCATTATCGGAAGTACGGGAAGCGGAAAAAGTACCCTGGTAAATCTGATCCCGAGATTTTACGATGTGACAGAAGGTTCTGTTTCCATAGACGGAGTGGACGTTCGGGATATGTCCCAGAAGGAGCTTAGAGACTGTCTTGGATATGTGCCGCAGAAAGGTGTTCTTTTCTCAGGAACCATTGATTCCAATATCCGTTACGGAAAAACAGATATTTCAGAAGAAGAGGTAAAAACAGCAGCCCGGATCGCCCAGGCGCAGGATTTTATTGAGGAAAAACCAAAGGGGTATCATTCTCCTATCGCACAGGGAGGAACAAACGTGTCCGGAGGACAGAAGCAGCGTCTTTCGATTGCAAGAGCCATTGCGAAGAAACCGGAAATCTTTATTTTTGACGACAGTTTTTCCGCTCTTGACTTTAAAACAGACAGCAGACTGCGCGGCGCCTTAAAAGAGCATACAAAAGATGCGACCACGATCATTGTGGCGCAGCGTATCAGCACGATTTTACACGCAGACAGGATCATTGTACTGGACGACGGCCATATGGCGGGAATGGGAACACATGCAGAGCTTATGAAAAACTGCGAGGTTTACCGTCAGATTGCAATGTCTCAGTTATCAGAGGAGGAATTGGCATGAGTGAGCAGAAAAGAAGAGGCCCGATGGGGCATGGCCACGGAATGGCTGCCGGAGAAAAAGCCAAGGACTTCAAAGGCTCTATGAAAAAGCTTTTTAAATATATGGAGCATTATAAATTCCGGTTTGCCATGATGTTTGTTTTTGCAGTCGCAGGAACCGTATTCAGCATTGTGGGACCGAAGATTCTCGGAAAAGCAACAACAGAGCTGTTTAACGGTCTTGTGGCAAAGGTAAACGGAACAGGCGGGATCAATTTTGAAAAAATCGGAATGATCCTTCTGTGGACACTTGGCCTTTACCTGGTAAGTTCCCTGTTTTCCCTGATCCAGGGCTTTGTTATGACAGGAATTTCCAATGATGTGACATACAGTCTCCGTAAGGATATTTCAAAGAAGATGAACCGGCTTCCCATGAATTATTATGAGAGCCGCACAAACGGAGAGATTCTTTCCAGGATTACAAACGATGTGGATACCCTTCAGATGAGTTTGAACCAGAGTATGACGCAGCTCATTACCTCGGTTACCACTCTGATCGGTGTATTTATCATGATGCTTTCTATTAATGTGTGGATGACAGTTGCCGCAGTTTTAATCCTTCCTGTATCCATGTTTATTATTCAGAAGGTCATGAAGCACTCTCAGAAATATTTCCAGGCACAGCAGAAATATCTTGGAGAGGTAAACGGCCAGATAGAAGAGAATTTCGGCGGACACAACGTAGTCAAAGTATTTAACAAAGAAAACGATGTTGTGGAGGAATTTGAAAAAGATAATAAAAAACTTTATGAGTCCGCATGGAAATCACAGTTTTTCTCAGGTATGATGATGCCCGTCATGCAGTTTGTGGGAAATCTGGGATATGTGATGGTCGCTCTTTTAGGCGGTGTGTTTACTATTAAAGGAAGCATTGAGGTGGGAGATATTCAGTCCTTTTTCCAGTATATCCGAAATTTTACACAGCCGATCCAGCAGATCGCTCAGGTAGTAAACCTTCTGCAGTCGTCAGCGGCAGCTTCCGAGCGTGTGTTTGAATTTCTTGAGGAGCCGGAGGAAGACCAGACAGTGGAAAATCCGGCAGATATTACAAAACTTTCCGGAAATGTGGAATTTAATCATGTAAAATTCGGCTACAATCCGGATAAGATTATTATTCATGATTTTTCTGCTGACATAAAAGATGGTCAGAAAATTGCGATCGTCGGTCCTACAGGAGCCGGAAAAACAACAATGGTAAAACTTCTCATGCGTTTTTATGATATTAACGGGGGAAGCATTTCCATTGACGGTCATAATGTAAAAGACTTTAACAGAAGCGAGCTCCGTGAAATGTTCGGCATGGTGCTTCAGGACACCTGGCTGTTTTCCGGAACCATACGGGAAAATATAAGATACGGACGTCTTGACGCCACAGATGAGGAAGTGGTTGCAGCGGCAAAGGCTGCTCATATCCATAACTTTATCATGCAGCAGCCGGGCGGCTACGACATGGTGCTTGATGAGGAGACGAGTAATATTTCTCAGGGGCAGAAACAGCTCCTTACCATTGCGAGAGCCATTCTTGCGGATAACAGAATCCTTATTCTTGACGAGGCAACTTCCTCTGTTGATACGAGGACAGAAATGCAGATTCAGAAAGCAATGGATAACCTTATGAAGGGAAGAACCAGCTTTGTGATTGCCCATCGTTTATCCACGATCAAAGATGCAGACCTGATCCTTGTGATGAAGGACGGAGATATTATTGAACAGGGAAATCATGAGGAGCTTTTAAGAGCAGGAGGATTCTACTGCGACCTTTATAACAGCCAGTTTGAAAAAGCAGGCGCATAATACTATACATTTTGGGCGGTCTGGTATATAATATCAGAAATAAATGTTCAGGAGGATAAATTTATGATTATTACAACCACACCGTCCATAGAAGGAAAAGAGATCCGGGAATACAGAGGAATCGTATTCGGAGAGGTAGTTTCCGGAGTAAACTTTGTAAAAGATTTTGCAGCAAGTCTTTCCGATATGTTTGGAGGCCGCTCCAACACGTACGAGGAGGAACTGGTAAATGCAAGAACGAGAGCCATTGCAGAGATGGAATCAAGGGCAGTGCAGTTAGGCGCAAATGCAGTAGTAGGCGTCGATATTGATTATGAGGTGCTTGGTTCCGGCAACGGAATGCTGATGGTAACAGTGAGCGGAACTGCCGTGATCGCTGTGTAGGTGTTCCATGAGTTCAGAAAATAAACAGGAAACAGGAAGTGCATTCCTTGAATTTGTTCTTCAGAAGCTTGAAAAAAGAGTGGAAGAAGTAAATCTTTCCCTGAAAGAGGGACAGAAGGAAATTCAGGGAATGCACGAATATTACTGGGAGAACTATACGGAGATGGACCAGTACGGATATGAGGATTACGATAATCAGCAGGCTTTGTTTCAGCAGGTAAATGCCAATCAGCAGCAGCTTCTTCTGAAACAGCGCTTTACAAAAATGATGGATTCTCCGTTTTTCGGAAGAGTGGATTTTGTGTATGAAGGTGACGAGGAGCCGGAAACTTTTTATATCGGAATTGGAAATTTTTCGGAGCGGACAGGACAGACCCCTCTTATTTATGACTGGAGAGCGCCGGTGAGCGGGCTTTTTTATGATTACGATAAGGGACCGGCACAGTATGAAGCTCCTGTGGGAGAGCTGACCGGGGAAATTACTTCCAAATGGCAGTATAAGATCCGCGGCGGAAACATGGTGTATGAGTTTGAGAGCGATGTAAAAATCGACGACGAGATTCTGGCGGCAGAACTTGGAAGCAGCGGAGAGGTACAGCTTAAAAACATTATCCGCACCATACAAAAAGAGCAAAATGCTATTATCCGCAACACAAAAGACAGGATCCTTGTGATCCAGGGAGCAGCAGGAAGCGGAAAAACCTCCGTGGCGCTTCACAGGATTGCCTACCTTCTCTATCACGACAGAAAAAATCTGAAATCTTCAGATATTTTAATCTTATCTCCAAACAGTGTATTTTCAGATTATATTTCTCATATTCTTCCGGAGCTTGGAGAAGAAAATATAAGGGAAATGAGTTTTGACCTTTTTGCCTACAAAGAACTTCAGGATGTGGCGGCAGACTGTGAGGACAGATATGATCAGATAGAAAAAAATCTGAAATTTCCATTTCTGGCAGATTCTTTAAAAGAGAAGGAGACTGCGGAATTTACAGATAAAATCGAAGGCTTTCTTCTGGAACTTGAGGACAGCCTCATGAATTTCCGTGATGTGGAACACAGAGGCTTTGTCAAAACAGAGAAAGAAATTATTTCTCTTTTTTATTTTAAGTTTGGGGAGATTCCTCTTTTATCCAGAATGGACGCTGTTGCGGAATATTTTATCGATGAGGTGGAGACACTGAGAAACAGAGACATGGAGGAAGAAGAGAAAGAGGCTGTAAAAGAAAAGTTTCGAGGAATGTATGAGACGGGAGATGTGTATGTTCTTTATAACAGATTTCTTTCAGAAGAAGGGTTTTCCACGCTTCCGAAAGTGCCCGCTGAAAAGAGAAAGCTTCCCTATGAGGACGTATATCCTGTTTTGTACTTCAAGTACCGCCTGTTAAACAGACAGGCAAAAGGAAATGTCAAACATCTTATAGTCGATGAAATGCAGGATTATTCCAGACTGCAGTATAAAATCCTTCAGATGCTGTTTCCGTGCAGAATGACGATCCTGGGAGACAGGGCGCAGACGATGGAAGACAGAATACAGGACGTGACGACTTTCCTTCCGGAAATTTTCGGAAGAGAGATTCGCACAATTTATATGAATAAAAGCTATCGCAATACAGTAGAGATTGCTTCTTACGCAAACAGACTTGCCGGAATCCAGGATATGGATTTATTTGAACGCCACGGGAAACCGGTGAAGGAACTGGAATTTGATTCTTTAAGAGAGGCAGCAGAGAAAATTGCGGAAGAGGTAAAAGAAGAAGAGGGAAAATACGAGACGGAGGCTGTGATTCTTTCAGATGAAAAAAGCGCCTCTCTTTTCACCTCTCTTCTGAAGGAAATGCTGGGAGAGAATGTATTTTATCTTCACAGGGACAGCCGGAAATTTGAAAAAGGTCTTACTGTTACTACATTTTATCTTGCAAAAGGACTGGAGTTTGACCGGGTATTTTCTGTCTTTCCAAAGGAAGAGAAAAGTGCGCTGTTTCGACAGGGAAGATATATTACTGCAACACGGGCGCTCCATGAACTTCACAGTTATTTTATAAACTGACAAGGGAAATTTCATTGACAAGTCTGTAATAGAATTGTAAAATATATTCCAAGGAACTTTATGAGACGAATAAAAGGAGGATACCATGAAGAATAAAAAGGTACTTGCAATGCTGGTGATGACCGCGGCACTCTCGGGCGTTTTGACTGCCTGTGGGTTTGGCGGAGATGAACCGGAGGAACAGGTAGTTGTGGAGGCGACTCCTACTCCAGAACCGACTGAGGCTCCAAAAGCTACAGCAACTCCGGCACCTGCTGACGGACAGAATACAACATATACGTCAAAAGATAAGAGTATTGCCATTAAGCTTCCGGACGCAACCTGGGCAAATAAATCAGATGAAGAAGATCTGGTAAGCTTTGAGTCTCCGGATCAGGGCAAAATTGTGATCACACATGGAAAAGGAGAGGAAGACATGTCCTCTGCTGTTATTCCAAGTACAGAAGATATGGCAAATTCACTGGAGAAGGCGGCAGGTCTGTCTCCTGCAAGTGAGTATGAGATCCAGAACTATACAGCAAGCGATGTGAATGGAGTCAATGTTTATTCCTACAATGTAAAATATCACAAACCGGAAAAAACAGATGGTGTGATATGGGCTGTAAAACGTGTTTATGCAAATGACGGTGAGTTTTATAATATTGAAGCGACTATTAAAAAAGATGATGAGAATCTTCTGAAAAAACTGCAGGATACTGTGGCAAGCTTTCAGATTTTAGGAGATTCTTCGCTGAAGAGCGCTGCACCGCAGCAGGCAGAGGGAAATACCGATGGAAATGCTTCCGGTGAAGGACAGAATGCAGACGGTACTTCTTCTGAGGGAACTGGCAGTGATGCAGGAACATCAGACGGAAGCTCTTCCGGCACAACAAATTCCGGCGGTTTTACAGACGCGCAGCTTAGTGATACAAGCCAGACAAGAACCATTTACCGCAATTCCGACGGACAGCCGCTTGTTATTTTCCCGGATGCTAACGGAAACTGGGTGGACAAAGACGGAAACAGCTACCGTTTTGCAAATGACGAGGACGTATACGACCAGAACGATGTAGATTATTATTATCACGGAGAAGCAGCAGACGTATATTATATGCCTGTACAGTAAGTGCAGAAGAGGCTGCTTTGCAGCGCGCATTTTGCATAAGGAACACGCAGGCGTTCCTGATTCAGAGAGTTCGGCTTTTGTCGAACTCTCTTTGCAGTTTTTGAGAACCTGTGGTATGATGGTTGGCGGAGGAATGAAAAATGGAAGCATATGGAGAATTTGCCAGAGTCTACGATATTTTTATGGATAATGTAGATTATGAAGACTGGGCGTCTTATCTTACAGAAAGCCTGAAAGAGTATGGAATCAGCGACGGTCTTGTTCTGGAGCTTGGCTGCGGGACAGGGACCATGACAGAGCTTCTCGCAGACGCGGGGTACGATATGATCGGCGTGGACAACGCGGAGGAAATGCTTGCCGAGGCAATGGAAAAAAGAGAGGAATCCGGGCACGATATTTTATATCTTCTCCAGGACATGGAGGAGTTTGAACTGTACGGAACGGTGCGCGCAGTGATAAGTGTTTGCGACAGTCTGAATTATATAACGGAGGAAGAAGATCTTCTTCATGTTTTTTCTCTTGTAAATAATTACCTTGACCCAAAAGGTATTTTTATCTTTGATATGAATACGGTGTATAAATACAGAGAAATGCTGGGAAATACTACAATAGCGGAGAACAGGGAAGAGGGAAGCTTTATCTGGGAAAATGAGTATGACGAAGAAACGGGAATGAATGTTTACGGACTGACTCTTTTCCTTCCGAGAGAAGACGGGCTTTACGAAAAAACAGAAGAGGTTCATTATCAGAAAGCATATTCAGAAGAAAAAATAAAAGAGCTCCTTAAAAAGGCAGGAATGGAAGTTCTTGCCGTTTATGACGCCTATACAAAAAATCCGCCTTCTGAGGAAAGCGGAAGACTTACCTTTGTGGCACGGGAGCATGGAAAAACAGAACAGGAGTGAAAGATATGAGTGATTATATTATAAGAGCAACTGCTGCAAACAGCCAGATCCGTGCATTTGCAGCAGTGACAACCGATGTGGTGGAGACAGCGAGAAAAGCACATAATACAAGCCCTGTGGCAACGGCGGCTCTGGGACGTCTTTTGACAGGCGGCGCCATGATGGGAACGATGATGAAGGGAGATAAGGACATTCTGACGCTCCAGATCCATGCAGGCGGTCCCCTTCAGGGCATTACGGTAACAGCAGATTCCAAAGGAAACGTAAAAGGATATGTGGGAAATCCAAATGTGTGTATTCCTGCAAACAGTAAGGGAAAACTTGACGTAGCGGGAGCTGTGGGCGTCGGTTTTATGAATATTATTAAGGATATGGGACTGAAAGAGCCATATATGGGACAGGTTGCTCTCCAGACAAGTGAGATTGCAGATGACCTTACTTACTATTTTGCAACAAGCGAGCAGGTTCCGTCAGCAGTAGGACTTGGCGTTCTTATGAATAAAGACAATACTGTGCGCCAGGCAGGAGGATTTATTGTACAGCTTATGCCTTTTGCAGAGGAATCTGTGATTGCAAAGCTGGAAGAAAACGTGCAGAAGATCAATTCTGTTACAAATCTTCTTGAGGAGGGACATACACCGGAAAGTCTTCTCGAAAAAGTTCTCGAAGGGTTTGATATAGAAATCAACGACCGCATGGATACAAAATTCTACTGCAACTGCAGCAAGGAACGTGTGGAAAAAGCCCTGATCAGCATCGGAAGAAAAGAATTAAACGAGCTGATCCAGGAGGGAAAAGAAGTGGAGATGAACTGCCATTTCTGCAATACAAATTACGTGTTCTCTGTGGAGGAATTAAAAGAAATCCTGAGAAGATGTAAAGCCAGATAGGAGGAGCTTATGGAACTGGGGTTTATAAAGGTCGCTGCCGGAACACCGAAGGTAACGGTGGCAGACTGTGAGGCAAACGGAAGAGAAATCCTCGGGATTATCCGGGAAATGGAAAAAGAACATGCAAAGGTTATGGTATTTCCGGAGCTTTGTATTACCGGCTATACCTGTCATGATCTTTTCTGGCAGCGCACACTTCTTGCTTCTGCGTGGAATACCCTTTTATTTCTTGCAGAAGAAACAAAAGATACAGACGGACTTATTTTTCTGGGACTTCCTGTTCGGAAAAACGGAAAGCTTTATAATGCGGCAGCAGTTTTAAACAGGGGAAAAATTCTTGGAATCGTGCCCAAAACAAATCTTCCGAATTATAATGAATTTTATGAGCTGCGTCATTTTACTCCGGCAGAAGAGGGCGCGCTGGATTATATGGAAGTAAACGGAGAGGAAGTACCTTTTGGCACAGACCTGATTTTTGTATGTGAAAATATGCCGGAATTTACAGTGGCAGCAGAAATCTGCGAGGATCTCTGGGTTCCCATGCCGCCAAGTATTTCCCATGCTCTGGCAGGAGCGCATATTATCGTAAATCTTTCCGCAAGTGATGAGATGGTGGGAAAGGACGCTTACAGAAGAACCATTGTAAACGGACAGTCTGCCCGCCTTGTCTGCGGCTATATTTATGCAACAGCAGGAGAGGGAGAATCTTCCCAGGATCTTGTTTTCGGAGGTCAGAATCTCATTGCGGAAAACGGAACCATTCTTGCAGAAGGAAAACGTTTCAAAAATAATGTGATCTACGGGGAAATTGACGTACAGCGTCTCTCAGACGACAGAAGAAGGCTCTCTACTTATCCGGCAGCAGAAGAAGGCAGTCATGTGCGGATTCCTTTTGAGGCGGAAATGGAGAAGACCTCTCTTACAAGAAGATTTTCCCCAAGTCCTTTTGTGCCGGAAGATAAAGAAGAGAGAGCGCGCTGCTGCGAATCTATTTTAAATATTCAGGCAATGGGGCTGAAAAAACGTATGGAGCATGTGCACAGCGAAAAGGCAATGGTGGGATTATCCGGAGGGCTGGATTCCACACTTGCTCTTCTTGTGATCGGAAGGACATTTGATCTTATGGGAATCTCAAGAAGCAACATTCACTGTGTGACCATGCCCTGCTTTGGAACAACAGACAGAACGTACACAAATGCCTGTGAATTAAGCAGCCGTATGGGCGCTTCTTTAAGTGAGGTAAATATTAAAGAAGCCGTTTCTCAGCATTTCCGTGATATAGGGCACGATCCTTCGGTTCATGACGTCACATATGAAAACAGCCAGGCAAGGGAGAGAACACAGGTCCTTATGGATATGGCAAACCAGGAAGGCGCCATTCTTGTGGGAACGGGAGATTTATCAGAGCTGGCTCTTGGCTGGGCAACGTATAATGGCGACCATATGTCCATGTACGGAGTGAACGCTTCTGTGCCGAAGACGCTTGTGCGCCATCTTGTGCAGTATTATGCGGAAAATGCCGAAGATAAAGGGCTTTCAGAGGTTCTTTTTGATATTCTGGACACACCGGTAAGCCCGGAACTTCTCCCGCCAAAAGACGGGGAAATCGCACAGAAGACGGAAGATCTTGTAGGACCATATGAGCTTCATGATTTTTATATTTACTATATGCTTCGTGCAGGCTTTGAGCCGAAGAAAATTTATGATATTGCATGTAAGACATTTGAGGGCGTTTACGACAAAGAGACGATTCTTAAATGGCTGAAAATATTTTACAGACGATTTTTTGCCCAGCAGTTTAAGCGCTCCTGCGTTCCGGACGGACCGAAGGTGGGAAGCGTGGCGCTTTCCCCGAGAGGAGATCTTCGTATGCCAAGCGATGCAAGCGCGGCTGTGTGGTTTGGACAGCTGGAAGAATTATAAAGAAATAAAGACATGGAAAAGGCGGAGAACATCAGGGGTTCTCCGCCTTTTTCAAAGCGTCCGAAATGGAATCAAGAAGCATCATGGAGGTATATTTCTGATCTTCTGCATACTGGATATTTTCAAGAGACTGCTTTGTGTAAATCTGGCTTGCAAGAGATTCCAGGGCTGGCTCCATGAGAGGAAACATGGCGGCAGTGCTTTCGCTTAAATTGACAAGATGAATGGACTGGATGCTGTCCGCGTCAACTGTGACCTCAACATCAAAGGTGTTGCTGTTTAACTCGATGGAGGAGGTGTAAACGCCGGGCTTATATTTGTGGACAGCGCCGGAGGAGGAAAGCTTTCCCTTTCCAGGACCAAACATAAAAAATACCACAATCCCCAGAATCAGGGCAAGGGCAATAAAAACTGCGGTGTAAATGACTTCTTTCATATGTAGGACAACGATTTTCGTTTTGGAACTCATGGTATGCGCCTCCTGGTTTATTTGCTATATTTCTTCTGGCACCTACATTATTTTATTCGGAAGAGAGGGAAAATATGCCTGGTTGTTTTTGCGTTTGAGATAAGGTACAATAATTTTAAATCAGGCAAAGGAGGACAGGATATGTCGCTTCAGTTTATTACAGGAAGCTCCGGAACAGGGAAATCCCATTACATATATGAGCAGGTGATCCGGGAGGCAGGAGAACACCCGGAGGGCTTTTATTATGTGATCGTGCCGGAGCAGTTTACCATGCAGACACAGAAAACACTTGTGGAAATGAGCCCTTCCAAAGGGATTTTAAATATAGATGTATTAAGCTTTGAGCGTCTCGCTTATCGTGTTTTTGAGGAGACAGGAGGAGACGAAAAAGTGATTCTGGACGATACGGGAAAGACGATGGTTCTTCAGAAAATGGTGCAGAAGCATCAGAAAGATCTTCCCTATCTTGGCAGTCAGATGAAAAAGCCGGGTTATCTTGATGAGGTAAAGTCTCTTCTCTCAGAATTTATGCAGTATGGGATCGGGGAGGAAGAGCTCTCCCAGATGGTGGAAAAAGCCGGGGACAGAGAACTCCTTACCATGAAGCTTCGCGACGTACACACCCTGTATCAGGGATTCCGGTCATATCTGGAAGGGCATTATATGACAGGGGAGGAAGTGATGGACGTACTTCTACGTATGCTGCCTTTTTCAGAAAAGCTTCGTGGAAGCGTGATGGTGTTTGACGGTTTTACCGGATTTACCCCCATTCAGAACCGGGTCATTGAAGAACTTTTACGAATCTGCAGCCGCGTGTATGTGACGGTCACAATGGACGCAAGGGAAAATCCGTATATAAAAGGAAAATCCCATCAGCTTTTTTATATGGGAAGAAAAATGGTGCAGAGCATCTCCGGTCTTGCAAAAGACATAGAAGAGCCTGTGCTTCTTTATCATGGAAAAAATTCCAGATTTTCAAAGGCTCCTGCGCTTCAGTTTCTGGAGGAGCATATATTCCGTTACAGAAAGGCTTCTTATGAGGGAAAACAGAATGCGATTTCCATATTCTGCGGAGAAAATCCAAAAAAAGAAATGGAGGAGGCAGTACAGAGGGCAGAGCGCCTTGTCCGTACAGAGGGGCTTCATTACGGGGATATTGCCATTATTACCGGAAATCTTGAGGAGTACGGAACCCTTGCAAAGCAGGTATTAGATGAGGCGGGAATCCCGTATTTCCTTGATGAAAAGCATACCGTTCTTATGAATCCTTTTGTGGAGTATATCCGGGCTTCCATTGAGATGGCTGTGAAGGGCTTTTCCTATGAGAGCGTATTCCGGTATCTCCGCTGCGGAATGTCGGATATTACAAGGGAAGAGACGGATCTTCTGGAAAACTATGTGCTGGCTCTTGGGATACGGGGCTTTGGAAAGTGGAAGGAACGCTGGGTGCGGATTTACCGGGGAATGGAGCCGGACAGCATTCAGCACCTCAATGAAATCAGAGAGCGCTTTGTGGAGGAAGTAAGCCCTCTTGCAGAAGGCTTTTTGGGAGGAAAACGGACAGTAGAGCAGTATTGCCGCATTGTGTATGATTTTATTGTGAAGAACAGAAGCTTTTATAAGCTGAAAGAAAGAGAAAAGGCTTTTAAGGCGCAGGGAAATGCGGCAATGGAAAAGGAATACAGCCAGATTTACGGAATTGTGATGGAGCTTCTTGATTCTATGGTGTCCATTCTCGGGGAGGAGGAAGTAAGCCGTCAGGAATACAGCCAGCTTCTGGAAACAGGTCTTTCTGAGGCGAAAGTGGCATTGATACCTCCTTCCCAGGATCAGATTGTGGTGGGAGATATGGAACGAACCCGTTTAAAGGGCATGAAGGCTTTATTTTTTGTTGGTGTAAATGAGGGAAATATTCCGAAAAATACAGAATCCGGCGGGATTCTCACAGAGCTTGACAGGGAATTTATAGAAGAGCAAGGTGTGGAGCTTGCTCCGGGACCAAAGGAGCAGATGAGCATTCAGAGATATTATCTTTATCTGAATCTTACGAAGCCGGAAAAATATCTCTGTCTTTCCTACAGCCTTTCCAATAACAGCGGAGAGGCGGTAAGCCCTGCTTATTTAATTGGCAGCATTCAAAAACTGTTTCCGGAGACAGAGGTGGAACAGGCGGAGCATTCCGGAAATCCTCTTTCTGCGTTAGAGCTTCCGGGAGCCGGGCTTTCTTATTTTATCAGGGGACTGCAGGAAGCCTCCCGGGGAGGCGGAGACGCGGTATTTAAAGAGCTTTACAGCTGGTATCTGAAAAGTCCTGTGTATGCGCCTGTTGTGAAAAAACTGGTGGAAGCCGCCTTTACGAGAAAACCGGCAGATGAGATCAGCAGAAGCGTGGCAAACGTTTTATATGGAGAAGTATCTCCGTATAGCGCCACAAGGCTGGAACGGTTTGCAGCCTGTGCGTTTGCCCATTTTCTCCAGTACGGGCTTCGTCTGACAGAGCGGGCAGAATATGAATTTCGCGCAATGGATATGGGAAATATCATGCACATTGCCCTGGAAAATTTTGCGGGAGAGGTGCGAAACAGAGGTCTTGAGTGGGCGGATTTGACGGAAGAGGTGCGAAACGAGATCGTCGATCAATGTCTGGACGAGCTTGCCGCAGACTACGGAAATACCATTTTAAAGAGCAGCGCGAGAAACGAGGCGATGATCGAGCGCACAAGAAGGATTTTAAGACGCACGGTGTGGGGACTGCAGCAGCAGCTTCAAAACGGAGAATTTAAGCCGGAGGGATTTGAGGTTTCCTTCGGGGGAGGACGCATCGACCGTGTAGATGTGATGGAAGAAGAAAATCAGGTATATGTAAAGGTAATCGATTACAAGACGGGAAACACCACCTTTGACCTTGTGTATTTATATTACGGACTGCAGCTTCAGCTCATGATTTATCTGGATGGTGTGCTTTCGGTAGAAAAGAAAAAGTATCCGGGAAAGGAAGTCCTGCCTGCAGGCGTATTTTATTACAATGTGAAAGACCCCATGATAAAAGAAAAAATAGATGCAGATGTGGAAGAAGTAAGCAGCCGGATTTTAAAGGAACTGAAAATGAACGGACTTGTACGGGCTGACAGGGAAATGATAGAAAAAATGGACAGAAGCCTTGTGTCTCTTCCGGTGGCGTTTAATAAAGACGGAAGCTTCCGGAAAAATTCTTCTGTGGCAACAAGAGAGCAGTTTGACGTTCTCGGAAGGTTTGTAAAACGGAAGATCGAGAAGATCAGAAGCTGCATTATGGAGGGAGACGTGGAAGTGAATCCTTATAAAATGGGAAAGAAAAGCGCCTGTACGTATTGTCCCTACATTTCCGTATGCGGCTTTGACAGGAAGATGCCGGGGTATGAGTACCGGAATTTAAAGGTGTTTGACGATAAAGAGCTGTGGCAGATATTTGAGGAGGAAGAGTAAATGGCAGTTTCATGGACGGAAGAACAGAAGCAGGTAATTTCTCTGCGGGACAGGAACATTCTTGTAAGCGCAGCGGCAGGTTCCGGAAAAACGGCAGTTCTTGTGCAGAGGATTTTAAGTAAGATCCTCGATAAAAAAAATCCGGTGGACATTGACAGAATGCTGATCATGACTTTTACAAGGGCGGCGGCAGGAGAGATGAAGGAGAGGATTTCAAGAGCCCTTGAGGAGGCGCTTTATGAGGAACCGGAAAATGAACATCTCCAGAGACAGATGACGCTGATCCACACAGCTCAGATTACGACCATTGACGGTTTCTGCTCGTATCTCATACGAAATTATTTTCATTTAATCGGGCTTGACCCGGGGTGCCGGACAGCGGAAGAGGGGGAATTAAAACTTTTAAAGGAAGATGTGTTAAAAGAGCTTTTCGAGGATTTCTACAGCAGAAATGACGAAGATTTTCTGAACTTTGTGGAGTGCTATGCGCCGGGAAAAACAGACGAGGGATTAAAAGAGCTGGTGTTAAAGCTTTATGACACGGCAATGAGTAATCCTTATCCGCTGGAATGGCTCAGTGACTGTATCAGGGCATACGAAATAGAAGGTGCCAAAGATCTGGAAAAACAGGACTGGTTTGCAGTTTTGTGGGAGAGTGTCCAGCAGGAGCTTACGCAGGCGGAATCGCTTTTTATACAGGGGATTTCCGTGTGTCAGGAGCCGGGCGGACCGTATCTTTATGAGGAGGCGTTCAGGAGCGATATGCTTCTCACAGATGAGCTGAATGCTCTCTGTGAAAAGCAGGATTTTGACGGTATGGCATCGGCGCTTTCTTCCTTGAAATTTGCACGCCTTTCTGCAAAAAAAGCGGAAGAGGTGGAGGAATATAAAAAGGAACAGGCAAAGAAGCTTCGGGAAGAAGGCAAGGGGATCTTAAAAGACCTTTCCGAGCGGTATTTTTCGGAGAGTCTGAAAGAGGCAGCAGAGACAATCCTTTGCTGCAGAAAGCCTGTGGAAATCCTGATCCGCCTTACAGAGGAATTTATGGAGCACTTTGGAGAAAAGAAGCGGGAAAAAAATATCATCGATTTTACAGATATGGAGCATTTTGCCCTTCAGATCCTCGTGACAAAAGAGAGAGAGATCTTTACGCCAAGCCAGGCGGCAAGGGAGCTTTCTGAAAAATACGACGAGGTTCTCGTGGACGAGTATCAGGACAGCAATCTTGTGCAGGAGTTTCTCACAAACCTTGTTTCCGGGTGGGTAAATCAGAGAAAAAATATTTTCATGGTGGGAGATGTAAAACAGAGCATTTACCGTTTCCGTCTTGCAAGACCGGAGCTTTTCATGGAAAAATATAAGACATACACAACGGAGGAAGGAAAAGAGCAGAGAATCGACCTTCATAAAAATTTCAGAAGCCGAAGGGAGGTTCTTGGAAGCGTCAATTATATTTTCCGCCAGATTATGGGGGAAGATCTGGGAGGAGTAGCGTATGATGAGGCGGCGGCTCTTTATCCGGGCGCTGTTTTCCCGGAAGGGCAGGATCCGGAATTTGTTAAAACAGAAGTGCTTCTTATAGAAAAGGACAGTGAAGAGCTTTCGGAGGAGGGGATTGAAAGCGAGCAGGAGCTGGAGGCTCTTGCCATTGCCCATAAAATTCAGGAAATGAAGGAGACTGCAAGGGTTCTTGATAAAGAAACAGGAGAATACCGTCCGCTGGAATACGGGGATATTGTGATTCTTCTCCGTACTGCCACAGGCTGGACAGAGACTTTTGGGGAGGTGCTTTCCTCCCAGGGAATCCCTTCTTATAGTGCTTCAAAAACAGGATATTTTTCTGCGACAGAGGTGGTTACCATGCTGGATTATCTTCGCATCTGTGATAATCCGCTCCAGGATATTCCACTTGCAGGCGTGCTGCATTCGCCGATTGTGGGCTGTACTTCTCAGGAACTGGGACTTCTCCGTGCGGAATATAAAGATGGAATGCTTTTTGATGCGGTGTGCGCGTGGGTTCGTGAAGAAAGAATGGAAAATGAAGAAGAAGCTGCGCTTTTTGAGAAGCTTTCCGGTTTTCTGGAGCTTCTTGGAAACGTCAGGGATATGGCGGAGTATACGCCGGTTCACCAGCTGATCGTATATATTCTGGAGAAGACAGGATATGGAAATTATGCGGCTGCCCTTCCGGACGGAGAGCAGAGACGAGCAAATCTTTCCATGTTAATAGAAAAGGCGATGGATTATGAAAAGACAAGCTACCGTGGGCTTTTTAACTTTGTGCGCTACATTGAAAAGCTGCAGAAATTCCAGGTAGACTACGGAGAAGTCAATTTATCCGGCGCAGGGGAAGGTTCTGTACAGATTATGACCATTCATAAAAGCAAGGGTCTTGAATTTCCTGTTGTGTTTGCGGCAGGTATGGGAAAACAGTTTAATAAACGCGGGACTTTTGATTCATCATGAGCTTGGAATCGGAACAGATGCCATTCTTCCGGAAAAAAGAATTACTTCCACCACTTTATATAAGCAGATGCTGCGAAGGGCGATTTTAAAAGAAAGTCTGGGAGAGGAGCTTCGTGTTCTTTATGTCGCCCTGACCCGTGCAAAAGAAAAACTGATCATTACAGGGACGATAGGAAAACTGGAAGAAAGAATCCGCGGGCTTTCCGGTTTTTTAAAGCAGGAGGAAGAACTGCTTCCTGTTGGAAACCGCATGAAGGCAAAGACTTACTGGGATTATCTTCTTCCGGCGCTTATCCGCCACAGGGCAATGGAGCCGCTTTTAGAGGAATACGGGATTTTTTCCAACAGAAGAAATCCCTTTTATGAAGGAGACAGCGATTTTATCATACAAAAAGTAACAGCAAAAGATCTTGTAAAAGAAGAGGTGGAGCTTCAGGCGGAAACGGAGATCAGAAGAGAGGTGCTGGAAAACTGGGACGCTTCTGTTACATACAACGAGGAAATCAAAGATGAACTGGAAAAAAGATTTTCTTTTGTTTATCCTTACGAGTTTTTACGGGAGATTCCGGTGAAGGTGAGTGTGTCGGAGCTGAAGAAAAGAGCGCATCATGATTTCTATGAAAAAGAAGAAAATATAACAGAGATTCCGGAAGAGGAAGAGCTTTCTGTTGTGCCGGAGTTTATAGAAAAACAGGAAGCATACACAGGCGCCTCAAGAGGAACGGCTTATCACAGAGTGATGGAGTGTCTTGATTACAGCCGCACATCTTCTATAGAAGAAATCAGGGAGCAGATAAAAGAGCTGCTTATGCAGAAAAAATTAAAAGAAAAAGAAGCAGAGTGCGTCCGACCGGGAGATATTTTTGCTTTTCTCAAATCTCCTCTCGGACAGCGAATGAAAAAAGCATCGGAAAAACGACTTCTTTTCCGGGAACAGCCTTTTGTCATTTCAAGAAAAGCAGAAGAATTAAACCCTGACTGGGAAGGGGAACGCATTCTTGTACAGGGGATCATGGACGCCTACTTTATGGAAGAAGGAGAGCTGATCCTTGTGGACTATAAGACAGATAGGGTGAGAAAAGGAGAGGAGCAGGTTCTCACAGAGCGGTACAGAAATCAGATCCTGGATTACGGGGAGGCGCTTTCCAGGGCAGCAGGAAAGCCGGTGAAGGAGGCGTATATCTATTCCTTTGCTCTGGGGAAGGAGATTGAGGTGTAACTGTTATTGAAGTTTTTCTGAAAGATTTGTATAATGTAGGAAGATAATACGTAAGATAATACGCAAGATGATGGAGGTGTTTTTGTGGGAGAATATAAACCGCCTTTTACAATAACGAATGAGATATTGTCATATGTATCTTCTGTTTCTGAAAAAATCGGACGTATAACAGCGACAAATAATCTTGAGGCAAAACCGCATTTACGAAAAAATAACAGAATTAAATCAATTCATTCCTCTCTGAAGATAGAAGCAAATTCCCTGACACTGGGGCAGGTCAGAGATGTAATCAACGGTAAAATAGTACTGGGAGAGCAAAGAGAAATACAGGAAGTAAAGAATGCCTATGCTGCCTATGAACAGCTTTCAGAAATTGACTCTTATAATATACAGCATTTAAAAAAATTCCACGGGATTATGACGAAGTATCTTGTGGAAGAGTCCGGTGAATTTCGATTGGGAGAGGAAGGCGTTTTCAATGGTGACAGGTGTGTTCTTATGGCTCCGCCGGCTCGATTCGTGCCACAGCTTATGGAGGAATTATTTTGCTGGATAAAAATAGCGCAAAACGATGTTCACCCGTTGATTTTGAGCAGTGTATTTCACTATGAATTTGTATTTATCCACCCTTTTGCAGATGGCAACGGAAGAATGGCAAGATTATGGCATACTGCTATTCTGTCCAAATGGAAACCGATATTTGAATATATTCCAATTGAAAGTCAGATTGAGAAATTCCAGGAGCAATATTATGAGGCAATTTCCAGATGTCATGCTGATGGAAGTTCTACGATTTTTATTGAATTTATGCTGCTGCAGATTGATAAGATTCTTGAGGAGATTTCTGTTCAAATGAGCGGAGAAAATGAAAGTCTGTCAGAAGCTGTTAAAAAGCTGCTTGAGGTTATGGAATACGATGTGCCTTATACAAGTAAGGGACTTATGGAAAAAATGGGATTAAAATCCAGAGAAGGATTTCGCAGAAATTATCTGAGACCTGCTGTTGAACAGAATCTCATCAAGATGACGATTCCTGATAAGCCCAACAGCAGAAATCAAAGATATGTAAAAATATAAAGTAAAGTGTTTTTTATGACATGATTAAATGCTTCCGAGACGATTTCACACCCTCCACCCGGCAGGATATTTATTTTTCAGCACACCATTTACCAGTTTCCCGAATCCAATCGGATACCCTTCCACGCAGAGGAGCTGCCAGCCTTTTGGTTTGGCGGCTTCCTGCGGTTTAATATTTAAAGTTTCTCCTTTTAAATATCGTGTAATTCTCTCATCATTTACGGAAAGAGAGATGCAGGAAGCAGCTTCGCCCTTTCGAAGAGCAAGTGCAAGAGGCTGCGATGGTTCAAATCGATTCTTTTTTATATCCCCCAGATACAGACCGTTTCTTAAAAAAGCCAGTCCGCGGAAATCGCAGGATACAGGGGGAAGATAATAGGCTTTGTCTTTTCGGATTTCTACCCGGTTCCAGTCAAAGGGACGACCGTCAAGGGAAGAGAGTCCGATTTCTTTCAAAAATTCATCAATCCATTTTACAGCATTTTTATCCGGCTTTGTGTGCGGAGCGGACACGCCGCCCTGTGCGGAAAGACCGGGTTTTTGAATAAGCGCCATAAAATGTCCTTCTCCGTTCATTTTGTGGGGGAAGAGGCGAACACAGCGTTTCAGGCGTTCCTCACCGTTTCCGGCAGAAGGGATTCCTTCTGTGAAGCCTTCGTACCAGGGGATTTCCACAATCTCTGCTTCCGGTCTGTTTTCCAGAAGGAAGGAAATGCTTCCCTCATCTTCTTCCGGGGAAAACGTACAGGTAGAGTAGAGGAGAAGTCCGCCTGGACGAAGCATATCAAAGCCGTTTAAAAGAAGCTCTCTCTGGATTTTGGAAAGCTCATGAGATTTTTCCGGTGTCCAGTCGAGAGCGAGAGCTTCTTCTTTTCGAAACATTCCCTCGCCGGAGCAGGGGGCATCCAGAATGATCTTATGGAAAAATTCCGGGAAAGTGCGGGCAAGCTTTTCCGGCGGCTCATTTGCGACAAACACATTGGGAATGCCGAAAAGCTCGATGTTTCGAAGAAGCGCCCTTGCTCTTGAGGTACTGATGTCGTTTGCAACGAGAAGTCCTTCGCCTTTTAAGGCTGCCCCAAGTGCCGTTGCTTTTCCGCCGGGAGCAGCACACATATCAAGAACGTATTCGCCGGGGAAAACCGGAATCCGGGAGGCTGGCGTCATAGCGCTCGGTTCCTGAAGATAATAAATCCCCGCCTGATAAAGAGGACAGCGGGAGGGGCGGCTTTCCTCCTCGTAAAAATATCCGTTTTTTATCCAGGGAATGGGAGTTACGGGAAAAGGAACAATGCGTTCAAATTCCTCGCAGGTGATTTTATCTGTATTGACGCGAAGCCCAAAGGTTCTGGGAGCTTCGAAGCTTTTTAAAAATAAGGGGTATTCTTCTCCCAGGAGTGCTTTCATGCGCTCCAGAAAGGCAGGGTGAAGAGTGGAAGTTTTATTCTGGTTCATAGGACCTCCTGATATAAAATGTTTTTTTCGATATAAAAAGACTGAAATTATCTTATCATACATATGATGCAGGTGTCAAAAGCTACCTGACAAATTGATATATATATTGAACTATCAGTACTGCTGTGAACGGAGTGGACAATAATTCATCAGTAGCCATTGCATACAGGGGCAAATTAAGATAAAATATTGTCACCTGAAAAGATACGAATACAAAAAAGGAGGAATGTTATGTTTGAAAATAATCTTTGGCAGATGGAGCCTGTGGGCAGGAGGGAAAACACCATACAGGGAGAAAAATACCGCTTTCTTCTTCTCACGCCATGCCTCATCCGCATGGAGTACAGGGAAGACGGATGCTTTGAAGACCGTCCTACTCAGGTTGTGTGGAACAGACAGTTTGAAAGAGTAGATTACCGACTTGTTCAAAAGGGAGAAGGTTTTGAGCTTTTCACAGAGAGACTTCATGTTACATATACAGGGGGAGAGTTTTCAAAAAACAGTTTAAATGCCATAGCCATCGGAGGACAGAATCCTTACGGTGCTGTATGGTATTACGGGGAAAAAACAGATAACCTGGGAGGAACGGCAAGAACCCTTGATGATGTGGACGGCGTCTGTGAACTGGAAGAAGGGATTATCTCAAGAAGCGGCTGTGCTGTTTTAGATGACAGCAAAACTCTGATTTTAGATGAGAATGGCTGGGTTTTGCCAAGGAAGGGAGAGGGAGCAGATATTTATCTCTTTGCCTATGGAAATGATTATAAGGAAGCTCTGGGGGATTTTTACAGACTTACAGGAAAAACGCCTATGCTTCCAAGATTTGCGCTGGGAAACTGGTGGAGCCGTTACTACGCTTATACAGAAGAAAGCTACAAAGCTCTTATCACCCATTTTGAGAAGGAGAAAATTCCTTTTTCCGTAGGCGTAGTGGATATGGACTGGCATCTTGTAGATGAGGTGGACCCGAAATACGGAAGCTCCTGGACAGGCTACACATGGAATAAAAAATATTTCCCGGAACCTGAGAGATTTCTGGCATGGCTGCATGAACATGGAATGAAAGTAAGTCTGAATCTTCACCCGGCAAGTGGAATCCGCGCATATGAGGACTGCTATATTTCCATAGCGGAGGAATTGGGAAATATTGATACAGATAAGGAAGAACCTGTTGATTTTGATATTGCCAGCAGAAAATTCTTGGAAGCGTATTTTAAGTGCGTACTTCACCCGGAGGAGGAAAAGGGCGTAGATTTCTGGTGGATTGACTGGCAGCAGGGAAATACAACAAAGATTCCGGGACTGGACCCGCTGTGGATGCTGAACCATTACCATTATCTGGATAATGCCCGCGACGGGAAACGTCCTATGACTTTTTCAAGATATGCCTGTCCGGGTTCCCACAGATACCCGGTGGGATTTTCGGGGGATACGCATGTGACATGGGATTCCCTTGATTTTCAGCCGTATTTTACAAGCACAGCGTCGAATATCGGATACGGCTGGTGGAGTCACGACATTGGTGGACATATGTGTGGATTTAAAAATAATGAACTGGCTCTTCGTTGGCTGCAGTTTGGGGTATTTTCTCCCATTAACAGGATTCACAGCAGTAAAAGTGAATTTATGGGAAAAGAGCCCTGGAATTATCCTGTGGAAATTTCTATGATTATGGGAAAATTCCTTCGTCTTCGTCACAGAATGATTCCTTATCTTTATACAATGAATCATCGCGCATGGGCGGAAAATCTTCCTTTGATTTTGCCGATGTATTACGAAAATCCTATGGAGGGAAAAGCGTATGAGGTAAAAAATCAGTATATTTTTGGAAGAGATTTTCTTGTGGCTCCCATAACAGAAGAAAACCTGCCGGGACTGAACAGAGGAAAGGTTCATGTATGGCTTCCGGAGGGAACGTATATTGATTTCTTTACAGGGATGATTTATTCAGGGGGAAAGGAACTGGATATGTACAGAGATATTCATTCCATACCGGTTCTTGTAAAGGCAGGAGCGATTGTGCCTTTCACAGAGGAGATACAGGGAGAGAAATTTTTAAAAAATCCGGATTCTCTTTGTATCAGAGTGTATGCGGGAGCAGGTGGAAGCTTTGTCCTGTATGAAGATGACAATGAAACAAATGCGTATCTGACAGGCGATTCTGTGGCAACAAAAATGGAGTTCTGTTGGAAAAATGGAAGTTTTACTGTATTTCCAGCGGAAGGAAACAGAGCGCTCATACCGGAAAAGCGAAGCTATACTGTGGAATTTTTCGGAGTGGAGGACTGTGAAATAACGACGGACATAGACGGAGCCGTTAAAACTTACAGAGAAGAAGACGGCTGTCTTACAGTACGTTTGCCGGAGATTTCCGTCACAGAAAAAATACAGATTACGTTGTCTGTTCCGAAGCTTCGCAAAAACGAAGAAAACAAACGGATATTTGAGCTTCTGAATCAGGGAGAAATTCCTTTTTCCGTAAAAGAAGAGGTGTATTCTGTGATTCAGAAAAATATAAGTAAAGCGGCTAAATTAACTCAGCTTTGTTCTATGAAAATGGAACGGGAACTGATAGGAGCAATCGCGGAAATATTAACTGCAAAAGAATAGAAAAAAGGCAGAGAAACTTATGAAGTTTGTATGGAATAAGTTTCCTGCCTTTTTTAGTGCAATTTCCGAAAATACTATTGACAAAACTATATTATATGATATATAGTATTGTTAACAAAACAATATTGATGAACCGTATAATATTATAAAAGAAAAAGGAAGTGAGACGATGGTATTTAATACAGGCGCGGCTCTTCTTGACGCGATTGTTCTGGCAGTTGTATCGAAGGAAAAAGAAGGGACGTATGGCTATAAAATTACCCAGGATGTTCGAGGTGTTCTGGAAGTATCAGAATCTACTCTTTATCCTGTTTTGAGAAGACTTCAGAAGGACGACTGTCTGGAAGTGTATGATATGGCATATGAAGGGCGAAACAGAAGATACTATAAGCTTACGGAAAAGGGAAGCGCACAGTTGAATTTATATAAGGTAGAGTGGAAAAACTACTCATCAAAGATTTCCAAAATGCTTGAGGGAGGAATAGGAATATGAACAGAATGCAGTTTATGAGAGAGTTGTCCCATCTTCTTTCTGACATATCAGAAGCAGAACGAGAGGAAGCCCTGGAATATTACGAAAATTATTTTGAGGACGCAGGTGCAGAAAGAGAAGCCGAAGTAATCCGGGAGCTTGGAAGTCCGGGAAAAGTAGCGGCAATCATTAAAGCAGACTTAAGTGCAGGCTCCGGAGATTACGGAGAATATACAGAACGAGGCTATACAGATACAAGAGCCAAAGAAGAGGGGCAGATGCCGGGGAAATATACGGCAGGAAGAAGCGAAAGCCGTGCGGAACGCGGGTATCAGGCAGGAAGAAAGAATAGAAATCCGGTGGCAATCGGTCTTATTATTCTGGGACTTGTCATTTTATCACCTTTTCTGGTGGGAGCGACAGGAGGAATTCTTGGAGTTGTTATAGCGATAGCCTTGATTCCATTTCTTGCAGTGTTTGCAGTGGGGGCGTGTGTACTTGGATTTTTTGCAGGAGCGGCTGCTTGTGTGGCTGCAGGAATCAGTCTTTGCTTCACTTATCCGGGAGCCGGTGTTTTAACTCTTGGAATCGGA
>OCAM01000724.1_pt1 | contig 26347 bp, 25 predicted proteins | sample 1538281 | NCBI WGS metagenome assembly OCAM01 (sample SAMEA2580273, study PRJEB22360) | human gut metagenome | biome: human gut; feature: human-associated habitat; material: faeces | place: Denmark | collected 2008/2010 | reverse complement strand
TCTCACTTTTTGGTGGGCCGCAAACGGCCAGGGCGAGAAGCCATTGGCAGAAATTTATCCGCTAACGCTGGAATTTCATGAGCGCTTTGCTAAGGAATTCGGCTCCTGTGCCTGCGGTGATTTGATGCCTTACGAGTTTAATACACGTGAACATTTGAAAAATTGCCTGAAGCTGGTGAATAAGGTAGCGCAGCTGCTGGCTGTGTATCTGGAAGAAAAGGAACTTCTGAAGTAATAATGATAATCTAAAAGGGACTGTCGCGTAAGTAAAACTTACTTGCGGTGACAGTCCCTTGGTTATTTTTTCTATGTGTGAGAATGCGTAAATACGCCAAAAGTAATAATAAAAAATTGCGGAACGCTTTTTGACGGCAAAAATAATTGGCTATCAAAACAAATTAATTGAAGTTTTTGCCGTCAACATGCTATACTATTCTTAGATACAACGTAACGGAGGTGAGATGATGAAGTATCTTTCAGTAGCTGAAACAGCGGAAAAGTGGCAGATATCCGAGCGCAGTGTGCGTAATTATTGCGCACAGGGACGTGTGCAGGGAGCAGAGCTGCATGGCAGAGTATGGAGTATTCCGGAAACGGCAGTAAAACCGGAGCGTGTTAATAAGATTAAGCAGAGCGAGCGTAGCTTGTTAAATGTTCTGCAGGAAGAAAAAGCAAGCAGATATGCAGGCGGTATCTATCATAAAACGCAAATTGAGTTGACCTATAACTCTAATCATATGGAAGGCAGCAGACTGACACATGAGCAGACGCGTTACATTTTTGAAACGAATACGATTGGTGTGGAAAATGAAGTTTTGAACGTGGATGATGTTATTGAAACTGCTAATCACTTTCGCTGTATTGATTTGCTTATAGATAAGGCAAAGACTACTTTATCTGAAAAGCTGATAAAGGAATTGCACTTTATTTTGAAAACCGGCACGAGTGATGCGCGTAAGGATTGGTTTGCTGTCGTTGATTATAAAAAGCTTCCGAACGAGGTTGGCGGCAGAGATACAGCTTTGCCGGAAGAGGTTAGCGAGCAGATGCGAGTGCTTTTGGCAAAATATAATGCGAAAAAGAGTAAGACGTTTAAAGATATTTTGGATTTTCATGTGTGTTTTGAAAGGATTCATCCTTTTCAGGATGGCAATGGACGCGTTGGCAGGCTGATTATGTTTAAAGAGTGCCTAAAGTATCATATCGTTCCGTTTATTATAGAGGATAATCTGAAAATGTTTTACTATCGAGGCTTAAAGGAGTGGGGTAAGGAAAACGGTTATCTGATGGATACCTGCCTTGCTGCGCAGGATAGATATAAGGCATATCTTGATTATTTTAGGATTGAGTATTGAGCAGAAAACGAGGTGCAGCTATGTCAGAAGAAAAGAACTGGCAATCTTGAAACTGCTCTGCAAGAATCCTTCTATTAAGCAAAAAGAGCTTGTGACAGAGACAGGTAAATCGCTCAGTACTATAAAGCGCATCATGGAATACTTGCAGAAAAAGGACTATATCCGCAGAGTGGGCGGGAAGAGATATGGAAAATGGGAAATTATTGATTTGAATAACTAGTAAGAAAGAGGGACAAACAATGGCTGAAAAGAATAATGCCAACATTGGCTTTGAAAAACAGATTTGGGATGCTGCCTGTGTGTTATGGGGGCACATTCCTGCCGCTGAATATAGAAAGGTAATCATCGGATTGATTTTCCTTCGCTATATTTCCAGTGCATTTGAGAGAAAATATAACGAGCTTGTTGCAGAAGGCGAGGGCTTTGAAGAAGATCGGGACGAGTATTTGGGTGAGAATATTTTCTTTGTCCCGGAAAAAGCAAGATGGTCTACGGTTGCAGCTGCGGCTCACACTCCGGAAATTGGCACAGTCCTTGATGAAGCAATGAGAGAGATTGAAGCAGATAATAAATCTCTGAAAAATGTGCTTCCGAAGAATTACGCAAGCCCGGATTTGGATAAGCGAGTTTTGGGTGATGTCGTTGATCTGTTCACCAATATGGATATGTCTGATACCGAGGAAGGCAAGGATCTTCTGGGCAGAACTTACGAGTATTGTATCGCACAGTTTGCTGCTTACGAAGGTGTGAAGGGCGGTGAGTTCTACACACCGTCCAGCATTGTTAAGACAATCGTTGCAATCCTGAAGCCGTTCAATAATTGCCGTGTATATGACCCGTGCTGCGGCTCCGGCGGTATGTTTGTGCAGAGCGTGAAGTTCATCCAGGCACACAGCGGCAATCGTCAGAGCATTTCCGTTTATGGTCAGGAATCCAATGCGGATACCTGGAAGATGGCGAAGATGAATATGGCGATTCGTGGCATTGATGCAAACTTCGGTCCGTATCAGGCTGATACGTTCTTTAATGATCTTCATGCCAACCTTCGTGCAGATTTCATTATGGCAAACCCGCCTTTTAATCTGTCCAACTGGGGACAGGACAAATTGCAGGATGATGTTCGCTGGAAGTACGGAACGCCACCGCCCGGTAATGCCAACTACGCATGGATTCAGCACATGATTCACCACCTTGCACCGAACGGCAAGATAGGTTTGGTGCTTGCGAACGGAGCACTGTCTACGCAGTCCTCCGGTGAAGGTGAAATCAGAAAGAATATTATCAACGCTGATTTGGTGGAAGGTATCGTCGCCCTACCTACGCAGCTGTTTTATAGCGTGACGATTCCGGTTACGCTTTGGTTTATTAGCAAAAACAAAAAGCAGAAAGGAAAAACGCTGTTTATTGATGCCCGTAAGATGGGCTATATGGTTGACCGCAAACACAGAGACTTCACGGATGAAGATATTCAGAAACTGGCGGACACCTTTGAAGCATTCCAAAACGGCACACTGGAAGATGTGAAGGGATTCTGTGCAGTAGCTGATTTGCAGACTATTGAAAAGCAGGACTATATTCTGACTCCTGGGCGCTATGTTGGCATTGAAGAACAGGAAGAAGATAGTGAACCGTTTGATGAAAAAATGGCTCGCCTGACTTCGGAGCTTTCCGATATGTTTGCCAAGTCTCATGAACTCGAAGCAGAAATCCGTAAGAAGCTGGGGGCGATTGGTTATGAAGTGTAAGCTTTCTGATATTTGCGATTTTCGCAAGGGGAAAGTTGAAGTAGAAAACTTAAATACGAAAAACTATATATCAACCGAAAATATGCTGCCAAACAAAAGCGGTATAACAGAAGCCACCTCTTTACCGAATGTTTCTTCAACACAGGAATATAAAAATGGTGATGTCCTCGTTTCGAATATTCGTCCGTATTTCAAAAAAATTTGGCAAGCTCGATATGATGGCGGTTGTTCCAACGATGTATTAGTTTTTGTTCCAAAGTCTACTACAGATAGAGATTTCTTATATTATTTACTTGCAGATGATGATTTTTTTACATATTCAATGGCAACATCAAAAGGGACAAAAATGCCAAGAGGCGACAAAACCTCAATAATGCAGTATGAGGTGCCGATGCTTGATTTTTGTACGCAAAAGAAAATTGCCAGTGTTTTGAAGTCATTAGACGAAAAAATTGAGTTGAACAATGCGATAAACGAAAATTTAGAGCAGCAACTTGCGGCCTTATTCAGTCACATATTTGCTGATGATATTTCCAAAGCATCTATCAATACTTGCCCTATGCTGGGTGATTTAATTAATGTTATTGATAACCGTGGAAAGACTCCACCATTAACAACAGATACTATTGAGTATCCAATCATTGACGTAGGTGCATTAAAGGGGGCTGGGCGTATAGTTGATTTCAACAACTGCACAAAATATGTTAATAAGGCTACCTATGAAACATGGTTTCGTAGTGGTCATCCGAAGTCTTTGGATATTTTGCTTTCAACTGTTGGTAGTTTAGCAGAATTAAAAATCTATCTTGGAACAAGAGGTTGCATAGCTCAAAATGTCGTTGCTCTTAGAGCTACATCAATCAGTCCACTGTACCTTTACCAATATCTACGATTCATTCGAGCTGATTTAGTTGCCTACAATATTGGCTCTGTTCAACCAAGTATAAAAGTTACTCATATCATAAAACATCCTATTTTTGTTCCTGAAACGTCCATTTTAGAAACGTTTGAGGAAACAGCAAAAGCAATTACAGAACAATTATATGCAAATTACAACGAAAATGAATCTCTAAAAGAGTTGCGAGATGCATTGTTGCCTAAGCTAATGTCAGGAGAAATAGACATCTCCAAGTTTCAGCTCTAAGCCGCTAAATTTTCGTTTACCAGAAAATCGTTGCCGACGAAGCGACCTAATATATAAAGAAAATGCTATGATATAAAAATGGAGTATGAATAATACAGAAAAGGAGCGATATTATGTCAGGATTATATACCGAAGCGGACTATGAAAACTCCGTGATCGAATTATTCCGGAACATGGGCTACAGTTATCTGTATGGCCCCGACATAGAGAGAGATTTTCACAATCCTCTGTATGAGGAAGAGCTTGTTGCTTCCCTATATCGTTTGAACCGTTCTCTGCCGGAGGACGCTATTAGTGATGCACTTTTCAAGCTGAAGAACTTTGAAAACGGAGAACTGGTGCAGAAAAACACTGTCTTTATGGATTATCTGCAAAACGGCATTCCAGTGCGCTATTTTGAAAAAGGCGAGGAACGCTCCTCCATCGTCTATCTTGTTGACTATAAAAATCCCGACAATAACTCCTTTATCGTAGCAAATCAATGGACTTTCATCGAAAACAGCAACAAACGCCCGGATATTCTGCTTTTCCTGAATGGCATTCCGGTCGTTATTGTAGAACTGAAATCTCCGTCCAGAGAAGAAACCGATGCTTCTGCTGCATACCGGCAGCTCCGTAACTACATGAAGGAAATTCCCTCCATGTTCATCTATAATGCCATCTGCGTTATGAGCGACCAGATGACCTCTAAAGCCGGTACAATTACTTCCGGTGAAGATCGCTTCATGGAATGGAAAACAGTTGATGGAAGCTATGAAAATACGCAGTACGCACAGTTTGATACCTTCTTTGAGGGAATGTTCCAAAAGGAACGCCTGCTTGACTTGATAAAGAACTTTATCTGCTTTTCCAACGAGGGTGTGAACTCCTTCAAAATATTGGCTGGGTATCATCAGTATTTTGCTGTAAGAAAAGCAATCGAATCGACCAAACGAGCTACCGTTACCGATGGTAAAGGTGGTGTGTTCTGGCATACGCAGGGCAGCGGCAAGTCGCTGTCGATGGTATTCTATGCCCATCTGCTCCAAGAAGCCTTGGATAGCCCAACTATCGTTGTGCTGACCGACAGAAACGATTTGGACGATCAGCTTTTTGGACAGTTTGCAAAGTGCAAGGATTTCTTGCGTCAGGAACCGGTGCACGCCACTTGTAGAAAACTGACAGAGACTTCGAGTAAAAATGATGTTGGATTAAAAGATTGGTTGGAAGGCAGACAAGCTAACGGTATTATCTTTACGACTATGCAGAAGTTTGAGGAATCTCACGAAGCTCTTTCTGAGCGCAGAAATATCATCGTTATGGCAGACGAAGCCCATCGTGGACAGTACGGCTTAACCGAAAAGATTAAGCTGACCAAGAATGAGGACGGTGAAGAGATCGCCAAGCGTGTTGTAGGTACTGCCCGCATTATACGAAATAGTTTGCCGAACGCTACATACATTGGTTTCACCGGAACACCGATTTCCTCGAAAGACCGCAGCACCCGTGAAGTGTTCGGTGATTATATAGACATTTATGATATGACGCAGGCTGTTGAAGATGGTGCAACCCGCCCGGTTTATTACGAAAGCCGTGTCATTAAGCTCAACCTTGATGAAGCTACGCTGCACATGATTGATGCAGAGTATGAAATCATGGCGCACAATGCCGATCCTGAGGTTATTGAAAAGAGCAAGAAAACACTGGGACAGATGGAAGCTATATTGGGCAACGACAACACCATCAACTCTCTCGTCTGCGATATTCTTGACCATTACGAGAATTACCGTGAAGGTCTGCTTACAGGCAAAGCGATGATCGTGGCATATTCCCGCCCGATTGCAATGAAGATTTATAAGCGGATTCTGGAGCTGCGCCCTGACTGGACGGAAAAAGTCGGTATTGTTATGACTGGCGGAAATAACGACCCTGAAGAATGGCATGATATTATCGGCAATAAGCGGCACAAGGACGAGCTGGCGAAAAAATTCAAGGACAACAACAGCCCGATGAAGATTGCCATTGTCGTTGATATGTGGCTGACCGGATTTGATGTTCCGTCTCTGGCTACCATGTATGTATATAAGCCGATGAGCGGATACAATCTGATGCAGGCAATCGCCCGTGTCAATCGTGTGTTCCGTGACAAGGAAGGCGGTCTGGTAGTTGATTATGTAGGCATTGCTAGCGCACTAAAGCAGGCGATGAATGACTACACCACCCGTGATAAGAAAAACTATGGTGATACGGATGTTGCTAAGGTTGCTTATCCGAAGTTTATCGAAAAGCTCGGTGTTTGCCGTGACATGTTCCATGGATTTGACTACACCAAGTTCACGACCGGAACAGATTTAGAAAGAGCAAAGACCATCAGCGGTGCGGTAAACTATATCATCGCCCGCGAAAAGGACAAAGAAAAAGATACATTTATCAAGGAAGCACTTATGCTTCACCAGGCTCTTTCTCTTTGTTCTTCCATGGTGTGCGAAGCTGACCGCTTTGAAGCTGCGTTCTTTGAATCGGTGCGTGTTCTGGTGCTGCGACTGACCAATGCGGGAACCGGCAAGAAAATCTCTCTGCCTGAAATGAACGCTCGTATCAATGAGCTTTTGAAGCAGAGCATCAAGAGCGAGGGCGTTATTAACCTGTTCTCTGATATGCAAGAGGAATTCTCCTTGTTTGATCCAAAGTTCCTTGAGGAAATAAGCAAAATGAAGGAGAAGAATCTGGCAATCGAGCTGCTGAAAAAACTGATAGCGGAACAGGTATCTATTTATCGAAGAACGAATGTGGTTAAGTCTGAGAAGTTCAGCGAAATCATGCAGCGAGCAATCAATGCATATCTGAATGGTATGCTCACCAATGAAGAAGTCATCGCAGAAATGCTGAAACTTGCTAAGCAACTGGCTGAAGCCCACAAAGAGGGCGAACAGCTCGGCCTTACAGCCGATGAGTTGGCATTCTACGATGCACTTACGAAACCGCAAGCAATCAAGGACTTTTACAAAAATGAAGAACTGATTGCGATTACCAAGGAATTGGCGGATACACTTCGTAGAAATAAAACGATTGACTGGCAGCGCAAAGAATCTGCCCGTGCCAAAATGCGTACCCTTATTAAGCGCCTGTTGAAAAAACATAAATACCCACCGGAAGGGATGGCGGATGCTGTTCAGACCGTAATGACGCAGTGCGAGCTTTGGACGGATAATAATGATATGATGAGTGATAAGGTAGTCTCCTTTCAGGAACATAAGGCGTATATTTATGAGTCAAAAGCAACATACAGTATGGCTGCTGAAGAAACAGCTCCATATGGAACAAATAAGGACAAATGACGTGAAAAATATTTCATACTATAGCATCTTATATAGAGAAAATAATGATAAGAATTATGTTAAAGCGAGGCGATGAGTGTGCTAATGAATACAACTGAGTATCTCTCCATTATCGAAAATATCAAGAGCGAAATTACTGCGGCACAATATCGTGCGGCAATTCATGTGAATGCAGATATGCTGCTTCTCTATTATGATATTGGTTGCGTAATCAATGAACATAAATCATGGGGAAACAAGTTTATTGATAACCTTGCAGCAGATATTCGGATTGCTTTTCCAGAAAGCAAAGGATATTCTGTTCGTAATTTGAAGTATATGGCAAAATTCGCAGAGATTTATCCAGACCGAGAATTTGTGCAACAGGTTGTTGCACAAATTCCATGGGGTCACAATATAGTTCTTCTGGATAAGGTCGCTGATATGGATGAACGTAAATGGTATATCAAAAAGTCAGCGGAAAACGGCTGGTCTCGAAATGTTCTTGTCCATCAGATTGAAAGCAACTTGTATCAGAGACAGGTGCTGGCAGATAAAGTTACAAATTTTGATCACCGCTTACCGTCTCCGCAAAGTGAACTTGCAGCGCAGACAATGAAAGACCCATATGTATTTGATTTTATTTCTTTCCGGGAGGATATGCTCGAACGGGATATTGAGCAGGCACTTGTTAGGGATGTCACAAAGCTCCTTCTGGAGCTTGGAACAGGGTTTGCTTTTCTGGGAAACCAGTATCACCTGAACGTAGGCGGCGATGATTTTTACATTGATTTGTTGTTCTATAACCTGAATCTTCGCTGTTATGTAGTTATCGAATTGAAAACTGGTGATTTCAAGCCGGAATATGCTGGTCAGCTAAACTTTTATCTGTCAGCCGTGGACGGCATTTTGAAAAAAGAGCAGGATAATCCGTCCATTGGTTTGCTTCTGTGCAAAAGCAAAAACAATGTGGTTGCAGAATATTCACTCAAGGATATTTCAAAGCCGATTGGTGTAAGCGAATACAAAATAACCAGTAGCCTGCCGGATGATCTGGAAAAGCAACTGCCATCTGTTGAAGATATTCAGAAACGGATTAAATAAGGCTCTAATTAATTCTTAAGTTTTAGAAAGGACACACCAATGCATAAAATTCTCTTTATCTGCCATGGCAACATCTGCCGTTCGCCTATGGCAGAGTTTTTATTGAAGGATATTGTAAAAAAACGCGGCATTGCCGCTGATTTTGAAATTGCTTCGGCAGCTACGAGCAGGGAAGAAATCGGTAATCCTGTGCATTACGGCACGCGCAACAAGCTGGCGCAGCTTGGCATCAGCGTCGCAGGCAAGCATGCGGTACAGGTAACAAAGCGTGACTACGAATATTATGATTTGCTGCTGGTGATGGACAGCAATAATATCCGTAATTTGCGTAGAGTCATCGGTGAAGATACGCAGGATAAGGTCCATCTGCTTTTGGATTATACCGGTCGCAAGGGCGCAAGCATTGCCGATCCGTGGTATACCGGTGACTTTGAAGTAACCTATAAAGATATCATGGAAGGCCTGGATGGCTTGCTGAAGTATCTGAAATATTAAAACAAACAAATTTCCGTGCAAACCGTTAATAAGTTAACATAATTTACCATAAAAATAGATAGAATTAATCGAAAACGGTATTTTGCTTGTTTGTTTTAGATTGTGGTGCTACAATAAGTGTTACGGTAAAATAATATAGTTTCCAATGAAGAGAGGTTTTTAATCATGAAATTCGCAACACGTATGGAGCGTATGCAAGCTTCTGAAATCCGCGAGCTGTTAAAATTAACTGCTCAGCCTGATATTATTTCCTTTGCCGGCGGTCTGCCTGCACCGGAACTGTTCCCTGTAGAAGAAATTGCCAAGGTTTCTCATGACCTGGTACTGAAGGAAGGTCGCCAGCTGCTGCAATATGCAACTACCGAAGGCCGTCCGTCCCTGCGTGCAAAAATTGCTAAACGTATGGCTGATAAATACCACACCAATGTTGATCCCGATGACATTCTGATTACCACCGGTTCTCAACAATGCCTGGACTTCGCAGGCAAGCTGTTCCTGGATCCTGGCGACGTTGTTCTGTGCGAAAGCCCGTCCTACCTCGGCGCTTTGAACGCATTCAACGCTTACCAACCGAAATTTGTTGAGGTTCCGACCGATAACGGTGGTCTGATTCCGGAAGAACTGGATAAAATTCTGGAAACCACTCCGAACTGCAAATTTATCTATGTAATTCCTGACTTCCAAAACCCGACCGGTCGTACCTGGTCCATGGAACGCCGTCAAAAATTCATGGAAGTTGTTAACAAACACAACCTGCCTGTACTCGAAGATAATCCGTACGGCGAACTGCGCTATGAAGGCACTATCCTGCCGTCCCTGAAATCTATGGATACCAAAGGCTTGGTTATGTTCCTGGGTACCTTCTCCAAAATCTTCTGCCCGGGCCTGCGTCTTGGCTGGATTGCTGCAGAGCACAGCCTGCTGAGCGAGTTTGTTAAAATCAAACAAAGTGCTGACCTGCACACCTCTAACTTTGACCAAGGCGTTGCAGATGCTTACATGGAACAATACGACCTAGATGAGCATGTTAAAGAAATCGTTGCTCTGTACAAACATCGTCGTGATCTGATTCTTGAATCCATGGAGAAATACTTCCCGGCAGGCACCGAATGGACTCATCCGGAAGGTGGTCTGTTCCTGTGGCTGACCTTCCCTGAAGGCGTAAGCGCACGTAAAGTATTCAACAAATGCATCGAGATGAAGGTTGCCGGCGTTATCGGTGATGCCTTCTATCCGAACCAAAAGACTGACCGCAGCATGCGTATCAACTACTCCAACATGCCGGATGACCGCATTGTTGAAGGTATCCAACGTATGGCTAAAGCAATCAAAGAGTGCATGTAATTCTTTGACGGCTTAAGCTGTCTTGTAAATTTTACAGCTGATAAAAATTTAACCCCTGCAGAAAAATTTCTGCAGGGGTATTTTGTATATATGCTGTTTTATGCTTTAGCAGCCTTTAAGGTTCTTTCGAACAGAATGTATAAAACTCCGGCAGCCTCGTCACTGAATTTAAAGATACTGTCAGTACCATCGGTGTGATGGAAGGTTACAAGGTTGATGCCGTCAAAATCAGCACCGCTGAGAACGTTGAGCGGGATATGGAAGGCATTTTTCTTACCAATGTAAACTAAACGTTGGTTAGTAAGGAAGAACACGCCCAGCTCTTCAATAATAGTCATTTCTTCTGTGAATTTGGGATGCTCGATTTTTTCGCCCTTGAAGGCAACGGTTTCGTCAATGCGGAATTTGCGTGTCAGCTCATAGTAGTTGTCTTCGCGTTCTATCATTTTGTTTTGGCAGAGACCGCAGTTGGTATAGGCGTGGCAGATTTCGCCGGGGTTGAGAGGGAAAGCATCCTGCTTGATATCGCCTAAAGGCATATGCTCCGCATTCCACAGGCTGCGGTATTTTTCCAGAGCGCTGACAATGTTATTCTTTAATTCATATGGGATATCCAGAGTTGCGCAGTCGGCACGCAGGGCAGCTTCTTCTTCCGGAGTATAACGCTGTGCGCTGCTGATTTCGTCAAACTTCTGATTGAAGTGAGCCTGAAAAACCTGCTTACGCATGGAAAGACTGTCTTCGTAGTCATAGCCGAATAACTCATTCAATTGTTTGATATCCAGCTTTTCGGTGCCTGCAAGCAAATCACGGCAGCGGACAAAATAAGCAGCTGTTTTTGCTGCCTTATCAGCCTGCTTTGCCAGATGCGGCGGCAGCTCCAAAATTTCAGCTAAATGTGCAAGCTGTGCCCAAAGGCTGTCTTCCTTAGTCTGTACTTCGGTAAAGACAACATCTGCCAGCTTGCGGTAAATGCCGCTGCGTTGGTTGCAATTATCATCATGGAATTTTACGCCCCATTTTTTCAGAGCACGATGCACATCATCGGCACTGACTGCTAAAGCGTCGGGTGCTGCAGCCAACAGATTATTGAGCTCCTTCCAGCCGTTTTCGGTAGGCTTGCTGCCGAATATTTTTGATAAAAAGCCGCATTCTTCTAATTCTTGCATGCTATAAGGTTTCAAATTCTGCACTCTCCTTTACAGGCTTAAAGTCTGCATTTTGATTTTTACGCTGATAAAGTTGCCAGCGGTTTATTTTATCGCTAACAATACGAATTTAATCTAAACAATATTATACGCTAAAAGTGTATCTATTGTCTAGAAAGAAAAAGCTTCGGCATTTATCTGCTGTGACTATCTGCCTGCATTGTGTTATAATAGCAATTAGAGAGAGGAAAGGGAGATACAATGTCAATACAAGCTTTTACTGCTAACAACAAAGGCAATTGGAAGGCTAATTTGCCGGTATTGTGGCTGGGAGTTTTTTTGTGCTGTGCCAGCTATACAATGTGCATTCCTTTTTTGCCTGTATATCTGCTGCGTGAGCTGCATGTTGCTCAGCCTGACGTTAACTTCTGGGCAGGCATTACCTTTGCTGTAACCTTTATGGGTTCGGCCGTGATGGCACCTTATTGGGGCGCTTTGGCTGACCATGTCGGGCAGAGAAAGATGGCGATTCGCGCCGGCTACGGCTTGGCGCTGACCTATTTTCTTACCGGCGTTTGCCAGGATGTCTATCAGCTATTAATAGTGCGTATTGTGTGTGGTGTTGTTGCCGGCTTTGTGCCTGCCTGCATGTCTATGGCATCTTCATCCTTGCCGGAGGAGCGCATGGGCTGGGGCATGGGACTGATGCAGACTGCGGTAGCCAGCGGCACCATCATGGGACCTTTGATGGGCGGTTATCTGAGCAGCTGGTTTGGCATGCGTGCTTCATTTTATGTAGGCAGCTTTGCCTTGTTTATTGCTACAAGTGCCGTAGTATTTATTGTTAAGGATATGTCCGTATTGAATAAGGGTGCGCGCGAAGCAAGCAGTCTGTTGGCAGATTTAAAGAACGCTTTGCATAACAAGGGCTTGTTATATATTATGGCTATGTTCTTTGTAGTGCAGACCTGTGTGATGCTGATTCAGCCGTTGATTACATTGTACGTAGGCGAGCTGATGCATGATATGGGTGATGCTGCTATCAAGATGTCAGGTGTGATTTTCTCGCTAGCCGGTATTACCGGTATTTTAGCGGCACCGTTTTGGGGAAAACGCGGACAGCGCTTCGGTTATGTGCGTGTTTTCTGCATTGTAACCTTTATTGCCGGTTTTATTAACCTTTTCCAAGTCTTTATCAACACTGTCTGGCAGTTTGCGGCTATTCAGTTTGTTTACGGATTGTTCCTTGCAGGAGCTGTGCCGAATATTAATGCTAACCTGACGCGTGTTACTGCTGCCAATATGCGTGGTAAGGCCTTTGGCCTGGTTACGAGCGCGCAGCAGTTTGGCGGTGTTGTAGGACCGCTGCTTGGCGGTGCCTTGGGCAGCTTTATGAGCTCGCGTTATGTGCTTGTATTTGCCGGCTGCGTGCTTATGAGCGTAGCAGTTTACTCTTATTTCACGCATGTGCGTGGAGCGGAGCAGGAAGCTGCAAGCTAAAAGTTTATCCATATAAAATAAAAGACCGTTGCTGCAGGGAATTTGCGGCAACGGTTTTATTTTTGGAAAAATATAGAATGTTTTCTTCGGAACCGTCAAGCCTTCGGTTTAGCCGTCAGCCATTGGCGTTTTTGCTCACTTTGCGGGAAAAGCTGGTGATCAAACCACATATAGAAGAAGCGTTCTGCCGGTACAATGCCGTAGCCGTCCTGCAGATGGTCTGTGGTGTCATAGGGATCTGCCATAATAAGCACATCGTCACTTTGGTGTGCGGTGCCCATGCTGTCGTAACCGATAATGACGCGCCAATGCCCGCCCCAATCGACGTTTTCTACAATAATAGGGGTATTATGTTTCAGATTGCTCTCGACAAATTTAAGAAAATCCTTATAGTTGTCGGGAGTTTTATCTTTGATGGAGGAATGAACCTCCCAACCGATTTTTTCAAAGTAGTTTACCATGCCCTTGGTGTTGGTGCCGACGGTTTTGCTGCTGCCCATGATTTTGGCAACGGCCAGCTCTTCATCAAGCGTTTTGCCTTTGTAATATGTTACTACCATATTTGCAGCGGCAGGACCACAGGTATAATGAGTGATTTGCTGCGTAGTGGCAAATTTCGGCAAAATAGTAAGATGCTCGTCAGATTGCATATTATAAAAATCAGGATGTTTAAAATAGGGTGAATCCTTGATATCGTGTTTGCCTACGAATTGTGCGGCACCGGCTGCCGGTGTGCTTCCTGGTGTGCCTATAGGCATAGGGGATTGCTGCAAAAGATAATTAAGGCCGCCTAAAATGGCTAGCAGGCAAACAATGACCGTTAAAATGCGTTTTGTTTTCATACGTTGTCTCCTGAACTGATTGTAGCTTTGCGCCTTTGATGCTTATGGAATGCTGTGAGCAAAGCTTCTTTTTCGTTGGGAAGATTACCTGATTGTACGCGTTCCAGCAGGTAGAATAAAATATTTTTAATGTCAGCCCTGGGAATAAGCTCCAGCAGCTCGCGTCCGCCGACAGCAAGATCCTTGGTGCATACGGGCATGCGTGTGCGTACCAGCTCCACAACCTGACGGCCTAAAAGGCGACCTTCGGCCATTAGCTGCTCGTTTTCGCGGGCGTGGGTTGCTCCCATATCCGCAAGAAAAACCTCGACCAGCAGACTGTAGGCTTGTGTCAGCTCTGCCTGCGTACGGAAGCCGGAGTTGGCGGCTTCGCTGCGCACCCAGCGCAGCAGGGTGCGCTCACCGGTGAGCAGCATAGGCGCGAAGCGCATATGCTGCGCTACCAGCCAGGTTACCAGATGTACGAAGCTTTTGTTATAGCCTAGGCGCGTTAAAATCGCTTTAGCCATGATTGCACTTTCGGCTTCATGCCCCGGGTCGGAAGGCTGGCCTTCCTTATTCAGTTTGCGTACATTCGGCAAGCCCTTGCCCAGATCGTGCAGCACAAGTGCCCAGCGGATGGCTAAATCGTGCGGGCTGTTGTCAATCGCCAGCAGTGTGTGCTCCCAGGTGTCGTATAAATGAAAGCGTGGATTTTGGTGCAGACCTAAAAGGTGCAGCGCTTCCGGAAGAATGGGAATGACAGTATCGTTGCCGTTTTCGCGGGCATGACAGTTTGCACCTAAAAGGCCTGTTGCCATCATCAGCATCAGGCCTTTGCCTGCATATTCAGATATAATGAGCTTTTCAAGCTCCTTGCGTACACGCTCCAACGAAAGGCCGGCGCAGCGTTCAACCGGAAAGCTGTAGCCATGCGGCAGGTAGTAGGGCGTGTTCGGCGCACCGCAGGCAGGTAGTGCTTCGCAGCCTGCCTGCTCGTACGTAAAGCCAAGCTGTGCCACAAAGCGGCAGGCACGCAGCATACGCAGCGCATCCTCATGAAAGCGTTGCTTAGCGTCACCTACAGTGCGTAAAATCTTCTGCTGTAAATCCTGCTGACCGCCAAAGTAGTCATACAATGTGCCGTTCAGTGATAGCGCCATAGCGTTGACAGTAAAATCACGGCGGCTCAAATCCTCGCGCAGACTGCTGCAAAACCAGGTTGCGGCAGGGCGATGCATATCGTCATCATTATAGCGTTCGCCGCGGAAGGTTGTTACTTCGGTAGCAACGCCGTTGATAACGATGACTACGCAGCCGAAATTGTGACCTAATTGGTCAACAGTTTTCCAATCATGTTGCTTGCAAACTGCCAAAACCTGCTCAGGCAGAGCATTGGTAGTAATATCGTAATCGTCCGGTGACTTGCCCAAAAGCAGGTCACGCACAGCGCCGCCGACGAGATATGCTTCATAGCCGGCAGCGTTCAAAGCAGACAGTATTTTTTTTGTATAACTGGGAAAAAATAAATCAGGCATTTTACAAATCTCCTGCCGGCTTAGTATTCTATACCGTCATCCTTGAGCCGGTATTCTACATTAATACCGAAATATTCCCAAAGAATTTCCTTAAGCTCGGCACCGGTGTTAATTTTATAGCGGTATTTTACGCGACCGCCGAGGTAAAATTTCAAATAGTTGCCGCGAACGGTAATATTGCAGTCCTCGCGGAAAATAGACAGCTTCTTGCTTTTGATAAACGGTGAATCCGGATGAGCATCACACCAGAAGCTGGCGGTAATAAAATCCTTGTCTATCTGAGGCTCTTCAGTGAAGCCAAAGAGGCGCTTCCAGATTTTGCCGCATTCCTTCTGCCAAAGCAGCCAACCCCAAAATTCACTGCGGGTAAATTTGTATTGGCTGATGCCGTCGCTTTGAATCAGTCCTTCCGTGATTTCCAGCGGTACACGCGGACTTTCGCTGTTCACGCCGACGTCGGTCAGATAACGCTTCTCACCTAAAGCTACACACATTACGCGGTGGCGGCGCAGTTGGTAGGTTTCCATTTTATCGATAAAGCGGGCAGCGTAGCTGGTCACCTCAAAGCCCAGGGACTCCAAAAGCCAGTTGTAAAGTCCGTTCAGCTCAAAGCAGATGCCGCCGCGGTTATGCATGATAACCTTATTGAACATATCCTGGCGTTTGAGCGAGGTAATTTTGCCGTTAAGAGAGTCAAAATTTTCATAGGGGATATATTTGAGGTGCGCGTCCTGCAATTTAGTCAGGGTTGCTAAATTAACAGCCGGCTCGAAATCGTTGAGCTGCAGCTTGCGCAGGTATTGTTGTATTTGCAGCTTCTTCATCGGCCGTCCGTTGATATCTGCATAATTTGGCAAAGCAATCATCTCCATAATGTAATTTTCACAGCGTTGTTATAGCTATGAAAATTGTCTAATCTTCTCTCAATTATTTATTGTAACATTTATTTTGCAGGAAATAAACTATTTTGCTTTAAAGAGTGGGAATAGCATAGTCTATATCTGCACAGAGGCGACAATAAAAAGACTATTCCTATATGGAATAATTTTAATGCCAAACAAGAATAAGATAAACAAAACTACCGTTTTACAAAGTAATTCCTAAGTGTTATTATATAAATGGCGATTCTGTTATATTTAATATTCCCTTTGTTACACTCTCAAATACACTCTCAAATAAATTTTTTGGAGGTTTCCGATGGCTCTGTTATCCTTGGTTTTTTTACTGCTGGCGATAATGCTTGGTTTTATCCGTAAAATGAATACGGGTCTTTTGTGCATAGCTTTTGCCTTGCTTTTGGGACGTATGGCAGGCATCAGTGATGCGGAAATTATTAAAGGCTTCAATGCTTCTTTGTTCCTGATGCTTTTGGGTGTAACCTATTTGTTCAGTCTGGCACAGATTAACGGCAGTCTGGATTTGTTGGCGCAGAAGGTTATTTCTTTGGCCGGCAAGCGTGTTTACCTGATTCCGATCATCATTTATGTATTCTCGATTATACTTGCTGCGCTTGGTCCCGGATCTGTACCGACTATGGCTATAATGATGGTTTTTTCCATGTCCTTGGCAGCAGAAATGAAAATCAGTCCCGTGCTGCTTTCAACCTTAACTGTTTTGGGCTCTTGCGCCGGTGGTTTATCACCGCTTGCTGCTACCGGCATTATCGGTGCGAATCTGTGCGCAGAGTTTGGCCTGACAGGTATTGAAAATGATTTTCTTATGAATGGCATTCTTTCCTTTACTATTTATGCTGTTATTGTCTACATTTTATTGGGTGGTTATAAGCTGCGTTCTGCTGCTGTGGGGCAGAAAAAAGAAGTTCCCTGCTTTAACAAAAAGCAGCTGACGACTATTGCCGGTATTGTAGTGATGGTGCTTATGGTTATGCTTTTGCGAATTAACGTAGGACTGGTCAGCTTTGCTGTTGCAGCCGTATTATCCTTTTTGCGTGTTTCAGATGAGACGAAGGCGATTAAACATATTCCTTGGAATACGCTGCTGTTGATTACCGGTGTGGGTGTTTTGATGCAGCTGATTATAGATCTCGGCGGTATTAAGGTGCTTTCTGATATACTTGTTTCTCTGATGAGCGCTAAAAGTGCTGCAGCTGTTATGGGCCTTACCTCCGGCATTATGAGCTGGTTCAGCTCCAGCAGCGGTGTTGTTATGCCTACGCTGCTGCCGACAGTACCGCATGTTGCTCAGCAGCTTGGCGGTGTGAATGAGGTGGAGCTGGCCTCCTCGATTACAACCATTTCGCATGTCGCTGCCATCAGCCCGCTTTCTACAGGTGGTGCGTTGGCGCTGGCAGCATATGCTTCGGCTGCCAATGCCAATCAGAAGCAGCAGCAGAATCTTTTTATGAAAATGTTCGGTGTTTCTGCACTGGGTGTTTCTGTTTTGTGTATCTTCTCTTATTTCGGTATGTTCCACTGGCTGCTGTGAGATAAAAATTTTATAAAATATTTTGGTCTTCGTACCTATTCGTATGTGTGCGAAGACTTTTTTGTTGCAGCGTGCATTTCTTTACATACGTAATATTACGTAGTATAATGAATTAAAGAAGGTTGCGTTTATGCCACTAACCCCTAAAGAAATGATCAGATTGCTTTTGCAAAATGGTTTTGTTTATGTGAAGAGCAATAATGGTTCTCATCAAAAATATTTTAATCCACAGCGGAATATAACTGTTGCTGTACCTTTGCATACTAAAGAATTAAAGAAAGGCTTAGAACAGGCTATTTTAAAGCAGGCTGGATTAAAACGATAAGGAGAAGAAAGGAGCGCATTATGTCTAAAAAATATTTTTATCCGGTAATTTTTGAACCTGAAGAAGTAGGCGTATCTGTTTATGTTCCGGATATTCCCGGCTGCAATACCCAAGGAGATTCTTTGGAAGAAGCTTTGGAGATGGTGCAGGAAGTGATTGGCTTGATGCTGGAAGGTAAAAAACCGGAAGAATATCCTCAGGCATCAAAACCAAATGAAATTAAACTGGATGGCAGTCAGTTTGTGATGATGGTTGCTTTTGATAAGCTGGCGTATGACAAAAAATATAATGCGAAGGCTGTAAAAAAGACGCTCTCGATTCCTGCATGGCTTAATAATATGGCAATAGATAACGATATCAATTTTTCTAATCTTTTGCAGCGTGCCTTGATTAACGAATTGGGATTAAACGCACGTTGATTACAGTAATCAAAAAAGCCGCCGGCCCGGAGAAAAATCTCCTAAGCCGGCGGCTTTTTTGCGCCTTACGGCACCATAATGAATTCTACGATAAAAACTACTGCGCAGCAGCAAGAAGCAACATGAAAAAGACTCATGCCGCGCCAGGCGGTGGCAACGCCGACGCCGAGGGCAAGCGCACCTGCAGCAGGTGTTTGTGTTTCCTGCAGGATAGCAGGAAAGGTCATTACTGCGAGCGTCGTGTATGGGACATAATATAAAAACGAACGGATGAAGGGATTTTTGATTTCCTTACGGATGAGTGTGAGGGGAAGCACGCGGATAGCATAGGTAACAAGTGCCATGACTGCAATATAAATGTAAATATTGTGTTCCATCTGCTAAGCCTCCTTTTGCTGGGACTGTACCGGCCTGAACCAGGCTGCAGCCGCTGCGATGACTACAGTGAGGATAATGGTACGTGTACCGCCGGTAAGCTGCGCCAACGGCTCCATGTATGTTGCTGCAAAGCTGGCGATGAAGCTTGTGATTACAACAGTGAGAATGATACGGCTTTCGCGCGCCGGAGGCATGATAATAGCTAGGAACATGCCGAACAGTGCTACACTCAGTGCGCTGACAATGCGTTCTGGCAGTGCCGCACCGGCGACAATGCCGCAGGCTGTGCCAATCGACCAGCCCGGAATTGCTACTGCCATGCCCCCATAGTAATAGTATGGATTCAAAACCCCCGGACGGGAGATAGCGATACCGAAAAGCTCATCCGTTACAGCGAAGGCCATAGCCAGACGATGTATAAAGCCTTGTGCACTGCTGAGCCTTTGGCTAAGAGCGCAGCTCATCAGCATGTAGCGTGCATTGGCGATAAGTGTTACAAGTGCTATTTCGGTATAGCTGGCGTTTTGACCTATGATGGTAATGGCGGCGAATTCACCGGCTGAAGTGTTGTTGAGCAGGCTTGTCAGAAAGCCTTGGAATACAGAAAGCCCGGATGTGCGGCAAATAATTCCCAGAGAAAAGGCTACGGCAAAATACCCCAATCCTATGGGGATACCATCGTGCAAGCCTTGGCGGAAGGCCGCAGCATCGCTTGAAGCATTATTAGTATACACGGAATCAATATTCTTGGTTGAAATTTGCATCATAATACACCACAACGATCATAAGAAAATCCAAAAAACAAAAAAATCAAAATATAATAATGCTAAGTGTTGGAAATTTTACCCGTAAGCCCCAAACGGAAAGCTTACGGGTAGAAAGGCTTTGGTTAACGCTGAGGGGATGGCGTTATACCGGGAATGGTTATTTAAGCAGTTCCTGTGCAACAAGATGTCCTATTTCAGAGGTAGAAACCTTCTTCAGACCTTCTGCATAAAGGTCAGGCGTGCGGTAGCCTTGCTCCATAACTGCGTCAACAGCTGCTTCCATAGCGTCTGCTGCTTCGTTTTGGTTCAGGGAGTAACGCAACATCATAGCAACACTGAGAATGGTTGCCAGCGGGTTAGCAATGCCTTGGCCGGCAATATCAGGCGCACTGCCGTGGATAGGCTCGTACATACCGGTGCCGTCGCCGAGGCTGGCGCTCGGAAGCAGGCCGATGCTGCCTGCGATTGTGCTGGCTTCATCACTGAGGATATCGCCAAAGATATTATTAGTCAAAATAACGTCGAACTGCTTCGGATTCAGCACTAACTGCATAGCGCAGTTGTCAACATAGAAGTTGTTCAGCTCGACTTCAGGATAATCCTTAGCCTGCATTTCGGCAACAATTTTACGCCACATACGGCTGGAGCCCAATACGTTGGCTTTATCAACACTGGTTACTTTACCGCGGCGTTTTTTGGCAGCTTCAAAAGCAAAACGGGCAATGCGTTCTACCTCCGGACGGGTATATAGCTCAATATCGCTTGCTTCCTCAACACCGTCAGCATTGAGGTGCGCTTCGTTGTGCTCACCGAAGTAGATGCCGCCGGTAAGCTCACGTACGATTAAAAGATCGGCACCTTCGGCACGTTCCGTTTTCAGCGGAGAAAGATGCGCGGTGAATTTGGAAACGGTCATCGGGCGCAAGTTGCAGTACAGGCCCAAAGCCTTGCGGATACCAAGCAGGCCTTTCTCCGGGCGGATGTCCGGGGCAACATTATCCCATTTTGGTCCGCCGACAGCACCGAGCAGCACAGCGTCAGCAGCCTTAGCGCTGGCGATGGTTGCTTCCGGCAGGGGAACGCCGGTTGCGTCGATTGCGCAGCCGCCGATGAGCTGCTTGTCATATTCAATTTCAAAGCCGTATTTTTTGGCAGCAGCGTCGAGAACCTCTACAGCTGCATCAACTATTTCTACACCAATGCCGTCACCGGGCAGTAAGCAAATCTTCATTATTTTTTTCTCCTTTAATATAATTAATTAGGCCGCCACAGTCTGCGATATGCTGGATAAATTCCGGCAGCGGTTTTGTTTTGATCGTAATATTTTTATTGAGGATTTTGATTTCACCCTTGTTGACATCAACGTCAATTTCATCGCCGGGTTCAATCTTTTCAACGTCGGCGCCTATTTCCAGCACCGGCAGGCCGATGTTAATCGCATTGCGATAGAAGATGCGGGCAAAGCTGTCTGCTACGATGCATTTGATACCCTTAACCTTTAATACTACCGGGGCATGCTCGCGGGAAGAACCGCAGCCGAAGTTTTTGCCGGCAACGATGTAATCTCCGGGCTGTACGTTGGCGGCGAAGTTAATTTCCAGGTTTTCTTTCGCATCCTCCATAGCGTGTTCTGCTAATTCTTTGAAATCGGCAATGTTCAGATATCTTGCCGGGATAATAACGTCTGTATCGATGTGGTCGCCGTAAAGCCAAACTTTGCTCATTTTACTACCTCCTCAGGGCTGGTGATATAACCGGTAATGGCACTGGCTGCAGCGGTATAGGGGCTTGCCAGATAAACTTCGCTGTCGACATGACCCATGCGGCCGCGGAAGTTACGGTTGGTGGTGGAAACAGCTCGTTCGCCTGCTGCGAGGATGCCCATGTAACCGCCAAGGCAGGGACCGCAGGTCGGAGTGGAAACGGCAGCGCCGGCATCAATAAAGGTATCAATATAACCGCGGTGCATAGCCTCCTGATAAATCTGTTGGGTTGCCGGGATGATAATCATACGCACATGGTCGCAAACCTTGTGGCCTTTGAGAATTTCGGCAGCCTGTTCAAGATCCTCCAGACGGCCGTTGGTACAGGAACCGATGACAACCTGGTCGATTTTGATTGCATGACCTTCCTTAGCAGGATGAGTGTTTTCCGGCAGATGCGGATAAGCAACAACAGGAACGAGTTCGTCTAGCTTAATATCGAGTACGCGGGCATATTCAGCATCTTCGTCCGCAGTAACTGCTTCCCATTCACGGGTTACGCCGCGTTCCTTTAAGAATTCGATGGTCTTTTCATCAACGGGGAAAATGCCGTTTTTGCCGCCGGCCTCAATAGCCATGTTGCAGATAGTCAGACGGTCGGCCATCGAAAGCTCGCTGACGCCTTCGCCGGTGAATTCCAAAGATTGGTAACGGGCGCCGTCAACGCCAATAATACCGATGATGGTCAGGATGATGTCCTTGCCTTTAACGTATTTCGGCAGTTTGCCGGTCATGTTAACCTTGATAGCCTGTGGAACCTTGAACCAGGAGGTACCGCTGGCCATAGCGCAGCCGATATCAGTCTGGCCCATACCGGTGCTCAGAGCATTGAGTGCACCGTAGGTACAAGTGTGGGAATCGGCGCCGATGATGATTTCGCCGGGAGCAACAAGGCCTTTATCCGGCAGCAGTGCATGCTCGATACCCATCTGGCCTACTTCAAAGTAGTTTTTGATTTCGTGCTTTCGGGCGAAGTCACGCATACGCTTGCACATGGTTGCGGATTTGATATCCTTGCAGGGGGAGAAATGGTCCGGAACCAGAGCAATTTTGTTTTTATCAAATACTGGTTTACCGATTTTTTCAAATTCGTTGATAGCCGGAGGACCGGTGATATCATTAGCTAATACTAAATCTACTTGAGAAACAAGCAGGTCGCCGGCACTTACGCTGTCGCGGTGAGCGTGCTTGGCTAAGATTTTTTGCGTCATTGTCATTCCCATAAGATAGTCCTTCTTTCTTTAGGGGCTGCCTATAAGGGGCCATCTGCTTCAGAAGCGCTTCTAGGAGTACTAGTATGTACGCCGTCGTCGCGCTTCTTCGCATCTGACGCTCCTCTAGACAGCCTGTAAATTTTTTAAGTTAGAAAGAGTGTACTATGAAATAAAATAGCCCCTATCTGCGCTTGCAGATAGGGGCGAAGTTTTTTCGCGGTACCACCCTAAGTTGTACTTAATTTTCCCGATTAGCGAATCGGTAGCGTAACGTGCTGGAAACGTCTGCTCCTACTTGGTTCAGAGAAGCTGCTCGCGGGTGAGCTTCTTTGCCTGCTTGCTGGCGGCTTGCACCATACGCCGTCTCTCTGGATGCTGGGGCAGGTAAATTTTCCCGTTCATTGCATTTTTGTTTTTGAAATTAAAATATACACATCGCTGTGTTCTTCACATTATCGCAACAATTTCACGGTTTGTCAAGTGTGAAAATAAAAAAATGCCTAGAAAAACATTTGATGTGCAACTGAAATGGAAAAAAGTATTGCTGAAGTGCAAAGGAGTGTAGGGGTAAAAAATGCTTCTTTCAGAAAATTGCCTTTTGCAGAACTTTTGTCATGTAAATAAATATATATATATAATTTGTGATCGTAATAACGTGGTATTATAATTAAAATTACAGTCGTTGTGGTGGTCTTTAACAGAAACACTAACTGAACTGCTAATAGATTTATTGATAAAATGCTTTGAGAGGGGAATTTATCATGAATACTTCGCTGCCCAAAAAACAGGGATTGTATGATCCTTGGTTTGAACACGATGCCTGCGGTGTTGGCGTAGTTGCCAATATTAAGGGCAAGAAGTCTAATAAAATTTTACGACAGGCTTTGGTGGTTTTGCATAACATGGATCATCGCGGCGGTCAGGGAGCAGATATGAACTCCGGTGACAGTGCCGGTGTATTGCTGCAGATTCCGCATAACTTTTTTGTCAAAGAATGCGCGAAGCAGTACTCAGCGAAAAGCCGCAGCTTTTATATAACTACTTTAAACAGCTCTTTGTGCAGGTAACAAATCAGCCGATTGATGCCATTCATGAGGAGGTTTTCGCGGATACAACCAGCGGTATCGGTCCGGAACTGAATCTGATTGACCCGCAGCCGGAAAGCTGCCGCCAGATTTCTGCCGAATCTCCGGTATTAAGCAATATTGAGCTTGCTAAGCTGAAGAATATTCCTGATTTCGAGGCAGCAACAATTCCTATGCTTTACAAGGTTGCTGATGGCGGCGCCGGCTTAAAGCAGGCGTTGGATGCAATCTTTGCTGCTGCTGATAAATATATTGCGGAAGGCAAGTGCATTTTGATATTATCCGACCGCGGCATTACTAAAGATATGGCAGCGGTTCCTGCCTTGCTGGCAGGTGCAGGTCTGCATCATCATCTGATTAAAAACAGTACGCGTCTGCGTGCTTCTATTATCATAGAATCTGCTGAACCGCGTGAGGTGCACCATATGGCGTTGCTTTTAGGCTATGGCGTCAGCGGTATTAATCCGTATCTTGCTTTTGAAAGCTTGGAGCATATGTGTGCTGACGGAATGCTGGATATCAGCTTTGAAAAGGCTGCTGAAAATTATATCAGCGCCTGCACTCACGGCATTGCTAAAATCCTGTCGAAGATGGGTATTTCTACTGTACAGTCTTATCGTGGCGCTCAGATTTTTGAAGCTATCGGTATCAGCAGTGCCGTTATTGAAGAATATTTCACCGGAACTCCGTCGCGTCTTGAAGGCATCGGCCTGGATGAGATTGCCAAAGAGGTTGCTATGCGTCATGAGCCTGCCTTTGCTGAGCAAAACATTGATCCTTTCAGCTATGAATCAGGTTCTCATTATCAATGGCGTAACGGCGGCGAGCAGCATATGCTTAATCCGGAAACGATTGTTAAGCTGCAGCAGGCCTGCAAGACCGGTGATTATAAGCTCTTTAAGGCGTTCAGCAAGCAGCTGCGCGGCAGTGCCTTTGCCAACCAGAATCTTCGCAGTATGCTGACCTTTACGCCGTAGCGTCTGCCGGTGAATATTGATGAGGTAGAATCTGTAGAAAGCATTTGTCATCGCTTCAAGACAGGTGCTATGAGCTACGGCTCTTTAAGTCAGGAAGCACATGAATGTCTGGCGATTGCCATGAACCGTATAGGCGGCAAGAGCAATACCGGCGAAGGCGGCGAGAATCCCAACCGTTTTGCACCGCTGCCTAATGGTGATAGCAAGCGCAGTGCAATTAAGCAGGTTGCCAGCGGACGTTTTGACGTAACCAGCAATTACCTTGTCAATGCGGACGAAATTCAGATTAAAATTGCACAGGGTGTTAAGCCGGGTGAAGGTGGACAGCTTCCGGGCGGCAAGGTTTATCCGTGGATTGCCGAATGCCGCGGTACGACGGCAGGGATTGGTTTGATTTCTCCTCCGCCTCATCATGATATCTATTTTATTGAAGATTTGGCTGAGCTGATTCACGACCTGAAGAATGCTAATCCCCGTGCCCGCATCAGCGTTAAGCTGGTAAGTGAGGTTGGTGTCGGTACAATTGCTGCCGGCGTAGTTAAGGCCTGCGCCGATGTTGTACTTATCAGCGGTACTGCCGGTGAACGCTTCTGCATCCGTAATAGCGGCGTGAACGCTGTTGTTGAGGGTGTTGGTGACCATGGCTGTGAATATATGACCGGTGGTACGGTAGTTATTTTGGGACGTACAGGACGCAATTTTGCTGCCGGCATGAGCGGTGGTACAGCCTATGTTTTGGATATGCAGGGAGATTTTGCAACCTACTGCAATAAGGAAATAGTGCTGTTGGAAAAGCTGGAGGAAATCGGCGACAGCCTGACGGTAAAGAAAATGTTGCTGCAGCATGCAGAGCATACCGGCAGTAAGCTGGCTTTAGAGATATTGGATAACTGGGATGAATATCAGGATAAATTTGTCAAGGTTATTCCTAAAGAATATAAGATTGTTACGCAGAAGCTTAATGAGTATCTGCAGCAGGGAATGAGCGCGGATGCTGCCACCCTGAAGGTATTTGAGGAGGTGAAGTCATAATGGGTAAGCCTACCGGATTTATGGATTACAAGCGTGTGGAGCTTGCTTTGCGTACCCCCGAAGAAAGAATTAAGGATTGGCAGGAGATTAAGACGAGCAGCCTGCCGCATAAGGAAGCACTGTGCTGCCAGGCAGCGCGCTGTATGGATTGCGGCGGTCCCTTTTGCCATAGCGGTGTAATGATTAACCGCATGGTTTCAGGCTGTCCGCTGCACAATCTGATGCCGGAATTTAATGATCTTGTTTACCACGGGATGGATGATTATGCCTATGCCCGTCTGAATAAAACCAATAATTTCCCGGAATTTACATCTCATGTCTGCCCGGCTCCCTGCGAGGGTGTCTGCACAGCTGGTGCTCCTGTCTATGGGCTTTGTGGGCAGCGAAGAGCGACTGTTTGAGGAATTCAAGTTGGCGAAGGCACCTAACGGCAGCATAGCGGCTGATGACAG
>OCAM01000709.1_pt1 | contig 26907 bp, 26 predicted proteins | sample 1538281 | NCBI WGS metagenome assembly OCAM01 (sample SAMEA2580273, study PRJEB22360) | human gut metagenome | biome: human gut; feature: human-associated habitat; material: faeces | place: Denmark | collected 2008/2010 | reverse complement strand
ACCGTCTTACGGCGGTGCATGCAATCTTTTTGAAGTCCATAGGCTTTGTGTTTTCGGTGTTTTCTCGTTTGCAAATATACGACATGAAAAAGCCTTTGTCAAGCCCTTCACCGTAACGTGTTGAAAACCAATGCAACTGCAAATTCGTTAAAAACAGTTTCATGCGGACAACCCGTTTTCCGGTGAAATCCCGGTGAAGGATTGTACGATAGAAAGTTCACCTTAAAACGTTGGTACAGAAGAGGTATGAAGGAAGCGAACCTTTTCGGGCGAGAAACTGTTTGTGGGAGGTAGAGTAGGGGGATCAGTATGAAAGAGTGCGTAAGACGGAGTCAGTACATCCTAAAATCGATCTCAGCAGGTTGAAAAATCGTTTGGCTTAGAACGAAAAATCGTTTGGCGCAGAATCTATGGGTGGTTTGGGATATAGCTTTGCCCCAATATATAAATAATGTGGCATTTGTCGCCGACATTTATATAAAGAACAAGAAAACATTGGACCATGACATCTATAAAACTAAAATTCAGGCCGTCAACAACGCCGGGCAAGGAAGGCTCAATAGTGTTTCAACTAATATACGGACGCGCGGTGCGCAGGATAACGAGCGAGTATAAAATCTTCGCCGAGGAATGGGATGACGAGGCTGGGAGGATAGCTCTGCCCACGCCGTCCTCGTCACGCTACGCCCACCTTGTTTCGGTAGAATCTGCCCTACAGTGGGAACTGAACAGGCTACAGCGGATGGTGCAGGAAAACGAAAAGGCAACCGTCACACTAAACCTTGACGAACTCGCCGCCCGATTCTCGTCTGGTATAGACACGACGGACAGCGTGTTTAACTTCATCCGGGGACAGATAAGCCATAAGAAACAGATAGGAAAGGTACGCTCATCCGAGACTTACCGTTCGATGCTTAACAGCTTCACGTACTTCCGCAAGGGTGTTGACCTGACGTTCGACATGATGGACGGCGTGCTTATGGAACTCTACGAGGCATGGATGCGGAAGTGCGGACTGACACGCAACAGCACCTCCTTCTATATGCGTATCCTGCGTACCAACTACAAGTTGGCAGTAGAAAAGGGGTTGACACCCGACCGCCATCCGTTCAGGAACGTCTACTGCGGTATAGATAAGACTGTGAAAAGGAGCCTATCGTTCAGTGAAGTCAAGAGAATCAACGGCTTGGACCTGTCGCGAAAGCCAAGTATGGATTTCGCGAGGGACATGTTCATGTTTAGCTTCTGCACGCGCGGAATGTCCTTCATAGATATGGCTTACCTGAAGAAGACCGACCTGAACAACGGCTGCCTGACATACCGCCGTAAGAAGACGGGACAGCTCATGACGATAGAATGGACTAAGCAGATGCAGGACATCATAGACAAGTACAAGTCCAACGGCACGAGTTATCTCCTGCCAATCATTACCCGTGAGGACGGAAACGAACGCAGGCAGTACCAGAATCAGATGAGGAAAATCAACAGGCTTCTGAAGGACATAGCAAATCAGGCAGGACTGCCGCTGTCATTGTCAATGTATTATACGCGCCACAGTTGGGCCACCATTGCACGTGGCAGGGACGTACCGTTGGCAGTCATAAGCGAAGGCCTCGGGCACGATTCGGAAACGACCACACAAATCTACCTCGACTCGATAAAGTCAAGCGAAGTGGACAAAGTAAACCGTATGATTTTGGAGGGGCTTTGACGCAAATGGCTGTTTCAAAAAAAATGTCCGTCTCCTAATATGAGATGGATATTCTGCTGCAAAGGTAGTAAAAATAATTAAACATCAAGTGTTTTGACAAATTTATTTGCGCTTATTTTTCATGAAGCGGCAACGGATTAAGCAATTTGTTGACGGAATCTTTTTATGAAAACTTTGTAAAATATTGGTGTTTAGCTGTTTCACAAAAAATATCCATCTCATATTAGGAGACGGACAAAAAACGTCATGAAACTCAATACCAACACAAACGCTATTATGAGTAGTGACGGTGATGAAACAATCTTATGGACTTAATAGAAGTCAATAGCTTGGTTTTTGTAACTGCTTGTTGCCGTGTGGATTACGACAGCTTGCAGGATTAGAAAAGATGCCCATACCTGAAAAATGAACGACTTCCATACCCCTATACAAGACTGTCCGCTATGGTTCGTCATGCGCGATCTTAAGCGGTGCAACGCCAAACAACCGGCATACAAGCTGTTCAAGGACTTGGGGATGGAGGTATTCACACCCATGGTGTGGAAACTTTCTGTGAAGCACGGGAAGCGTTGCCGGGAGGAAGTGCCCTTCATTCAGGATCTGCTTTTTGTGAATGGCACGCGGCTGGCAGTTGACCCAATAGTCGAGAAATACAATACCGTGCAATATCGTTACCTGCGCGGCGGATACAAAATCCCGATGACGGTCAGGGAAAGCGACATGCAACGTTTCATCCATGCTGTTCAGTCCTCTGAAAATCCGTGTTATTACACGCCCGAAGAAATATCCTCCGATATGATAGGTAGGAAAGTGCGCATCGTAGGCGGCCCTTTGGACGGATATGAAGGGAATTTGCAGAAAATCCAAGGGGCACATGTCAAGCGTCTGTTCGTAGAACTTCCCAGTCTCCTTGCCGCTGCCGTGGAGGTACAGCCCGAATACATACAGCTTTTGTAGTTGGCAAGCGGAAAGGGGTAAGTAAACAAGAAGACTTGTATTAAGTTGCTGACCTCATGATATTCAGGCCGTATAGCCTCAAAACAGTATAACCCAACAACCGCACAACCATGTATATGATAGAAGAATTTATATACGAATGGAAACGCCTTCAACATCCCTCAATAGTATCATTTAAATTTGATTGCTAACTTATTTGAAAACAGTTTGTTAAATCGATATTGACAATAGTTTGAAAACAGCTATGAAACAAAAAAGGATAACAGAGGAAGATGGTAGCGATTCTATAAAAGCACCTAATACGGCAATATGGTGGCTTATTGCCTGTGCGATATGCCTCTCTGTCTGTATAGGAGGATTTTTCTTGATAAAACATCTATCCCCAACAATGTGTATATTCTCTACGGGGGAAAATGATTGTACGTCCGCATTGTTTAGCGGCAGCTTTGGAGTGGTGAACGTCCTTCTTATTTTCGCATTGGCTTTTGCTAGTATGATTGTCACGTTTGGTCACCTTTACACTATTCTGAAGTTCATACAACAGAATGACTGGTTGGGTGAGCAAGAGCAATACAAGTATGCCACTTTCGTAAGGGCAACCTTGTCAAGGTACGAATTTGTCATGCTTTATTATAATGGCTTTCTCCATCCCATGATGAAAAAACTGATGGAAACCTATTTATGCTGAACAACCTTTGCTCGGAGTTGTTTCCATTAAGTTTTGAGAATCCCCGTTACCTGCAAGGTTTGGGTATAAACTATGCCTGCGAATTGACTGCCAACCATTTTTCCGGAGGATACTTTGAATTTTTCCTTTCCGATGAAGAAGGTGATTCCGGTAAATATTATTTGGGAGCCTTTTATGCCAAAACCGAGTTGGATAAAGGAAGGTTTTGGAACTCAGGAACGCTTATATGGAGGAAAAGCCACGGAGAAAACTAAACCTGCTACTTAACTCAGAACGACTGCATGACTTCTCCAGTTAGCACCAATAACCGTCGCATAGCGAAAAACACGCTTCTGCTTTACTTCAGGATGCTGTTGATGATTGGTATCAATCTCTATACATCCCGTGTCATACTTCAAGTACTGGGAGTGGAAGATTTCGGTATCAACAATGTGGTAGGTGGAGTTATTACCATGTTAGGTTTTCTTACAGGTTCACTTGCCGGAGCTTCCTCCCGTTATATCACATACGACTTGGGCAAGGGAGATATGGAGATAATGAAAAAAACATTCGGCAATATTCTAAGCATCCATTTATTATTGGCAGGCTTGGTGGTTGTAATCGGCGAAACGATCGGACTGTGGTTTATGACCACACAATTACAAATTCCTGAGACACGTGAAACAGCAGCCTTTTGGGTTTACCAGTTTTCTATCATTTCGTTTGTGCTGAGTGTAATCAGTGTGCCTTACAATGCAAGCATCATTGCGCATGAAAAGATGTCGGCATTCGCTTACATAAGTATCGTCGATGCGGTATTGAAGTTATTGATAGTCTATCTGTTGCTAGTAATTTCATACGACAAACTGATTGTTTATGCGGCTTTGTTCTGTTGCATCCAGATATTCGACCGGATTGTTTATAGTATTTATTGCCGGAAACATTTTGAGGAGACCCGGAGCAAACTGAGTTTTGACAAGAAGTTGTTTAAAGAAATATTTGCTTTTGCCGGTTGGACGATGAACGGGAGTTTAGCTGTTATCGGCTATACACAGGGCATCAACGTTTTACTGAATATCTTTTTTGGTCCTGCGGTGAATGCTGCGCGGGGTATTGCCGTACAAGTGCAGAACGTAACCCGTCAGTTTTGCACCAATTTCCAGATGGCATTGAATCCTCAATTGACGAAAAGTTATGCCACAGGCGATTATGCCCACATGCATCGGCTTTTAAAGGTAAGTTCGAAGTTTTCTTTTTATCTGATGCTGCTCATATCGCTGCCTCTTATGTTGGAAGCACCGCTCATATTAAAATGGTGGTTGGGCGCAGTACCCGAACATACAGTCAATTTCTTACGCTTGATATTGTGTACGGGAATCTTGTTTGCCTTGTCCAATCCCATCATAACAGCCGTACATGCTACGGGAAAGTTAAAGAAGTTTCAATTGATAGAAGGCAGCATGTTATTATCTATTGTGCCCGTGGCTTACCTTTTCTTGAGATTCTTTCGTATTCCTCCCGAACATGTTTTTCTTGTGCATATTCTTGTGGAAATATGTACGCAATATGTACGCATACGGATTGTACTACCATTGATAGTTATGCCTTTACGTGAGTATATCGCTGATGTCATAAAACCCGTATTGAAAGTTGGTATTCTTGCCTTAATTATTCCTATGCTTGTTTATTGCAACATGAATGTAAATATAGCCTCTTTCCTCGTTGTATGTTTAATCACTGCATGTTGGATTCTTCTTGTCATCTATTTCATTGGATGCACAAAAAATGAGCAATTTTTTGTAAAAGGCAAGTTCGTTGCAGTATTGGATAAACTAAAAAATAACTTCTTATCTGTATTATGAATAATCCTAAAATTTCAGTTATTGTTCCGGTATATAATGTGGAGCAATTTTTGCCTCGTTGCATAAATAGCATATTAGCCCAGACGTTCACTGATTTTGAAGTGCTTTTAATCAATGACGGGAGTACGGATAATTCAGGGAGAATTTGTGATGAGTATGCTAAGAAAGATAATCGGATAAGGTTATTTCATAAAGGGAACGGTGGAGTAAGCTCGGCGAGGAATATAGGACTAAAAAACGTCAAAGGGGAGCTTATTTGTTTTATTGATTCGGATGACTACTTGGACAAGAAATTCCTACAACGAATGGTAAAGGCTATGGAAGAGAATGATGTAGATTTAGTTTGCTGTGGATGTTATAGGGAATCAACAGACGGCACGTTACTATGGAAACGAAACATCAAAACAACCACATTGTATGACAGAAGACAGGCCGTCATCGAACTATTCACTCCAACCTCTTTCGTTGGTTGGCCATGGAATAAAATCTACAAGGCATCCCTTATAAAAGAGAATGGTCTGGAATTTAATGAAACAATAAAGTACTGTGAAGATGATGTGTTCGTTTTACAGTACATCTTGCATATCCAAAAAGCATGCTACATAAGCGACATATTATATCATTACGTGGAAAACAGCATGTCCGCCAACTTCAAGGGATATACGGATCAGAAATTCAATGTCAACTGCCTTGACAGGCAAAAAGCTGACGAAATGTCCTATTTACTCGTGCGGGACATGGGTGACAAGGAAGTCATGGATATATTCTTGGCAAGAAGGTTTACTTCAAACTTGGCCACTCTTTACAAGTTGCTCCCAGTTTATAACGATGAACACGATATTCTTGTTTTTCTAAAGCGAAACCTAAGAAAATACTACTTGAAATATCTTTTGAATAAGCGGTTTTGCAAAAGATTAAAAGAGGAAATAAAGCACATCATTTTCTTGATAAACCCTATAATTTACATAAAAATAAAGTTAAAAAGATGAAATCACCCAGAATCATAGCCGAAATCGGCTGTAACCACAAGGGCGACATGGCTATCGCTAAAGAAATGATCATGACTGCCGCAACTTACTGCAAGGCTGATGTGGTCAAGTTCCAAAAACGGTGCAACAAAGAGTTGCTCTCCCCTGAAGAATATAATGCCCCGCACCCACACCCTGAAAACTCATACGGCAAGACTTACGGAGAACACCGTGAGTTTTTGGAATTCAGCCTTGATCAACACCGCCAGTTGCAAGAATGGTGCAATGAGTTCGGCATTGAATATTCCACGTCGGTGTGGGATATCACTTCTGCCAAGGAGATATGCACGTTACATCCCAACCTTATCAAGGTACCTTCGGCCTGCAACTTGAACAAAGGCCTGTTGGAATACCTCTGCGACAGTTTCGGTGGTGAAATCCATTTGTCCTTTGGCATGACAACCCGTGAAGAGGAAGAACAAATCATCCGGTTCTTCGAATCAAAGGGACGTAACAAGGACCTGGTCATTTACGATTGTACATCGGGCTATCCTGTACCGTTTGAGGATATTTGTTTGTTGGAGCTTACCCGCTTGCGTGAGTTGTATGCCGATAGGGTGAAATCCATAGGTTTCTCAGGCCATCATCTGGGTATCGCCATCGATTCTGCTGCCGTGGCGTTGGGGGCGGAATGGATAGAACGCCATTATACGCTTGACCGTACATGGAAAGGTACGGACCATGCGGCATCATTGGAACCAGACGGTGTGCGTAAGTTGGCCCGCGACTGCCGGGCTGTGGCAAAAGCTTTAGCCTACAAGAAAGAGGAGATTCTTGACATTGAAAAAGTACAGAGAAATAAATTGAAGAAAAACCAAGTAAGATGGTAAATGGAAGGAACAGAAGTGTCGATGCCGTGAAAGGTATCCTGATATTCCTTGTTGTCATAGGGCATGTGCTTTTGGGCACATTGGATGAGAATATCATCCGCTATACAATTTATTCGTTCCATATGCCGGCCTTTTTCTTTGTCAGCGGTTACCTTCTCGATATGGAAAGATTAGCCGGACAGGGCTATTGGAGCGTTTTGTCCAAATACTGGAAGAGGATGTTGGCAGAGTGGTCAGTTGCATGGCTTGTATATACTGCTTATGTTCTCAGGCATGGCAACTTTGACTGGATGGATGTTGTGCAAAACCTGTATGCTCCTTTTTACCACTTATGGTTTGTCCCTGCCCTGTTCGTGTTGATAACGTTGCTGTGGTTGGTATTTCGTTTAATAAGGTGCAATACCGTAAGGTTCATATTATTGTTCGCTTTGGGGTTGTTGACATACAATATCTCCAATACCAGTTTCAATATAAGCTCCGTGTTCAACTGCATCCTGATGCTTTTTATTGTCATGGGTATATATAGTCGAAAATATTTAAATGTTATTAATGTTAGGGGGGGATAATAATACTTTTTTGCATTTTATCAATAGTATGCGTGTATCTGTTCATGGAATCCAAAATAGAATTTATGAGAACCTATATGGAGATTCCTATAGCGTCCATACTTTGCCTGTTGGGGATTCTTCCAATGCTGCAGCGCGGCAAGTTTCAAGGGGGAATATTTGAATATTGGGGGCGTAATTCCTTGAGGATATACCTTTGGCATGTGATTCCCATTATCTGTTTAAAATGGTTGTTTTCTGAAAATCCCAGTTTGTATTACACAGTCTCAGGTGCCGTTATATTGATGTGCATTGCCTTGACGCATGCTGTCAACAAGCGGTTGCTGATTTAAAAGCTAATAATAAAATATGGTAATAGCATTCATACCTGTAAGGGGAGGAAGCAAGTCCATCCCTTTCAAAAACATCAAGCCCTTTTGTGGCAAACCTTTAGTATGTTGGAACATCGAAGCGTTGGAACAGTGCGACGAAGTGGATGAAATCATCGTTGCCACCGATTCAGATAAGATAGAAGAAACGGTTATTTCCGGAAAGTACAAAAAGACAAAAGTCTACCGTCGCTCTGCCGAAAATGCTTGTGACACAGCCAGTACGGAAAGCGTGATGTTGGAATACATCCGTTACGTGCAACTTCACGATGACGATATTTTCATGTTAGTGCAGGCCACCTCGCCATTAACCGAAACGGTTCATTTTACAGAAGCGTTGGGGATGTATGGAACAGGTGAATATGATTCCATCTTAACTTGCGTGCGTAATTACCGTTTCTTTTGGAATGGGGACGGTACAAGCATGAACTACGATTACAGGAACCGTCCCAGAAGACAAGATTTTTCGGGGATGCTGATGGAAAACGGTGCTTTCTATATTAATAAAGTAAGACATATCCTTGAATCAGGCAATCGTCTCAGTGGTCACATTGGCATCTATGAGATGCCGGAATACACGGCCACGGAAATAGACGAACCGGATGATTGGGCTGTACTCGAAAACTTGATGTACAGGCATGTCCTGTCCAAAAGGACAATGAGGCCAATCAAGCTCTTCTTGTGCGATGTGGACGGCACGTTGACAGATGGTGGCATGTATTATTCCGAAAACGGGGACGAGCTGAAGAAGTTCAACACTCGTGACGGAATGGGCTTTCAGTTACTTCGTGAAGTCGGCATCAAGACGGGTATCATTACTTCGGAAGACACCAAGATGGTGGAAAACCGTGCCAAGAAGCTGAATGTGGATTTCCTGTACCAAGGCAAACGGGATGGTGGGAAACTGGCTGCCGCAAAAGAGATATGTGCTCGGCTTGGGATTACGTTGGACGAAGTGGCCTACATAGGTGACGATGTGAACTGCATGGAACTGCTAAAGGCAGTGGGCGTGAAGGCTTGTCCTGCGGATGCCTGCGAGGAAGCGAAAGCCATTGTCGGCATTCATGTGATGAAGAGGCAAGGGGGAGAAGGGTGCGTGAGGGAGTTTGTTGATACACTAATGGAGTATAAATTATGAAACATCTATTTATTGTACACTCCCACATTACTTATTTGATGTCATTAGCTATTGTCAGGTATTTAAATATTAAGAATGATGACGTTCGAATATTGTCTTATAATCATTTGTTCCATCCTCAAATAATGCCCATACAGATTTTCTATCTTTCTCTAAATGAAAATGTTGCAGTAAAATTTAAATATTGGAATTACGCTCGTTATATTGACCGGACGATAAGTAGTGTTACGGACGATGAAGATTATGCGCTTTACATCAATTATCCACATTATAAATATCTCTTCATGACAAACAATCATTGCAAAAAAATTAATTTCATTGAAGAAGGTATGGATAATTACAAGGAGAATTCACTATCTTCATACACAATATTTGACCCTAATAAGAATTTCAGACCTACATTCCTTTCTAGACTTAAGTATGGAGTAGAATCTTTTAAATCAATAATTAGGGGAAAAAGGAATGCGCTGATAGATTTGTTGCCAGCAACTTCTTCTTGTTATAATCTGATTCCTGATATATCTTATTATTGCTTTTCTGAATTTGCTTTTCCGGGAATAAGTACTCAAAAACATGTTCTTGACATTAAAAATGTCAAATCATTCTACAGCAATTTTAGTAATAGTATATGTGAGATGAAAAATGGACTATGCTTTTGGATTGGTGATAATGTTGTTAAGTGTTCTAATATTACTGAACAAGAATATGGGATAGCGATTCGGAATGGCCTAGAGTTCTTTTTGAAAAAACATCCGTTCGATAAAATCTATCTGAAATTTCATGGTGGAGAATCGGAACTTAGTCGAAGCCTTACAATAAAAGCGTGTGAAAAACTGAATATTGAATACGAAATAATACATGACGGGGTTTCTATAGAATTAATTTTAATGAATCTGGAACATTGCACTTTGATAGGTTTAACTTCTAGTCTATTATTCTATGGTTCATTACTAGGTCACGTATCTTATTCTATAAACCGTTATCTCTCTCAATGGCATCATCTATCTGCCCAAAATGTGTATTGGGAACATGTAACAATGTTGTAAATATAGCAGTGGAGATTTTGAGCAGTTCTTCATCCGTTACAAGGGTGAGTCCTATCCGAGAGGCGAGAGCATCTATATGTTCTGCCACCGCAACAACTCCATTATAATCTGTTTGAGAAATGGTACAAGGATACGAGGTGCTGCGTGGTGGAAGTGTCGGTTGATGGCCGTCCCTTAGCAATGGAAAAGGAAAAGACGGCAGAGGTGGTTCCGCCATCCGGGAAGCTTCTGGTGAAGGAGATACGTATCCTGTGGGACTTGCGTGTAAGCAACGGGCTTCATTTGCGTCAGGGGAATTTAAGTTACGGGGGATTGAAACGTCTCGTGAAGAAGTTGAAGTGGCTATGTTAAGTGTCTGCGGTTCGGAGAAGTTCTATTACCTACGCAAATTCATGATTGGCGTTGTAAGTACGCCAGAGTGCTTTCGATTTTATCCGCCAACAGGTGAATTGCAATCATCAGGCGGGCGAGGCCTCATTATGATGTTCAAAGACCGCCATACGGTGCCCCTCTACAGTTGTGACAAGCGTTCATGCCTCCTTTATGAACAGCGTTTCGAAAAGGATTATACGTTTATGAAAAAGTTTCTTGCGAGGATGCCCGCGAGGTATTCTCCATAAGTTGGGACGACGTGGTCGTGCTGCTCGGCTTTCCTGTCGTTAAGATATTAAGAATTAAATAAATATATCAGATGTTTTTTTGTGCCTTTATAGGGATAAAAGGAATATCAGTATAGCTATATCTTCCTCTACACTCTCGTTTACAAGGAGACGGTGCGCCTGCTATAGGAATGGATGTGGCAGTCTCGACAGACCATAACGAACAGGTTTGAAAAGGGGGCCCGGTTCTTCAAGGAAGTCATAGAATATCTGAAGAACAACTGTTTGGAGAAGGATTCCGTCGTGAACTACGACGAAACGTGGCGCTGCGCGAAGATGGCGAGCAAGTTTTGGAAACGCCATGTGTGGTGTCTGGTGAACCTTCAGGCGAGAGTAGCCATATATTGCTACGAGGACGGTGCACGCGGATGCAAGGTACTGAAGGGAATACTTGAAGGCAGGGTACTCCGCGCCCTCCAGACGGACGGCTACAACGTGTACCTGTACCTTGACGACGGGATGCTAGACATCGACCATGTCTGCTGCATGGCTCACGCGGGGGGCAAGTTCAAGTACGCTGTTGAGATAGAGCATTAGGTGAACGCTCGTAAGTTCCTCGAATACATCGGATGGTTCTACGCACTGGAGAAGAGGTACATTAGGCTGAAACTCTTTCCGGAAGGCATAAGACGGCAGAGGAACTCCGCAGAGACAACGGAGATAATAATAGGAATGAGAAGCCTGCTCGACCTGATGAAATCGGGAAACGCACCAATGCACGGAAGCCTGATGGAGAAGGCGGTCAGTTACCTCGACCATTTCTGGAAGAAGGTGTTCCTGACAGGAATGACGGGAACTATACGATAGACAGCAGCCTTGCAGAACGGTGCATCCGACCGCTAGCAAACGAAAGGAAGAACTCGCTTTTCTTTGGGCACAGCCACAAGATGGCGCGTGCCTGCGCGGCCTAGCGCTCCATCGTGTCCACTTGCAAGCTGTAGGGGTATTCAATCCTGGAATACCTCAAGAAGTTCTTTGCAGAGATAGCAGCAGGCAACCGCGACTATGGAAAACTTATGCCATCGACAATCAGCATAAGTTCAAACAAATTATAAATACTAGCCGAATTTCAATCTTATTTCGGACATACCGCCTGAAAACAGGGGGACGTCAGAATTGGACGCTTACTGATCTTACAGCAGAAATATGTATCAAAGAAGCAGTATAAAGGCTGCTAAAAAATTAATAAAAAGCAATGCAGATATTAGCCCAATTAGCATTAATTGTTTTATGTCTTTTAATGTTTAGAGTTGAAAGAAAGTATAAGTTGGCAATTCTATTATTGTCAGCCATTTGTTTTAATAGCGTCAGAATTTATGCCATACCATTTGGATTGAGTATATACGTTTTGTGTTTCAGTTTTATTCTGTCGGAATTTTCACGCCTAAAAAAAGACATAAAGGAAGTCAAGAATACAATATTAAGACCTCTAATGTATTCTGTAATATTAGCAACTGTTATATTGGCCATACATAGCCCCCATTATGATAATTTGACGCAATACATTCGTTTAGCTATAAACGAATGTATTGCTAAATATTTTGTTCTTTGTTATGCTTTTCTATCTATACGTAAAGAGGATGATCTCCGTCCTGTTTTCAGAATATCATACTATGGGTTATTGGTATTAACTTTATTTGCACTATTTAACCATGTTACAAAATCTGCATTTTTTATTAATGAAATGTATCGCGGTATGGCATTAACTGATGTTATGCAAGACGCAGGTAATAATTACACTTATTCAGAACGATTTAGAGTTCAAGCCATGTTTTTTAATCCATTTGATTACGGATATATCTGCATTCTTTTATTACTATTCACTTGGTATGGTTATATAAAATCTTTCATTTCTAAAAAACGTTTTTATATGATTATAGGGTGTTGCCTTTATGGCATTATTGCTTGTGGATGCAGAACAAATATGTTATGTTGCTTAATTGGTGTATTTGTTTATGTGCTATTTGCTTTTGACCTTAAAAAAAGAACGAAATACTTTGCTGTATGTTCACTGTTGGGCATCATATTATTTAGCTCAATTCCTTTTCTACAAGAAAAAGCCAATGAAATACTTTCCATATTTGATACAAATTCATCAATGAGTGGTAGCAGTATTGGAATGCGTGTATTACAATATACCGCAGTTATGAATCATGTTAGAGACCATTTTCTTTTAGGAAGGGGCTTGGATTATTTTCTTATTGATATGGGATGGCGTGAAGGAAAACAATACTTAGTCGATCAAGATTTATTTGGTTTAGAAGGTGTTTTAATGAATTATTTGCTTGAACGGGGATTTTTAGGTGTATGTTTTTATTTGTTTTTCTATGTCTATGTTTTATATTTTTTCTATAAACATAAGTCTGTAGATAAGAATATTTCTGCTTTAGGTATTTCAATTTTAGTTACATACTTAGCATTTGCTAATATGACAGGAGAATTGAATAGCGTATTCCCGACTTTGTTAATTACAGGAATATGCTTAAAAGTATTGTATATGAATATTATTTGTAAAAAGATACGGAATAAACATGAAATTCAGCATCGCAATCCCGGCATTTAAAGCTAAGTATTTGAAAGAATGCATAGATAGCATCCTCGCTCAAACCTATAAGGATTTTGAGTTGATAATAGTGGACGATGCTTCGCCAGAAGATATTGATTCGGTTGTCAAGCCTTATTTATCCCAAGCAAAGATTCAGTATTACAAAAATGAGAAGAACTTTGGGAGCGTCAATGTGGTTGCCAATTGGAACAAATGCCTGTCTTTTGCATCAGGTGAGTATTTTTTGTTAATGGGGGATGATGATAAATTATGTAGTAATTGTTTAGAAGAGTATGTGAAACTGATAGATGCATTTCCCCAATGCAAGGTTTACCATACAAGAAGCTGGCAAATCAATCCACAATCGGAAATAATCGGCATCACTGAGCCTCGTCCAATCTGGGAATCTGTTTATGACAACATATATGAACGGATAAAATTACACCGGGCGCAATATATTTCAGACTATCTGTATGAAACACAGAACTTGAAATCGAATGGCGGTTTTTATAAACTTCCTATGGCATGGGGGAGTGACGACATAAGTGCTTATAGAGCCGCTGCTGTTGCAGGTGTAGCTCATTCTGAAAAGCCTCTGTTTTGTTATCGTTTGCATCCTGCCTCATTAACATCATCAGGAAACATCAAGATAAAAATGGATGCCATACAAGGAGAAATTGATTGGCTGAGACATTTTATGGGAGAAGCTACACCGATAGAGGAAACGGACAAAATCGTAGTTCAGAAAATCAAGGCTTTCTTGCCTAAATATGAATTGAATAAGTATGCGGAACATATTAGCCAAGCTATGAATGTCCAACCTATAGCTAATTTGTGTAAGTATTGGAGAATGCGTAAGACGTACCATCTGTCTGCATCTTGTTATTTATTTGCTGTCAATAAATGGGTTATCAACAAACAGAAGAGAAATGAGAAAATGTATATACATAACAGATGACGGTTGGTGGGATACGGATATTACAATACTCCCACAGATTGTTAATGATTACGAGGTAACAGTTGTTGTTGCTGAAAACATCAATCAATTAAAATATGACGAAAAAAACATTTCAGGTGTACAAGATATTATCAGATTTGAGACAAAATATTCCAATAGGAATTTTAGAAAAATAGTAAAATCCATCTCGTTCTTTTCAAGAATTTACAGGAAGTATATCAAGTCCAAAAAACCACCTCTAATTTTTTTTATAAAAGAAAACAACATAGCTTTTCTACTTTTATCTTTGTTCTTATTACCTAAACAACATACCATTATTGGCATACATGATTTTTTAATTCATAAAGGAAAGTATTCAGCATTTTATGATTTTATATTCAAACTGCTTTACAAGAGGTTCGAGAAATTTTTATTTTTCTCTGAAAACCAATACCGCAGTTTTAACAAAGGTTATCCAACAAAAAGAGGATTTTATATTAACATGCCTCTCAAAAGTTTTGGGGCTATAACAAAGACAACACATAAAGTTGGATGCAGGAAGTTTCTATTCTTTGGCTTTATTCAAGATTATAAACGTTTGGACTTATTTATTCATGCAGCAAAACAAATAGGTAACGCCCAGTTTGTTATAGCTGGCGCATGTAATGAATGGGAAAAATATGAAAAAATAATTGGGCAAATGGATAACTTGCAATGTAATATTCATTTTTTGAAAAATGATGAAATTATTTTGTATTTTCAGGAAGCCGATTATTTAGTATTACCTTATGATGAATCAACACAAAGCGGTCCATTGTTGATTGCGTATAATTATAATATTCCAGTTATCGCATCGGACATCGAATTATTCAAGACTATGGTTTGTGACAAGCAAAACGGGTTCTTATTTGAAAAAGGAAACTTAAGCTCCTTAATAAAAATTTTGGATGATGCTAATAATCTGCCAGAATCACAATATCAGTTATTAGTTAAAAATATGTCTAAAAGGAAAGAACAATATCAATCAACAACAAATTTCAAATTAGCATTAGATACTTTTTTAGGTAAAAGATAAATAGATGAAAATTGCCATTGACTTGACCCCACTGCACGGACGCAAGTGGACGGGGGTAGAGCTATACGCCATTGATTTATATCATGCCTTATTGGAACTCAATTATGAGGTAATTCCAATCTTCCATGTGAAAAATGATCTGGATGATAATCCGAACTCATTTATAATCAAACCGACGAAACGCTTATTGCTTGAAAATTTCGCCTTGTCGAAAGCCATCCGGACTATAAAAGCAGACGTTGCTTTATTCCCGATATTCCCTCCTACTGTTGATGTCTATTTCTGTTGTAAAACCAAGATAATGCCCACAATCCATGACTTGGCTTTCCTCAAATACAGGAGTACCATAAATTTTGCGGCCAAGTATTATCTGACACCAAAAACCTTGTGGGCATTCAAACAAGCCGATGAACTTATTACCATATCGGAAACAGTGAAAAAACAATTGCAACATTATACACAGTTGACAATTAAAAATTGGGGCGAGAATATTTCAAGTGATTTCAGAAAAGAGAACTTGAGCATCAATGCTAATTGCTTAAATGATTTTGGATTGCAACCGGATAAATACTATATCTCTGTTTCAACAATTGAACCGAGAAAGAACCTGACTTATTTACTGGATATCATTCGGGACGAGTTGATGCAGGGTGATAAAAAGTTGGTCTTAGTCGGGCGACGCGGTTGGGAAAAAAGCATACGGCTCCAACAACAGTTTAATGAACTGAAACAACACATAATATTCACGGAATATGTTTCAATGGAAACGCTCCAATCCCTGTATCATTACGCATACGCATTTGTCTTGATGTCATTGGATGAAGGATTCGGACGCACTCCTTTGGAAGCCATCGCTTGCGGTTGCAAACGGATAGTGGTAAGCGACATTGGCATCTTCCATGAAGTATTAGGGAGCGATGTAAACTATTTGCCCTTAAATGACATTGAATGCTGCAAAGATGCGTTTAACAAAAATAAGTGGGCAGAAACACCGTCTACATTTAAAGTTCCGTTTGACGTACTTAAAGATAGGATTGATTTATAGCAAGGTACAGATTAACCCAATAGACAAATCTTTTAAAATTGATAGCTATGAACAGAGATTTATGTGCAAGAAGATTAAGTAAAGTGATTGGAAAGGAAAATGTTTGCCGTTTGCAATCTAAACTGAAATACTTTTTGTCTTTCAGAAATGAATATAAAACGTTAACGAATGTAAATGGGGGGGGTAAAAAGATAGTAATCTTTTTTATAGACGGTAAAACCATACATGGAGGTCTGAGTGACAGGTTAAGAGGGTTGTTCTCTACCTATTATTATTGCCTTAAAGAAGGCATTGATTTCAAAGTCTTTTGGACTTATCCTTTCAACTTGCAAGATTACCTGGAACCCAATAAAGTGAATTGGTTGATTGAGGGAAAAGCTATTTCTCATAACAAGAATGAAGTTGCTTTCCGCTTCTTTAATTCCTATTCGTTGATGAACAATAATGAAACGAGTTTCCTCAAGATAATGAATACAAAGAAACACGAAATTCATGTATATTCAAATATCACTTTACACGAGGAAATGTATCACATTTTTTTCAATGACTTGTTTAAGCCATCGAAAATGTTATCTGATGCGCTCCAATATAATACTGATAAAATCGGTGGGAAATATATATCTGTCTCCTTCCGATTCATCGGTATATTAGGGGATTTTAAGGACACGTATTTTAAAAAAGAATTAGGAGCTGAGGAGAAAGAAAAGTATATAAGTAAATGCTTGGATGTTATTTGTCGCCTGAAGACAAAACATCCGAATGTTCCTAAAATATTGGTCACTTCAGATTCTCGTGTATTTCTTGAAAAAGCTTCATCCTTAGCTTATGTATATATAATACCGGGCACAGTGGTTCACATGGATGGCGTGAATAAGAATATGGAGCAAAATGATTTAAAAGTATTTCTTGATATGCTGATGATATCAAAAGCGGAATGTTGTTATTCCTATAGTTACGGGAAGATGTTTAAGGGGACGAAATTCGCCAAGACATCGGCTTTAATAGGAAATCGAAGATTCATCGGAATCACAGAATGATAATTGTCTTGGAATGACTTTTGGCACCTATAAGAACGCTATTTTTGAATGCAGTCATTAAATGATTTTTAATAACAACAATTATGATTATTCGAAGTAAAGCACCGCTCCGCTTAGGATTGGCAGGTGGAGGAAGTGATGTGTCGCCGTATAGCGACATTTATGGGGGACTGGTTTTAAATGCGACCATAAACCTCTATACATATACCACCATTGAGGAAACCCATGACGGTTTGGTGTCTATAAACAGTTATGACGCAGAATGCCATCAGTCCTGCCCTTTGCCAGACAAAATGGAAATAGACGGCAAAGCTTCTCTAATAAAAGGAGTCTATAATCGCATTGTACGTGATTATCACCCAAAATGGACAGGTTTTAAAATTACGACATATAACGATGCCCCAGCCGGTTCTGGGCTTGGCACATCCTCTACAATGGTGGTGTGCATCATCAAAGCATTCGTGGAATGGCTTAGCCTGCCATTGGGTGATTATGAGATAGCCCGTATGGCATACGAGGTAGAGCGCAAAGACTTGGAACTTTCCGGAGGCAAGCAAGACCAGTATGCAGCGGCTTTTGGCGGCTTTAATTATATGGAGTTTTTAGAAAATGACATGGTAATAGTCAATCCATTGAAAGTAAAACGTTGGATAACGGACGAGTTGGAGGCTTCTTTGCTACTGTATTTCACAGGAAGGTCACGTTCATCTGCCGCCATCATAGACCAACAGAAAGCAAACACTGCTAATAAGGAAAGTAGATCAATAGAAGCCATGCATCATATCAAGCAAAGTGCCAAAGATATGAAACTTGCGTTGCTGAAAGGGGATATGCGTGAGTTTGCACGTATCCTTGGACAGGCATGGGAAGACAAAAAGAAAATGGCGGATGCCATCACCAACCCTGTCATTGAACATGCTTTTGAAGTGGCAACCCAAGCCGGAGCCGTTGCGGGCAAGGTAAGCGGTGCTGGTGGAGGAGGCTTCTGTATGTTTATGGTTGAACCTACGAAGAAGAAAGCCGTCATAAATGCCTTGAAACAGCTTGATGGTTTTGTCATGCCCTTTCAGTTTACCGATGGAGGTGCGCATGGTTGGAAGATTTATGAAACAGACGATATATCAACAATGAAATTCTGACATGCTATGGAACATACAATATTAAATGACTTAGTGTCAAGGTTCCCTCAATTGGCGGTCTGCAAGGAAGACGTTGCAAAAGCCTTTGCTATATTGTCCGGATCTTATCAGAATCATGGTAAGTTGTTGGTATGTGGTAATGGTGGTAGTGCAGCAGATGCAGAGCATATTGTTGGTGAATTGATGAAAGGCTTTAAAAGTCCACGGCATTTGGACGTAGCGAGCCAAAGTAAATTGAAGAATGTAGACAAAGGACTTGGAGACCTGTTGGCTAAGAATCTGCAAGGCGCACTTCCTACAATAGCTCTTGATGGTCATCCGGCACTGTCTACAGCATACATGAACGATTGTAATCCGTTGATGTGCTTTGCCCAACAAGTAAACGGCTATGGATGTGAAGGTGATGTACTGCTTGGCATATCTACATCTGGTAACAGCCAGAACATACTTTATGCTGCCGTAACGGCTAAGGCAAAGGGTATGAAAGTGATAGGCCTAACAGGTGCAAAAGGAAGCAAATTGTCTGATATGGCGGATGTCTGCATATGTGTACCCGAAACGGAGACCTACAAAATACAGGAGCTACATTTACCAGTGTATCATTGCCTCTGCCTGATGCTCGAAGAAGAATTTTTCGGAACAGATAAATAGAATAGGGTTATGGGAAAAGAAGTGATTATATTGGCAGGTGGATTGGGTACAAGGTTGCGCTCAGTTGTAAGTGATGTGCCCAAGTGTATGGCTCCGGTTGCAGGGAAACCTTTTTTGTGGTATCTGCTGAAATACTTGTCTAATTTCGATGTTGAGCGCGTGGTACTTTCTGTCGGTTATTTACGAGATACCATTATTGATTGGGTTAACGAATATGGAGGTGAGTTCCCCTTTGGCTTTGATTATGCGATAGAAACAACTCCGTTGGGAACGGGAGGCGGCATTAAACTTGCACTTGATAAGTGCTTAAATAATGATGTAATCGTATTGAATGGAGATACATTCTTTAATGTAGAATTGAATGAGATATGTGGGCAGCATCGTTTGCATCCGACTTCCATAGCCCTTGCGCTAAAACCTATGGAGCATTTTGACCGCTATGGAAATGTCCGTGTAAACGGCAATCTGATTGTCGATTTTGAAGAAAAGAAGTATTGCGACAAGGGAGTAATTAATGGCGGCATATATGTTATAAGTAAATCAGGCGATTTTTTTAACGGGTTACCTGACAAGTTTTCATTTGAGACCGATGTCCTGCAATTGCAATGTGCAAAAAGTAATCTGTATGGCTTTGTGCAGGATGGATATTTCATCGACATTGGCATTCCTGAAGATTATGAACGTGCGAACAAAGATTTTCCTGAAATCCCAATTTTTAAGGAATGAAGTTATGTGATATAGATGTCAGCGGTTATGATACACTGCTGCTTGACAGGGACGGTGTAATAAACCGTCTTCGCCCGAATGATTATGTCAAGTGTTGGGGGGAATTTGAGTTCTTGCCGGATGTGTTTGGCATGATTGCGACATGGAGCAAGAAAGTAAAGCATATCTTTATTGTCACCAATCAACGTGGCGTAGGCAAAGGATTGATGACAGAAAGTGATTTGCTGGACATACATAAACGTATGTGCCACGAAATAGAAAAATGTGGCGGACATATTGATAGAATCTATTATTGTACCTCACTTACCGAAACTGATAAACGAAGGAAGCCTGGAATAGGTATGTTTGAAGATATATTGAGAGACTATCCGGATGTGGAACCTTCTGGTTGTTTGATGATAGGGGACAGTGACAGCGATATGAAGTTTGCGGAGAATTGTGGAATTAAAGGAATAAAAGTATGAATGGAATTGCGCAAATAAATGGACATAAGAAATTAATTTTTTACGATGAATTCAATAAAAATACTGAATGTGCGGATTAACAATCTGACAGCGAAGGAGTTGTTGGAACAGCGTTATCCGGATTGGCGATTGACTATTGTGGACGATGGACCGGACAGGGTGAATTAGAGGACCCAGTCGTCTGATGAGCGTCAGCGTATGGCAGAAAATGCCATTGTAACGAGCCGTAAATATGCTCTGGAAACTATATATCAATCTTGGGAGCAACTTTTTGATTCTTGTTAGAAATAGTTCTAAGTTAAAGTGAGGTTGGAAGTCATGTTGTTTTTCTCCGAGAATTTTGAATCGTGATGATTATTATGTACATGTGCATTATTGGTTTAAATATAGTTTTATGAGTACAATAACAATTGATACTTTATAAAGAAGTATTTCATGCTTTAACTATGTGTGGCAGTACTCCCGTTCGGCACTATTTGTTGACACGTTTCAACCTTCCGTTGTGGAACAAGGATAAGCGTGGATTGGCGACTCGGGATGAAGTGTGGTTGGAAGATAGGTTCTGCCTTTTTGAACAATATACTTTGCCCAGTGTTTTGCAGCAAAGTTGCAAGGATTTTACGTGGGTTGTACTTTTCGATGGGGATACTCCGCCGGTTTATCGTGAGCGTGTAAAAGGATGGGCGGAAAGATGTGAAAATTTTAAGTATGTACCCGTGAAATCCGAATATGCTCGGTTCTATCCGCAAGTTTTCGCGCGTTGGATAGAGAATGATTTACAAGGGTGTGTGCAGCCGACAAAAGTAATTACTTCGTGGTTGGATAACGATGACGTATTGGGTTGCAACTATATGGCTACGGTACGAAATGATGCACAAAGGCTCTGCGGCGGAACTTTTTTCTTTTATAAAAGAGGTTTACAGTATTTCCTAAAGCAAAACTATGCGCTGTGGATAAGTTTCCCAAACAATCATTTCGTTTCAAGGGTAGAAGACTTTACGCTTGGATCTCATTTGAAAACGGTGTATGAGTTTGGTACTCATTATTATCTCTCTCGGATGGAAAATGTACGTTCCGTTATGTTGGATACTAAGGATGACGAGCCGTTATGGGGCGAAGTCGTACATGAGCGAAATGTGGATAATGATGTTAAAATGAGTCTTGATTTCCGTTTCGTTCGGGATTCGGAGTTGTTATCCTGTTTTGCGTTGAATCGAACCTTGAATGTGGGACGTTTGTATTGTTGGAGCCGATTTTTACCGCATGCTATAAAGGTGTTTTTAAAGCATGTGCAATGGAAACTTACAGGACATAAGATGGGACTGTAGGCATAGATTATAATCGATAACGTTAATTTTTTATTTCATGTCTGTTCGTATTTTGAATGCGAACCTCTTGTCCATTACCCGGATTGAACTGCTGCAAAGCTTAAAACGCGGGGTATTGGTCACTCCGAATCTTGATCATTTGGTCAAACTCCAGCATGACCGTGAGTTTTATGACCTTTATCAAAAGGCGGAGTGGGTGGTTTGCGACAGTAAAATCTTGTATTTGTGCTCTCGTTTGCTGAAGAAAGGAATACCGGAAGCCATTCCGGGTAGCAGTTTCTTTACGGCTTTCTATCTATATCATAAGGATAATCCGGATTGCCGGATATTTCTTTTGGGTGCGATGGAAGGTGTGGCACAAAAGGCCATGGAACGTATCAATGCCTCGGTGGGACGCGAAATCGTGGTGGGGGCGATGTCTCCTTCGTATGGTTTTGAAAATAAACCGGAGGAAAATGAATTGATTTACCGTACCATTAATGCTTCCGGTGCCAATGTGGTACTGGTCGGTGTGGGGGCACCCAAACAGGAAAAATGGATTTTCCGTCATAAAAGCCGCATGCCGGGAGTTGATATATGGATGGCTTTGGGTGCTACGATCGACTTTGAGGCCGGCAATGTGAAGCGGGCACCGAAATGGATGCAGAAGTTGGCGATGGAATGGTTTTACAGATTCCTGATGGAGCCCAAACGAATGTTCAGGAGATACTTTGTGGATGATGTGAAATTCTTTTTGTATTTCGGCCGGCAACTGCTTGGGATTTATCGTAACCCGTTTAAAGATTGAAATGAAAATGAGAAAGCTTGATGTGGTAAACTTTTTGCGCGGGTATTCCATTTCTACCATAGTAATCATGCATCTTGTAGGGATGTTGGGGATTTCCGGAATATGGGAAAAAGCAGCGGCCTTTGGTGGTGCCGGAGTGCACGTCTTTATCCTCTGCTCGGGATTTGGATTATACCTTTCTTACCTTCGTAAGCCTTTAGGATACATTGCTTTCCTGAAGAAACGTTTTACGAGGATTTATATGCCGATGGCCGTCTTGTGCGTGGCCACGGCTGTCTGGATGGCTTGTATGGGGCGTGAATGGTTCATGCCGCTGTGGGGCAATCTGCTGCTCTTCAAAATGTTCGTTCCCGAACTGGAGAGTTCTATGGGAGGGCAGATGTGGTTTGTGTCTACTATCATTCAGTTCTATCTTGCTTGGCCTCTTATTGTTAAGTTATTTAACATTCGGGGGGGGGGTAAAGCTTGCGCTCATTATCAGCCTGTTATGGTCTACGACCGTAGGCCTGTTAGGGTATGCAGAGGAGCGAGTTTGGAACAGTTTCTTCCTGCAATATTTATGGGAGTTTTGCTTAGGGATGAAGATGGCAGAAATATATCATGGCAATCCTAAAGCACTGGAAGTGCCCCGGTGGAAATGTTTGTTGCCGTTGTGTATGGCCGGTGTGGGGTTGACAGGCATAATGGGCTTTGCGGGGTGGCCATGGAAACTTTACAATGATATACCCTCTTTGATGGGTTATATGTCTCTTGCGCTTATCATCTATAAGGTGGGAATTAAGCCGCTTAACCGGTTGTTGGAATGGACCAACCGCTTTTCATACGAATGGTATTTGGTACACATGTTCGTTTTTGATATCATATTTTATTGTATCGGGTATAAAACGCCGATTGTCGTGGTATTCATGCTGTGTTTGCTTTTGTCATATAGTACAGCTATTGCGTATAGCAAAATATGGAGCAAGTAGATTCTGGCTATACGGAATTGCGCAGCTATCAGTGGGAAATGAAGCACCGCCTGTATGAAAAATGGTGGGGCGGGAGCAGGAGCGTGATGGTGCAGATGCCCACAGGAACGGGCAAGACACACTTGCTCGCTTCGGTCATATCCGACCGGATGATGGCTGATGATACAGCAAGCGTTTGGATTGTTGCGCACCGCCGCGAGTTGGTGGAGCAGATAGAGGAGACGGTCGCACGATACGGTATATCCAAAGATGACGGAAGGGTGAAGGTGATGTCCATCCAGTGGCTGTCAAAGCATTGGGAGGACGTGAAGGACGAAAGGCCGGGTTTGATAGTGATAGATGAAGCGCACCATGCGCTTGCCGGGACTTACAGGGAACTGTGGCTGCGCTATCCGAATGCTAAGAAACTCGGTACGACCGCTACGCCCTGCCGGCTGAATCGCAAAGGGTTCACTGACTTATTTGACACGCTTATCACATCGGATAGCATAGCGGACTTTATCCGGCAAGGATGGCTTTCCGCCTTTGATTATGTATCCATACGTCCGGACAGCGAAGATCAACGGTTAATAAACGGGCTGGAAAGACGGGGAGCGGACGGTGATTTTCAGGTGAAAGAGATGGACACCGTGCTGAACAGGCGACCAAGTATCGAAAGGCTGTATGGGAGTGTAAGGCAATATGCCGATGGCAAGAAAGGCATCGTGTACGCTATAAGCATTAGTCACGCACGGAACATCGCCGGATATTACAATCAATACGGGTTGAACACCGTCGCCATTGACAGCAAGACACCCGCAAACGAACGGAAACGGCTTGTCGAAAACTTCAGGCAGGGCAAGATACAGGTTCTTGTCAATGTGGACATATTCAGCGAGGGCTTTGACTGCCCTGACGTAGAGTTTATCCAGTTGGCACGGCCGACACTGTCGTTGCCCAAATACTTGCAACAGGTGGGGCGCGGACTGCGCAAAACGGAAGGCAAGGAGAGCTGCATGATAATCGACAACGTGGGGCTTTATCGCTTGTTCGGTCTGCCGACGGCCCACCGGGACTGGCTGGCGATGTTCGAGGGACGGCTTTCCGGAAAAGGTTATCCAAGCACAAATACGAGGCCGGTGGCCTATATGGCTGTATCGCAAGGAACAGATAAAGATAAAACAGCAGAAACAGACGGACAACTGGAAACCATCGTGTCGCACGGACAGTTGTTGGATTACCTGCAAAGCGGCAAATCTTTGCCGGAGAACGATTTGCTACAACCCGAAAAGCTGAGACCGTTCAAGGACAGGACAAGCGGCCTGTACGGCTTGAAGCGCGGCAATAAGATAACGTCCACGGCACGATACCATAACGTCCTTGACACGGATGAAAGGCTTGCCTCCGTGTGTTTTGACAACGGGCAAACGGGCATCGTGGACGAATCCGGCAACGTCAGGATGCGGTTGGGACATTGCCGAAGTGCAAAATTCATGAAAGGCAATATCCTTGCACTTACGGGTAATGACGGCCGGAAAACATACATGGATTTACTCAGCGGCCAAATATACAATAAACAGCCGAGGATACGGCAGTTCGGACCTGTACAAATGCTTGAAGAGGACGGTATGTATTACAGCCGGACAAAGGAACAGTATAAAATCAGGAAAGTCTCCGGATGTCATATTTTTCATGCCACAAGTTCCTGTCTTCTTGTCTATGATTATTATGCCGCTCCCGTATGTCGTCAAGTCAACGAAGACGATGCCCGTTGGGGGCATGACTGCGTGTGCCTGCTTGCAAATGACTATGACACCTATTACCGTTATTGCGGCATGCTGTCTGGCGGAAGCATTGTCATCGTGGACAATGTCGGCAAATATTACATTGTGGAGGGAGGCAGGGGCAAGAAATACATCGCTTGTGAAAATCCCAAGACGGCGGACGAGAATTTTGACGTGGTGATACCCCGCTTGAAAGCCGAAGCGGCAAGACGGACGAATATGATGGTGGCCGAGGAGCGGCGGACAAACGAACGGAAGCGCATGGCACGTTTGGAAATGATGAAAGCTGCTGTGCCGTTCAAGTCCGGCATGAGATGGGGATTGAGGCAGGGTGGTAAGGTGGTAGTCCCTCCTGTTTACAGGAACATCCAGCCCCCCGTCGGCTACTATTGCGCCGTTGAGGTCAGTCCGTGCCGGTGGGGCATCATCATGCTGGATGGAAAAGTCGTGGTGGAGGCCGGCTACTCAAAGGTGGTGATAAATGGTGACGGAACTGCAAGGCTGACCGTCTTCCCGGGAAAAGAGAAAGTCGTTGAATTAGGCACCTGACAAGGCCGGCAATATCCGCATATAAACAATCATACAAAAAAGGCCGCAAACTGTCTTCCGAATAGTTTTGGACAGTTTGCGGCATTTTTAGTTTTCCATAGCTTTTGGGGGGGGAGCTGATAGACTGGTCCACAATCCTTGGCATCCATTTGATGTTTATGAGGAAATATATTAAATATTATGAATTTCTCATTTTTTACTATTGTATATATCGAATTTTTTCCATATCTTACGCGAAAAAGTGAATGTATTTTATTCTTTGTTGACTTTGTGAAGTTGAAGTGAAAATTTTAATTGGGAATGAAGATATGAAAAGGATTTTACTTTTGGTCAATATGACCTTGGGATTGGGGACTTTGGTAAACCATGCCGCTGCCAATATAACGCATGACGAGAAGCCCGGTTATTATAGTGATAACCGTACGGATTTGGAATTCAATGAGAATACGTGTGGAGTCATGGTAAACGGCTTCTTTGTGAAAAGTGACATTGGAATTGATTTCCGTTCCGTGGAACATCTTTACCAGAGACCACCCGTACCCTTTACCATAAAAGGAGTGGGGGAAAACGGATTGGACTCTATTGTAGTAGAGGCTGCTCCGAGTGAAAAGAATCCGGTAGTTATAAATGGAATTCCATATTCTGATATTGTAAATTATGTACAAGAAAAAGAGGCTGAATGGGTTACTTTGGAGGATATAAAGAAACTGTATTTCCCGAAGGTTACAGGAAAGTGCTTGTATATGGTTAATAAATACTTTATCACAAAGGATTGGGAGTCTTATAGATTGGATAAGGATTTCATATTGAAAGTGGAGGCATTGCCCTCTTCGGAATGTGAAATTTTTGAAGGCCAATCTCCCTTTACCATTATTAGGGTTTTTACGAATATAATATCTAACCACAACTCTGGACGCATCGGGTGATTTTATGGATTAAATTGGAGTAAGATATATAAAAAATAATGGGTTATGAAAAATATTCTTTTCCCTTTTGGCATCATTATCAATGTTGTCCTAAACGATTTATAGGTACGATGAATATGAGGTTGTTATAGATAA
>OCAM01000694.1_pt1 | contig 27575 bp, 28 predicted proteins | sample 1538281 | NCBI WGS metagenome assembly OCAM01 (sample SAMEA2580273, study PRJEB22360) | human gut metagenome | biome: human gut; feature: human-associated habitat; material: faeces | place: Denmark | collected 2008/2010 | reverse complement strand
CGGACTTTCCTGTATCGGTGGTGGTATTGCCGTTGCCAGTGCGGCAAGCGCAGCTTTGGGCGCAATCAGCGAAGATCAGAGTATTCTTGGTAAATCCCTGATTTTCGTAGGTCTTGCAGAAGGTGTTGCCCTTTACGGACTTATCATCTCCTTCATGATCCTGGGACAGTTATAATATGCAGATGTTTTTAATCAGCGACAACGTAGATACCTACACAGGAATGAGACTGGCAGGTGTGGAAGGCGTTGTGGTACATGAGCATGATGAACTGAAAGAAGCCCTTCAGAACGCGATCGCAAATAAAGAAATCGGGATTATCCTTCTCACCGAAAAATTCGGAAGAGAATTTCCCGAGATTATTGATGATGTAAAGCTCCGCCACAAAACGCCTCTTATCATCGAAATTCCTGACAGACACGGTACCGGCCGCAAACCGGATTTCATCACTTCATACGTAAACGAAGCAATCGGACTAAAACTATAGGCAGGGGACGTTATGACAATCGAAGAAAAACTGCAGCATTTTTATGACTCCTCTGTTGAGGAAGCTTATCAGGAAGCTGCTCAGATGATCGAGGAGCACAAAAAAAATCTGGACGAAATGCTGTCTGAACATAAGAGCTCCCGGAGACAAAGCGCAGAGGCAGAAGTAAAGACAAAGGCGGAAAATGCCCGCCGCGAAGTAAACAAGGCGCTTTCCGCCCAGCAGCTCATGATCAAGCGCAACTGGACAAAGAAACAGAACGAACTGAAAGACAGACTTTTTACAGAAGTACAGAGCTTACTGGAAGACTTTGTAAAAACCCCGGAATACGATTCCTATCTTTGCAGAAAAATCAAAGAAGCACAGGATTTTGCAGGCGAGGACGAGCTTCACATTTATCTGACCCCGTCTGACAGTTCCCGCCTGGAAACTCTTTCCCGGAAAACAGGCGCTGCCCTCCGTCTTGCAGACGAAGAATTTATCGGAGGTATCCGCGCCATTATCCCGGGCAAAAACATACTGATCGACAATTCTTTCCGCGAGGCGTTCCTTGCCTGCAAAAAAGAATTTAAGTTTGACGGAGGTCCAAGATATGAGTAAAACAGGTATTATTTATGGAATTAACGGCCCTGTCATTTATTTAAAAGGAGACTGTGGATTTAAAATATCAGAGATGGTATACGTTGGTCCGGAAAAACTGGTTGGCGAAGTCATTGGTCTGAAAAAAGGCATGACAACCGTCCAGGTTTTCGAGGAAACAACGGGATTAAAACCGGGAGAAACCGTTATCGGAACAGATGACGCCATCTCCGTTCTTTTAGGACCCGGTATTATCCACAATATTTTTGACGGTATCCAGCGTCCTCTGGGAGAGATCGCAAAGCAGTCCGGAAAATACATCTCAAGAGGTGTCAGCGTAAATTCTCTTGATACAGAAAAAAAATGGGACGTACACATTACCGTAAAAGAGGGAGATGTGGTAGGACCGGGAACCATTATTGCGGAGACACAGGAAACCGTCTCCATTGTTCACAAGTCTATGGTTCCTCCAAACATCTCCGAGGCAACCGTTGTAAAAACAGTAAAAGACGGCTCCTATACCATTCTTGAGCCGATCGTAACTCTCGAGCTTCCTGACGGAAGTACAAAAGAGCTTTCTCTTGCACAGAAATGGCCGATCCGTATTCCGCGTCCTACGCACCACCGTTTCCCGGCAAGCACTCCCCTTGTAACAGGACAGCGTATCCTGGATACGCTTTTCCCGATTGCAAAAGGCGGCACAGCAGCCGTTCCCGGAGGTTTCGGAACAGGAAAAACCATGACGCAGCACCAGATTGCAAAATGGTCTGACGCGGACATTATTATTTACATCGGCTGCGGAGAGCGCGGAAATGAGATGACACAGGTTCTTGAGGATTTCAGCAAGCTGATCGACCCGAAATCCGGAAATCTTATGATGGACAGAACCACTCTTATTGCAAACACCTCCAACATGCCTGTTGCAGCTCGAGAAGCTTCTATTTATACAGGCGTAACACTTGCAGAATACTACCGCGACATGGGATATGACGTAGCGATCATGGCAGACTCCACCTCGAGATGGGCGGAGGCTCTCCGTGAGCTTTCCGGACGTCTTGAGGAAATGCCTGCCGAGGAAGGCTTCCCTGCCTACCTTGCATCAAAGCTTTCCGCCTTCTATGAAAGAGCCGGAATGATGCAGAACTTAAACGGAACAGAAGGCTCCGTTTCCATTATCGGAGCTGTTTCCCCACAGGGCGGCGACTTCTCCGAGCCGGTAACACAAAATACAAAGCGTTTTGTACGCTGCTTCTGGGGACTTGACAAATCTCTTGCTTATGCAAGACATTTCCCGGCTATTCACTGGCTTACAAGCTACAGCGAATATCTTGAGGATTTAACTCCCTGGTATCGCGCCAACGTATCTCCGAAATTTGTCTCTGACAGAAATCAGATCATGGCAATCTTAAACCAGGAAAGCTCTCTTATGGAAATCGTAAAACTGATCGGAAGCGACGTTCTTCCGGATGACCAGAAACTGACGTTGGAAATTGCAAGAGTGATCCGTCTCGGATTTTTACAGCAGAACGCCTTCCACAAAGAAGACACCTGCGTTCCAATGAAAAAACAATTTGAAATGATGGAGATCATTCTCTATCTCTATGAAAAAGCAAGGGCTCTCATAAACAGAGGAATGCCTGTATCCGTTCTCAAAGAGGACAATATTTTTGAACGTATTATTTCTATTAAATATGATGTACCAAACGACAATCTTGAACTTTTCAAACAGTACAGAGAAGACATTGACGCCTTCTACAACAAAGTTCTTGAGAAAAACGGCTGATTAAGGAGGAAAAGTTTATGGCAATCGAATATTTAGGTTTAAGTGAAATAAACGGCCCTCTTGTCGTCCTGGAAGGGGTGAAAAACGCCTCCTTCGAGGAGATCGTTGAATTCCGTATGGAAGACGGAACAGAAAAAATCGGCCGTATTGTGGAAATATATGAAGATAAGGCAGTGATCCAGGTATTTGAAGGGACAGATAATATGTCCCTTGGAAATACCCACACACGCCTTACAGGGCACCCTATGGAAATCGGACTTTCCCCAGAAATCCTGGGACGAACCTTTAACGGCATCGGACAGCCCATCGACGGACTGGGAGACATTACTCCCGAGGTAAGCCTTAACATTAACGGACTTCCTTTAAATCCTGTCACACGTGAGTATCCGCGAAATTATATTAATACCGGTATTTCCGCTATTGACGGACTCACCACTCTGATCCGCGGACAGAAGCTCCCGATTTTCTCCGGAAACGGTCTTCCCCATGATAAGCTTGCTGCGCAGATTGTAAAACAGGCTTCTCTTGGCGCAGACTCCGATGAAAACTTTGCCATTGTATTTGCTGCAATGGGTGTAAAATACGACGTTGCGGAATTTTTCCGCCGTACCTTCGAGGAAAGCGGCGCTTCCGACCACGTTGTCATGTTTTTAAATCTGGCAAATGACCCGGTTGTAGAGCGTCTTCTCACCCCGAAGATTGCCCTCACAGCAGCGGAATACCTTGCCTTTGAAAAAGGTATGCACATTCTTGTTATCTTAACAGACATTACTTCTTTCTGTGAGGCAATGCGTGAGGTTTCTTCTTCCAAAGGCGAAATTCCTTCCAGAAAAGGTTATCCTGGATACCTTTACAGCGAGCTTGCCACTCTTTATGAGCGCGCAGGTATTGTAAGCGGCGGAACCGGATCCGTTACACAGATTCCGATCCTTACCATGCCAAACGATGATATTACGCACCCGATCCCCGACCTTACCGGTTATATTACGGAAGGGCAGATCGTACTTGACAGACAGCTGCACGGACAGGCAATTTACCCGCCGATCAATGTTCTTCCTTCCCTGTCCCGTCTTATGAAGGACGGAATCGGAGAAGGCTTTACGAGAAAAGATCATCAGGACGTGGCAAACCAGCTTTTCTCCTGCTATGCAAAAGTAGGCGACGCCCGCGCTCTTGCTTCCGTTATCGGCGAGGACGAGCTTTCTCCTCTTGATAAACGGTATCTTGTTTTCGGAAAAGCATTTGAGGCAGAATTTGTAGGACAGACGGAGACAGAAAACCGTTCCATCACAGAAACCCTTGACAAGGGCTGGGAACTTCTCGGTCTTCTTCCAAAAGAGGAGCTTGACCGTATTGACACAAAGATTCTTGACGAATATTACAGAGAAACAGTCCGTTAGTGAGGTGATCGCATGGATCCGAATACTTTTCCCACAAAGGGAAATCTTATACTTGCAAAAAACTCCTTGGCTCTTTCCAGACAGGGCTTTGAGCTGATGGATAAAAAACGTAACATTCTCATACGGGAAATGATGGATTTAATTGACCAGGCAAAAGACATTCAGACACAGATAGACGAGACCTTCCGAACTGCCTATGCAGCCCTTCAGAAGGCAAATATGGAAATCGGGATCGCCTTCGTACAGCAGATTTCCTATACGGTTCCCATAGAAAACTCTATCCGCATCAAATCAAGAAGCGTTATGGGGACAGAAATTCCCCTTGTAGAATACGACAAAAGCAGCAACGTGCCTACTTACGCTTACTACAGCACCAAAATGTCTCTGGACGAGGCAAAGGCAGCCTTCGAAAAAGTAAAAGAGCTTTCTATTCGCCTTTCTATGGTGGAAAATGCAGCAATCCGCCTTGCCACCAATATTAAAAAGACGCAGAAGCGCGCCAACGCCCTGAAAAATATCACCATTCCAAAATTTGAGGCTCTTACGAAGGACATTACAAATGCCCTGGAAGAAAAAGAAAGAGAAGAGTTTACAAGGTTAAAAGTAATTAAAAGAATGAAAGAAAATGCAGGCTGAAAAAAAGAAGTCTCTCCACTGTGAGAGGCTTCTTTTTTTGCAAAACAGAGCCTTTTTTACTCTGTCATTCGATGCAATATTCTGTCATTTTATGTTAAATTTATGTGAAGGACTGATTCCAAAAAAGTCAACCCTTTTTTACATTTTTTTGTGTTTCTATATAATTTTATACTTTTTTAACAAAACATTTGTTTATTAACTTCTTATGTAAATCTGCTAATCCACATACTTTCCATGTGGATAATGTGGATAATTTTGTGTATAACTAGATTTTCCACAGTTTATGGGACATTCTATATGTGGAAAACTTTTGTACTTATATTTGTACAATCCACATCCTTCTACATTCTTTGTGCAATTTGCTATTTTTTCTTCCTTTTTTGACATCTGAAAAACTCCGGCATAAATTTCCCCTTTATCTGTCAGAATATTCTCCTTTTTTATTCTACGTAGGTACCGATTCCATATGGCTGCTCGTAATCATAATCAGAAATCTTAATCCCTGTTGCCGCTGTACTTGCATGGATAATTTTCCCATCGCCAATATAAAGAGCCACATGATAAATTCCTTCCGGAGAATTTCCATAAAAAACAAGGTCTCCTGTCTCTATCTCGCTTATATCCTTTTTCTGAGAGGCGATATACTGGCTTGAAGCTACTCTTGGAAGTTCATACCCGAAATTTGCGAAAACAGACATTACGAAGCCGGAGCAGTCCGCTCCGTTTGTGAGACTTGTTCCTCCGTACACATAAGGATTGCCTTCAAACTGGAGGGCATAATCTACGATTTCCTGACGCTTCGCAACGCGTTCCTCCTCTGCCTTTCTGGCAGCTTCTTCTGCAGCAACTTTTTCCTCCTGCACTTTTTGAACTTCTTCCTCTGTTCCTTTTACCAGCTCCTCGGCAAGCTCAGTCACTGCTCCGTCTCCGATTTCCTCGCCGTCTGTGAGCAGATCCCCTGATTCCAGAACATCATCTGCCAGAATAGACTGCGGCACAAAAACAGAAACCATACAAAAACTTAAAAACATCGCTGTTAATTTTTTTCTCATGATATAATACACTCCTCGTAATTGTTACATCTTTATTACATTTCATGACACATTTGTGTATAATATCACAAGACCCCTGCCATGTCAAATCCGGAGAAGATACTCCTGCACTGCAGTCACCGCGTTTGCCCCGTCAGAAACCGCTGTCACCACCTGCCGAAGCGCCTTTGTCCGCAGATCTCCCGCAGCAAAAATCCCCGGCACACTTGTAATTCCTTCCTCTCCTGCCACAATATAGCCATAGTCGTCTGTCTCTACCAGATCTTTCACAAGCCATGTATTGGGGATTGTTCCGACGGCAATGAACACGCCGTCTGTCTCAATGAGGCGTTCCTCTCCTGATACTTTATTTTTTACAAGAAGAGCCTTTACCATATCCTCTCCCTGAATCTCAACAGGGTCGCTGTTCCACACAAGCTCTACGTTTTCACATTCAAAAAGGCGCTCCTGAAGAATCTTATCTGCGCGAAGCTCATCTCTTCTGTGTACAAGATATACTTTTTCGCACATTCTGGACAGGAAAATCGCGTCCTCGCAGGCAACGTTTCCTCCGCCGATCACTACGGTTGTCCTGCCCCGGAAAAATGCCCCGTCACATGTGGCACAGTAGGAAACGCCTGCGCCTCCAAGCTCTTCTTCTCCCGGAATCCCAAGCTTTCTGTGGGAAGTCCCAAGGGCAAGGATCACTGTCTTTGTTCTGTACGTATTTTTCCGTGTGCGGACTATTTTTTCTTTTCCTGCATCTTCTATGGAAAGAACCTCGTCGCAGGCAGGAGAAAGTCCAAGCTTTTCTGCATGAGCCCCAAACGCCTCTCCCAGACCCATTCCCGTCACCCCCGGCATACCAGGATAATTATCTACCTCGTAAGTATCTGTAATCTGTCCTCCCGGCATACACTTATTATCCACCCATACCGTATTGAGCATGGCTCTTGACGCATAAATTGCGGCGCTCACTCCTGCCGGTCCGGCTCCGATAATTACAAGATCATATATTTCTGTCATTGTATTTCACTCCTTTTATCTCTCCTACTACAATCAGGACTTTAATTGTCCTGTATCAATCATAACATATAATCCTGTTTTTTCCAATAAGATAGTAAAAACAGAAATTTTTGCGAGGATTGTATGCCTTTTAAAATCTCCAGATCGCGAAAAACTCTCCGGGTTGTTCTGCTTCTTTGTTTTACGCTCCTGTCCGGTATCAGTATCGGTTATTTTTCCAATCATGTATTCTCAGAAAACGCCCGGTTTGAAAAATTTACAGAAGAGCTTTTTGAAAAAGAAGTTTCCGGCAGCGCCCTTACCTTCCACTACTCTGTCGCTCACCCGGAAAAAGCAGGTTTGAAACGCCCTAAGCCAACACTTGGCACTGTAAATACAGATATGGAAAAAACGTACGCCCTCTGCCGGGAATATGAGGATACTCTCCGAAGCTTCGCTTATTCCAGACTTTCCCGGGAAAACCAGATCACTCTCGATATGCTCCTTCTCTACTTTCACACACAGGCTTCTCTTGGAGACAATTATCTTCTGGAAGAAATGCTCTCTCCGAGCCTCGGCATTCAGGCACAGCTCCCTGTCCTTCTCGCAGAATACGCTTTTTATGAAGACCGGGACGTATCGGACTATCTGAACCTTCTCTCCAGCATAGAACCCTACTTTGAAAGTATTCTCTCTTTTCAGAGAAAAAAATCAGAAGCAGGATATTTTATGAGTGATGCCACTCTGGAGCGAATCTGCAGCCAGTGTGAATCCTTCATCAAAAATCCCGACTCCAACTATATGCTGGAAATTTTTGACACAAAGCTTGCACAATACGGAAAATTCTCAGAAAAAGATCAGGAAAAATTAAAAGCCGCCCATAAAAAAATCATTCTGGAATGCGTGATCCCCGCCTATGAAAAACTGATCCAGAGACTTCAGGAATTAAAAGGAACCGGAAAAAATTCTCAGGGACTTGCCCATTTTCCCGGAGGTCAGGACTACTATACTTATCTCCTGAAAAGCCAGGTCGGAACTTACGTGCCTGTGGAAAAAATCAGACAGCGCCTTACAGAGCAGCTTTTAAGCGATACAAAGACCATTCAGCTCATGTTAAAGGAACAGCCTTCCCTTGCCTCAAAATTTATGGAAAATAATATTTTCCCGGATATGAAACCGCAGGAAATGATGGAAAACCTTCAGGGGCAGATTCAAAAAGATTTTCCGGAGCTTCCGGACATTTCCTACGAAATACGCTACGTCCATAAATCTCTCGAAGAATATTTAAGCCCTGCCTTTTACCTCACACCTCCTGTTGATACAAAAAGCCCCAATGTCATTTACATCAACAATGCAGGCAACAGTCAGCGGCTTGATCTGTTTACCACACTTTCTCACGAAGGCTTCCCGGGGCATCTTTACCAGACTATGTTTTTCGCGGAGGAAAATAAAAATCCAATTCGAAGCCTTATCGAATCCGGCGGTTACATAGAAGGCTGGGCAACGTATGTAGAGCCTTTCGCATACAGCTACAGCGCCTCTCTCATAGAGGACGAAGCAGCGAAAGATATTGGGACGCTGGCGTGGCTGAACCGAAGCGTAAACTTAAATATCTGCTGCCTTATGGACATCGGCATTCACTATTATGGATGGAGTCAGGAACAGGCAGCTTCCTTCCTGCGTGTTTTCGGCATTTCTCCAAAAACAGCAGCGGAGGTTTATCAATACGTTGTGGAAACCCCTGCAAACTACCTGAAATATTACTGGGGATACTTAAATTTCCTTGATCTTCGAAAAGCAGAAGAAAAAAGACTCGGAGAAAATTTTTCTCTGAAGGAATTTCATAAGAAAGTTCTGGAAATCGGCGCCGTTCCCTTCCCTGTTCTTGAAAAGTATATAAAATAACTTTATTTGCCTTCCTGAATTTGCTATAATGAAAGACACAGGTACAAAGATACCTGATAAATCATTGAAAATACAGAGGACGTTCCCATGAAACGAAATGAAAATATACCCCTTAATTTTAAGGAGCGAATGAACTCCAAGATCAGTCTCATCTGCTCCATCGCCGTACTTGCGGTTCTTTGCCTGTTTTTCCACCAGCTGGACTATCAGGTAATACAAAAACCGGCAATCGAAGCGGAAAGAAAAGCAAAACTTGAAAAAGAAAAAGCGGAAAAGGCAGCCAGAACGCCAGTTGTCACAACAGCCTCCGTCATTGCAGTAGGAGACAATCTTTATCATCAGAGCCTTATTGACTCCGGAAAAAACGATTCCGGCGAGTGGAACTATGACCACATTTATCAGAATGTCCTGGACGAAATCCAAAGCGCGGACATTGCCATGATCGACCAGGAAACCGTTTTTACAACAGATCACGATGCCGTAAGCTCCTATCCTTCTTTTGCAACGCCTACAGAAGTGGGAGACGCTATTATAAAGGCAGGCTTTGACGTAGTGGAATCCGCCACAAATCATATTGACGACTACGGCTATGACTATATGGCGCAGACCTTTGAATTCTGGCGTACCAATTATCCCGACATTACCCTGCTTGGTATCCATGAGACAGAAGAAGATGCCGCTTCTGTAAAAGTCCGGGAAGTAAACGGGATTAAAATTGCCTTTCTCGACTATACATACGGAACAAACAACTCCGGCGCAGGAGAGGGCAAAGAATACATGATCGACATTTTCGATAAAGCAAAGGTTGCCGCCTCCATTCAGAAAGCAAAGGAAGTCTCTGACTGCATTATTTTTGTGGCGCACTGGGGTACGGAAGATGAAACCATGCCTAATGAATATCAAAAACAGTGGGCAGCTTTTCTTCTTCAGCAGGGCGTAGACGTAGTGATCGGAGGGCATCCCCACGTCCTTCAGCCATACGGCATTATGACAGACGACAAGGGCAATGAAATGGTAATTTTCTATTCTCTTGGAAACTTCGTTTCCACTCAGCAGCAGCTTCCTGAGCTTCTTGGCGGAATGGGAAAATTTACCATAGAAAAATCTGTTTTAAACGGAGAATCCACTGTAAGAATTTTAAATCCTGAAATAGAGCCTCTTGTTATGCACTATAACAGTGAAGCCGGTGAATTTTGCCCGTATATGCTTTCCGACTACACAGACGAGCTGGCAGCCGAGCACGGCGTTCATAATTACATAGAAGAGGAATTTACTGTAGAAAGCTTAAAAGAAACATATAATAAGATCATGTCCATGAATGTAACGCCGTCCACCGGAACAAACCTTCTGGAAGTTTCCTTTGACTGGGACGGAAGCATGGTTGACAAAAACGGCAATTATGTAGAAGACACAGAATCCATAACAGCAGACCAGTATTACGGCGCTCTCTACGAAGCGCAGCAGGCAGAAGAAGAAAACTCCCCGGAGGACAGCTCCGGGGAGGATACGGAGGAAGAATATTAACTATCTGTTGATTACAGACTTCCAATAGTGTCAGTTATTGACATCTTCCGGATTCTTCCTGCCGGACCTGCCACAGCCAGCGCAACAGAAACAATCAGAACAGCTGCGATAATTCCGGTCTGTACAAACGGAAATTCCCAGGAATCGCCCCATTTTGAAGTGATGAGCGTTTCAAAAAGAAATTTATGTACGGGAATCCCGCCAAGCAGACCAGCCGCAATGCCGCAGACGCCATAGGTGGCAGCTTCCGCTGCTACCATGCGCACTGCCTGTCTGTCCGACATTCCGATGGCTCTCATTGCCCCAAACTGCCGCATTCTCGACGCGGCGCTCATACTGATGCTGTTTATGATATGAAAAACAGCGATCAGACTGATCACAACAAGAAATCCATATACAAGAACAGCAAAGGAATAATACGCGCCCTTCGCTTCCTCATTTGACATTCTTTTATCCGAAAACAGCACCTTTTCCCCTGCTGCCTCTCTTATCTTTTCCACCGTCTCATTCGAAGCCTTTTTCTCAAGCTGTATATTCAAAACTGTATATTTGCCCTCTTCCATTCCCTCTCCGGAAACGTTTTTCACTCCCGGAATTTCTCTTACGATGCCCGCAAGCTCTTTCGGAAGAGACGGGGTATTATTTTCCCCGAAAACAGAAATATCCGGCGCGTCCGGCTGAAGGGGCCTGATGGCATGATTCATAAAATCTACCGTTGTTCCGAAAGCAAGAAAAAGAACAATGCTGAATCCAAAAGAAACGGTCATAAGAAACAGATTTTTCCGGCTTCCCTTTGCATGATGGATTCCAAGGGAGATTTCCACAGGAAAGCACCCTTTTCCAGCCGGCTTTTTTATCTCATTTACAGTGCCTGCGTTTCCAGAAACTGCAGTAAGAGGAGAAACTTCCGATGCCCGCTTTGCCGGAGCATAAGCGCTTAAAAGAACTGTCAAAAGCCCAATCGCAGCTCCCGCAAGAAGCCCCGGAAAGCTGATCGCAAACACCGGCATTTCCTTAAAGTAACCGGGACTTAAAAAACGAAGCAGCGCACAGATACCCCATATTACAAAAGAGGCAAAAAGAAGTCCTGCCGGAATGGCTGTCCTGCACCAGTTTAACGCCTCTCTTCTCACAAATTTTCTCACCTGTTTCCCCGTTGCCCCAAGACAGCGCAGCATACCGAAAAATTCTGTCTGCCTTGCTACGCTGCTGTTCAGACTGCCCGTGATCATAAAAATTCCTGCCGCCGATACAAGCGCCGCCAGAACAACCGCTGAAATATATAACTGCAGCATATATGTATCGTCGCTCTGCAGCATAAGCCCCAGAAGCTTCACATTTTCACCGACTCTGTTTTCCGGCAGAGAAAAGCTTTCGCATATATTTTTTATACTTTTCTGAATATTTACAAAAGACTGAAACTGGACGTAATATTCCATATCTTTTGTTTCTGTTTCCTTCATAAAAGAAGCACGATACCCCTCCGTATTCAGGAAAATCCCAAAAACGTCCCATTTCATGATCATGGAAGTATCTCCTGTGATCCCGGAAACCGTATATTCCAGACCTCCTTCCGGCGTCCTTAATGTTATCTTATCCCCCGTTTTTAAACGAAGCTGCTCCTTCATGTTTTCTGAAACGACCGCCTCATCCGGTTTTTCCGGAAAATGTCCTTCTTTTATCTCAATGGCAGGATATAAATCCATAAATCCTCTGTCAAACCCACATATGACGCTTTTCTTTCCCTCCACAAAATAGTCCTTGTCCAGCTTATAATTTGTCACTGCGTAAGCGGCGGTCTTCTTTACATCGGGACGCTTTGAAATAAGTGAAGCCTCCTCATCTGTAAGTCCCCGGAAACATGCGTGCCAGGCTCCGTCCGATTGAATCGCCTGCTGTTTTTCGTTTCGCACCTCCATATCTGCCATTCCGAAAATCACAGACACAAGGAATACAGACAGGAAAATACAGAAACGTGTCATAAAGCTCTGTTTTTTTCGTACCTTCGCAGAAACCTTCACAAGCTCAAGATAGTTTTTCATTTGCCACACCTCCCAGGTCGCGAAGCACGCCGTCCGAAACCTCCAGGACCCTGTCTGCACAAGCGGCAAGGGCTGTGTTATGCGTGATCATGAGAATTGTCTGTCCGTAACGTCTTGACGCCTGAAGCAAAAGATCCATAACGTCCCTGCTGTTCTTCCTGTCAAGATTTCCCGTAGGCTCATCTGCCAGAATCAGCATCGGTTTTGTGATCAGGGCTCTTCCGATTGCCACTCTCTGCTGCTGCCCTCCGGAAAGCTGCCCCGGAAGCGCATGACGCCTCTCCTGCAAACCCAGGATTTCCAGAATTTCTTCCACTTCCGCCTGATCCGCCTTCTTATTATCGAGAAGAAGAGGAAAAATAATATTATTCTCCACATCTAATTCACGGATCAGATGAAAAGACTGAAAAACAAACCCGATATTTCTTCTTCGAAAAATCGTCCTCTCATTTTCCTTCATCTGAAATAAATTTTCTCCGTCCAGATAAATATTCCCTGAGTCAGGCATATCCAGCCCGCCGATGCAGTTTAAAAGCGTGCTTTTTCCGGAACCGGACTCTCCTACAACAGCCGCAAATTCTCCCTTTTCCAGAGAAAAAGAAGCATTTTTTACAGCTTCTACTAAGGCACTCCCTTTTCCGTAAGTTTTGCAAAGCCTGTCTACTTTTAAAATTTCCATAATCTTTCACCTCCTGTATGATGAGATAACAATAACATTTCAGCCTTACATGCAGATGAATTTTTAAAACTTTTCCCTTACAGTTTTGTCATGCAGGAAAAAGAAATCACAAATATGCTTCCCTTTCCTTCCTGACTGGAAACCGTAAGATTTCCTCCCTGCTCTTCCACGATGGCTTTCGCAAGGGGAAGTCCAAGCCCGGAACCGCCGGAAGCTGAAGAAGAACTTCTGTAAAACCGCTTAAAAATATGATAAATATCTTCTTCTGAAATTCCGCTTCCATTGTCCTCCACAGAAATGCGAATCATAACAGGGGATTTTTCCCAGGAAATCTTTACAAAATCTCCTCTTCCTGTATGATCCAGAGAATTTTTTATGAGATTTGACACAGCTTCCTCTGTCCAGCTTCTGTCGCAGCTTAAAATCGTTTCCTCTCCTTCCAGGAAAATCTGTTTCCCTTCCTTTTCTGCCCTCGTAATAAATCCTTCTGCCGCGTCTCTCACAAGTCCGCCCACATTGCAGGGCGTTTTTTCAAAAGAAATGGTTTTTGCATCAAGGCGCGCGATTTTCAGAAGATTTCCTGTCAGACGCTCCATACGTTCCAAAGAAAGGATTGCCTTCTCCCCGAAAACCTCTACAGCTTCTCTGTCCTCCATCATGATTTCCATATACATATTTAAAGCCGCAAGAGGTGTTTTTAACTGATGTGAAATATCAGAGATTTATTACTTCAGAAAATCCTTCGCCTTCTGCGCAGACTCCTCTCTGGCACAAAAAGCGGTTGCCAGACGATTTACAGAGGAAAACAGCCGGTAAATGCCTCCTGTATCGCTGCCCGGAAGCCGGAGCCCTGTTTCCCCCTTCTGAAACGCATCTATTATTTTTACAGCATTCTCATACTGCTTTTCTCTTTGTAAAAGGAAGACAGACGCACCTCCCAGAAACCAGAAAACAGCCAGGAGGCTTCCTGCTGCCAGAACAATATCAAAGAAAAAGTTATCGGTTTCTCCCGTCTCCAATAACCGGAAATTTTCTTTTTCCGTGTGTCCCAGTTTTTCCAGAAGTCTTTCCCCTTCCTCCGTAATTTCTCTGCTTTGCAGAATTTCGCCTATCTCGTCTTCTCTCAGACCCTTCTCCGACATGGCGGAAGAAACTGTTTTTTCCCACTGTAAAAACATTGCCCTCCTCTCTCTTTCCCTGCACACTCCCAGAAAAAGAGAAAAAAAGAGAAGGAATGCACAGCCTCCTCCCACAAATATCATATAATGCCGGTTTTGTTTTTCCTGTAAAAAGCTCATCTCTCATTCCTCCCACATATATCCGAGTCCCCGCACTGTCTTTAAGTGCTCCGGCTCAGAAGGGTTTTTCTCTGTTTTCCGGCGCAGCCTTCGGATATAGACAGATAAGGTATTGTCGTCCACAAAGCTTCCCTTTTCGTCCCACAGTCTGTCCAAAATCTTCTCTCTTGTAAGAATCTGTCCCGGATTCCCCGCAAGAAGACAGAGAAGCCTGTATTCCGCGCCTGTGAGATCAAGCTGTTCTCCTGCCAGATACACACGGCTCCCGGCAAGGTCGATCGCGAGTTCTCCACACCTTATTTCCGTTTCATTTTTCCCTGTTCTCCACTGCTCACTTCTCCTTAATAACGCCCGAATGCGGGAGCAAAGCTCTCCGAGCTTAAACGGCTTTGTAATGTAATCGTCTCCGCCTGTGTCCAGACCGCGTATAATCTGCACTTCCTCGTCTGCAGCAGTAAGAAAAATAACCGGAACTATGCTTCCTTTTTGCCGGATTTCCTCACATACCTCAAACCCGCTTCCGTCAGGAAGCGTTACATCAAGAAGAAACAAGTCCGGTTCTTTTCTTTGCAGTCTTTTCTTCGCCTCTTTTACGGTCCTTGCGACCTCCACAGAAAATCCGTTTTTTATCAGCGCATATTCTAACCCGTCAATCAGACTTTCATCGTCCTCCAAAAGAAGTATTGTACTCATAGCGTTCCCGTCCTTTCCTGATACCATCATACCATATTTAAAAGGACGATGGGCTTACAAAATTGTAAGGTAAGGAAAAAAGAAAAACTCCCCAGATAAACTGGGGAGCCTCCAGAAGCTATACCTTACGGTCCTACGGCTTCGTTTAAACATTTATAAAGCACCCACTGTATCTTGATTGCTCAAGTGTGGGACTTAATCATAGTATCTCTGTTCTTCTTTATTATATGCAACTGCCTTCTCTTTGTCAACAAATTTTAACAGTCACATTTTTTACAGGTTGTATGCTCTTTTGAATTTTCCTTTTACAAGATTAAAATCTTCCGGTGTTAAAGTACCAATACACCCTCGATTCGCATCCAGCCTTGACTTACTAACTGCACGTATCTCCTCACATTGAATCATACTGTCTTTATCCAAAAATTCATAAGCATGCATAGATGCTGGTATCGTTCTTCCTGGAATCACTTGTTTTTCTTCATCTTCTGTATCAGAATATAGCAAAAACCATGAATCCTGAATTGGTAAACATCGTGCATTTACCTTTTCTTTTGCATCGGTAATGCATACCACTACCACTTTTTCAGAATTATTGATTTTATTATTAGACATCACCAATACCGGACGCATTTTATTCTTTTCTGTTCCTACGTTATAGCCTAAATCACAAAACCATATTTGTCCATGTAAAACCTGTCTGTGCCTATTCGTATTAAATTTTGATATCCGATTGTAATTTACTTTATCCTTTGTCCAACTGGCAATATTATAATATTCCTGTGCTTCTGGATTCATTCGTATCACCTACTCATATTTGATAAGATTCATTATAATTGGGATTAAAAACTTGATTTCCTTATCTTCCAGCATTTTTAATTTTTCTATATTCCTATTATCAAACTTATCCTGTGGCAAAAGCTCGTAGATATTTTTCCCTTTCATTTCATCTTCCATATACCCCATAATCTTCCTCCGTTCGTGAATCTTTCTGTCACTTCTCTTTTCTCAGAAAATCACAATACTCTACACTGACATTATCTTCAGAAAAAGACAGATCTGCACCAAGCGCTTCCAGTTCCCTAATTTCCTCTTCTCTGTCTGTATACAGACAGGCTGTCTGCTCATGCGCCGTAAGAGAAAACCAGCAATATCCGTCTCTGTAAAAGCATAAATCCATAGGCGCATAAGGATAATCCCATTCGTATAATCCCGGCACTTCTACCAGCCAGTCAAAGCATTCCATTTCTGCCCGGTAACAGACAAATTTGTAAATATGATCGTCGTCCATTGTGACTGTACCTGGCCATTCATTCGTATTCACACTGTATTCTTTAAACTTTTTCAGTTTTTCATAAAGCAGTTTCGTCTTTTTCTTCAGCGGCTCATTTTCCCGATGCCGGAAATAGACAACAGAAAAAAACTGGCTGTGTGACAGCATATATTTCATAAAGCTCCTGTAAGATTCCTGCGAAGAAAACTCTTCTACAAAAAATTCCTTCATATTGGTTCTCGCTTTCTCCAATTACAGTTTTACCTGTTTTCCAAAACGTAACTTCTTTATTCACACCGCAATATTGCCCACACATGTTCAAAGCGTCTCTCCAACAGATCCTCCCTGGGGATATAAAAATAAATCCGTCCACAATCCCCAAACGTCATAGAAAAATCACTTTCTTCCATCGTATCAAGCTGAAACAATAAATACCACTTATCCAAAGCTGTTGCCTTTGCCTGCTGCCATACAGTCTTCGGAATATTTTCCCAACTGCCTCCCAGATAATAACCTTTTGCGATTAACTCACATTCAACAGCCATCGTATCCTGAATAATGTCCGGCCACCCCAGTAATTTTGTCTGTTCCTCTTCCTCTGTTTCCGTTTGCAAAAGTTCAAATTCCTCCTCATCGCATGAATAAATTTCAGAGAAATCTTCCCAATCCGGAAAAGAATTTTTCTGCTCCATTTCTATATGAAATGCAGGCAATTTTATATCTTCCTTCATATCTGCAGGATAATCTGCCTCTCTCAATACAGAACTATCCTCAAACCAGAACACACGGGCACCTCCTGCATCATCAGGATTAAATCCCCAGGGCTGACCCTCTGTATCATAAAAGAAAGACAGCAGTCCATGATCCGGTAGCAAATGTTCCGTATCATATGGTACCAGCTCCTCGCAGTTAAACTGAACCAAAAAAGTCAATGGAACAATCTTTACTACTCCGTCACAGTCCTTTTCTTCAAAAACAGGCCAATTAAAATCAAATGGCACATCAGGACGTCCGCCAAAGCGTGTTTTACCGGGTTTATATTCTTCTTTTCCTGAAATCTTCAAAGAAATGCTGCTTCGACACATCTGTTCCCTTTTTTCTTTTATCCCCATACACTTTTATCCTTTTCTCTTAAATCCCCAGAAGTCTCCTTGCGTTTTCTTCCGTAATTTGTACAACTTCCTCCGCTGAAATCCTCTTCAGTTCCCCGACTGCCTGTGCTACATAAGGAAGGTTTAGAGAAGAATTTCTTTTCCCCCTGTAAGGCTCCGGAGACATATAAGGGCAGTCCGTCTCAAGGACAAGCTGAGAAAGAGGCGCGTACGCCACCACCTCTTTTAATTTTTTTGCATTTTTAAATGTAACAACACCGCCAATTCCGAGAAACAGTCCCATATTCAGATATTCCCGTGCCATTTCTTTTCCATAAGAAAAGCAGTGGATAATGCCGCCTGACATTCCTTTTTTCATATATTCCTTTACGATAGACAGCGTATCTTCTGCAGCATCGCGGCTGTGTATCATAAATGGAAGCTTTTCCTCTCTCGCAATATCCATCTGCGCCCGGAACATTTTTTTCTGCAGATCATGCTCTTCTTTCTCCTTATGCCAGTAATAATCAAGACCGATTTCTCCAATCGCCACCGCTTTTTCGTGACGGGAAAAGCGGCGGATCTTCTCCAAAGTCTCCTCTGTCATTTTTTCCGCATCATCAGGGTGAACGCCCACTGCCCCGTAAATAAAAGGATATTTCTCCATAAGAGCAATGGTTTCCTCCATATTCTCAGCGGAAGCACAGGCATTTACGATCCAGCCAATCCCGTTTTCTTTCATGGAAGCAAGAAGCGTCTCTCTGTCCTCATCAAAAGCCTCGTCGTCGTAATGTGCATGTGTGTCAAATATCATGTTTTTCCTCCAAAATAATAAGTTCGTCTCCCACGCTTATTTTTCCCCCGTGAAGCACTTTTGTAAAAACGCCCTCCCTCGGCATAATACAGTCGCCCATTTTTTTGAAGATTTCACAGCCGCTGTGGCACTTCTTTCCAATCTGTGTAAGCTCAAGAACTACGTCATTGCATTTAAAAATCGTTCCCACAGGAAGCTTTGCAAAATCAAAGCCCTCCACTGCAAGATTTTCCCCGAAAGCGCCGTCTGCAACTTCTGCGCCTCTTGCGCGAAACTCTTCTATTTTATCATAGGAAAGAAGACTTACCTGGCGATGCCATTTTCCTGCGTGAGCATCTCCTTTTATACCCCAGTCTTCCACAAACTCTGCTGTTCCTACGTTTTTCTTCTGTGTTCCTTTTGCCTCGCTTGTACATACTGACATTACTTTTCCCATAAAAATTTCCCTCCTGATTTCATTGCTTTCTGTATTTTATCTTGCGCAGTTTCCTGCTTCCCCTGTCATAATTTCAATTCCGTGTCCCAGCGCGTCTATAATATATTCCAGGCTTTCCCTTACTGCCTTCGGACTTCCCGGCAGATTAATAATCAGGGTTTTTTTCCTGATTCCCGCTGCGCTTCTGCTTAACATAGCGCGTTTTGTAATCGTCATACTGTAAGCGCGCATTGCCTCCGGAATCCCTGGAACGCGTCTCTCGCAGATTTCCTCTGTTGCCTCCGGCATCACGTCTCTTGGGGAAAAACCCGTTCCTCCTGTTGTGAGTATCAGCTCCGCCTCTCCCTTATCTGCAATTTCCGCCATGCGCTTTTTTAACATTTCCTTATCGTCTGGCAAAATTTCCATAGAAACCACTTCATATCCTGTATTTTCCACGATTTCCTTTATGACAGGGCCGCTTAAATCCTCTCTTTCTCCTCTGTATCCGCTGTCGCTTGATGTGATGATCGCTACTCGTTTCATAATGTCTCCTTTCCGGAAAGCAGTATCATAATCGTTCTTCCTGATCGCCTATTCTCTCTTCAAAAGAAAAATCTCCGCTTTTTCCCCCTGTTTTTTCCACAAGATGAATATTTGTCATTACCATTCTTTTATCAATGGCTTTGCACATGTCGTAAATTGTGAGAAGCGTTACCTGAACCCCTGTCAAGGCTTCCATCTCCACCCCTGTTTTTCCCTGGGTTTTTACTGTACAAAATGCCCGGATAATCCCCTTCTCTTCTTCCAGTTCATAATCCACAGAGCATTTCTGGATAAAAAGAGGGTGGCACATGGGAACAAGATCCGATGTTTTTTTCACACCCATGATTCCTGCAACCCGGGCAACTCCGAGAACGTCTCCCTTCTTTACGCTGCCGCCGGTTACCGCTTCCATAATCTCTTTTCCCACGTGGATCTCTCCCACTGCCGTAGCGGTCCGGAATGTATCGTTCTTGCCGGATACGTCCACCATGACCGCATTGCCGTTTTTGTCAAAATGAGTAAAACCGTCTCCCATTGTATCACCTCTGTTAGTTATATATTTTATAGCATCGTACAGGATAGAGATTTAAAAACAGTTCTTGTGACACGCTCCAGTTCCGGGAAAGGCTGCGCGCCTATAACCTCCATTCGCACAAACTCGCCTTCGGCTCAGACAGTGTGCTCGGTGGAGGAGCTAGCGCAGTCCTTTCCTGCGGAAGCTTCGCTATCGTCACTTCGAATCTGTTTTTAAGGCGCTATATCTGTGCGGCGGTATTCAAAATTTTGCGAGCATAGCGTTCTTCGAAAGCTCTGTTCGAGTCGAAAACGAGTTAGCTTTCGAAGAACAGATAAGCGGCGCAGCAAAATAAAGAAAATCTGTCCTGTTTGCGGCGAACCGCAGATATAGGTACGCCATATGACGCCAGAAGTGCGCCAACTGTTTTTACTTCTTATTCCGTCCGGTAATATTCCCTAAATTGCTCTAATCCTCTTTCTCCAGTATATCAAAATCCCGACAAAGTGTACAGACAAAAAGCACCTTACCTCAGAACGACCGCATAAAAAATATCCATCAAGGAGCAAAGCCCCCGATGGATATTTTGGCAATTCTGTGTTTATTTTTTCTTCAGCGCTTTCATCGCCTGAATGATCGGCAGGTTCAAAAGTGCCAGTCCATACACTGTGAAAAGCTGTGTAAGGTTTAAGGTTCTTACTGCAAACAGTCCCTGGAATGCCGGAACAGTCAGTACAAGAGTTACAAGAATCACACCCACTGCAAATGCACCCTGCATATACTTGTTGTTAAAGAACTGTTTCTTAAAGAGGACAGGACTCTTTGATTTACAGTTATATCCGTGAACAAGACGGGAAAGACAAAGAACTGCAAATGCCATCGTGCTGGCAAGTTTTGCATCTCCGCCCTGGTATCCTAACATAAAGGCTCCCAGTGTAATTAAACCGATCACAGTACCTTCCACACCGACTCTTGCAAGGAATCCTTTTGTGAGAATGGATTCGTTCATCGGACGCGGTTTTTCATTCATAACATTATGTTTATACGGTTCCAGTCCAAGCGCGATCGCCGGAAGGCTGTCTGTTACAAGGTTGATAAACAGAAGATGTACGGCTGCAAACGGAACAGGAAGTCCGAGAAGAGAAGATAAAAGCACAACAAGGATTCCTGCAAAGTTTCCGGAAAGAAGGAACTGAATTGCCCTCTTAATATTTGCATATACGTTTCGTCCGTTTTCTACTGCCTTAATAATAGTAGCAAAATTGTCGTCTGTGAGAATCATGGAAGAAGCATCTTTGGAAACCTCTGTTCCTGTGATTCCCATTGCCACGCCAATGTCTGCCTGTTTCAGAGCAGGCGCGTCGTTTACACCGTCGCCTGTCATGGAAACAATGTTTCCTTTTTCCTGCCATGCGCGGACAATACGGATTTTGTGCTCCGGTGTCACACGTGCATAAACTGTGATGTTTTCTACAAAATCCTTTAATTCCTCATCACTTAATCCATCGATTTCAGAGCCTTCACACGCCTGGCTGTCATCTGTTAAAATACCGATTCTTCTTGCGATGGCTGCTGCCGTTACCTTATGGTCGCCTGTGATCATGATCGGACGGATACCTGCGCTGATACAGTCTGCAACTGCCGCCGCACTCTCCGGACGGGGCGGGTCCATCATGGCGATCAGACCAAGGAATACAAGGTCGTTTTCGTCCTCAAGGGAAAGCTCTCTTTCCCCGTCAAACTTTCTGTAGCCCATACCAAGGACACGTAATCCCTGTCTGGAAAAACTCTCATTGGCTTTTGCAATTTCCTGAATATCTTTTTCTGTAAGAGGAACAAGTTCGCCGTTTTTCTGAATGTATTTCACGCGGTTCAGCATCACGTCTACAGCGCCCTTTGTCACCATCGTATAACCGTCTTTCAGATTATGGAAAGTTGACATTAATTTTCTGTCGCTGTCAAAAGGAATCTCGCTTAAACGCGGATATGCCTTTCTCACTCTCTCTGCCGGAACGCCAAGCTTGTCTCCAAGATTAATAAGGGCTGTCTCTGTAGGATCTCCGATTTCTTTTCCATCAATATTTGTGGAATCGTTACAAAGAATACTGAGACGGAGCATCTGTTTATGAAGGGGATTTTCCGGATTGATATTCTCTGCCGGAATATCCTGTCCGTCTACATAATAATGCTCTACTGTCATTTTATTCTGTGTCAGAGTTCCTGTTTTATCAGAACATATAATGGACACGCTTCCAAGACCTTCTACAGCCTGGAGCTTACGGATGATCGCACCCTGTTTTGCCATCTTCTGTGTACCGAAAGCAAGAACGATCGTTACAATGGAGCTTAAAGCTTCCGGAATGGCTGCTACTGCAAGAGCAACTGCAAAGAGGAACGCATCTGCAATATCCCCGCCTTTTACTACCTGAAGACCAAATAATGCGGCACAGAGAACAAGGATAATAACAGAAAGTTTCTGCCCAAACTGGTCGAGGTTTACCTGAAGCGGCGTCTTTTTCTCGGAAGCGTTTTTAAGTAGACCTGCGATCTTTCCAACCTCTGTATTCATTCCAATATCTGTTACGATAAATTTTGCTCTTCCGTAAGTGACAAAACTTCCGGAATAAACCATGTTTACGCGATCGCCTAAAGGAAGCTCTCCCTCCAGTGTCTCACTGCTTTTTTCTACGGCAATACTTTCGCCTGTAAGTGCGCTTTCGTCTACCTTCAGGCTGGCGCACTCAACAATTCGTCCGTCTGCCGGAACGTAATCTCCTGCTTCCAGATGTACTTCATCGCCGACTGTAACTTCGCGACTTGGAACTTCCACAACAATCCCGCCGCGGAGAACTTTTGCATTCGGTGCGGAAAGCTGTTTCAAACTGTTAAGCGAATGCTCTGCTTTAATCGTCTGTACAGTTCCCAGAATGGCATTCATGGTAATAACTACAAGGATAACAACTGTACTTTCTGTTTCTCCAAGGAAAAACGATACAGTTGCGGCACAGATAAGAATAATTACAAGGAAATCCTTAAACTGCTCCAGAAAAATCTGAAGAGTGCTCTTTTTCTTTCCTTCTACCAGCTCGTTAAAACCATATTTTTCCTGATTTTCTCTTACTCTGGAATCGCTGAGAGGTTCCATTCCCCCATTGATCTCTTTTCGCACATCTTCCGCGCTCTGACTGTAATAAGGTTTCATAGGCATTTTCCTTTCTTTAAGAGTATTTTTGTTTCTGAGAAATGCAAAATAAAAAGAGACTTCTATTGCATTTCGTCATGCAATAAAAGTCTCGCTGTTTCATCACGATACGGACAGATATTTATCTGTCGAGATTGACGACATCGCAAACACTGCTGTGCCAGCTACTCCCTTTTATTTTTAAATACTATAATCTCTTTATACCAGTTTTGTCAAGGAGTATTTTGCGTTTTCTGTCCCTTTTCAACATTTGTTATATAAATAAGCTGAGATGTGTGCATTTTGTTAAGCACATTGTATACGGGTTTAAATAAAAGAGCCGTAAGTACCGTATTTCCGATACAGTGCATGAGATCATATGGGATTCCAGATACCCAGTAGGCAATTCCCGCGCCCCAGCCTCCTGAAATAAAATAGGGAATGGCACAGAGAAATCCAAAAGAAAGACCGTATGCCCCCGCCAGAACGACCCACATAAGAACCGACTGGTTCTTCTTCATCAAAAGCACGATTACTGCCAGAATCGTCCAGATATACAGATAACTGAACCACCAGATCCCAAACCCGTAAATCAGCCCTTCAAGCACTACAAATGTATAAATAATGTAAAAAACCTGTTTTCTATAAATCAGAGTATACACAATGATCAGCATGGTAACCGGCTCAATATTGGGAAGAGCTGCCATTCCCACCTGACCGATCAGGAGAATGGCGCTCAAAAATCCCATTGTTACCATGTACACAGCTTTCATTGTGCTTTTTTTCGGCTGCCTGTTCATAGGCACTTCCTCCGTATCAGTATCCTACTGTCAAAGTAAGCTCAAAAGTGTCCCCATCTGCTATCGGAGTTTTATCCGCGGAAGTGTTTACCTGCTCTCCGCCTTTTGTGATGCACCACCATTCCTGGCTGCTGTCATCTGCTTTTATGCCGTTTACAGAAGTGATAAAAAGTCCGTATTCTCCGTCTTCGCCTTCCACAAGCTTTTCATCTTTCAGAACTTCTCCAAGATATTCTCTGTCTGTATGGTAAGTAAAATCTTCTGCTTTTCCATCTTTATCGACAACCTGAACCGTCACTTCTTTACTGCCTTTTTTTGTCTCTGGCTTTGTAAAAGAATACACGCCAAAAAGAACGACAGCTACGACTACAAGAACAACGGCTGCAATGATCGGTTTTTTATTTTTCATCAGCACACCTCTGCTCCTGCAGGCATATCTTTCTCAGGTGTCATAAGCGCAAGATTTCCCTCAGCGTCCTCCGCACAGAGAATCATGCCCTCGCTTAAAACTCCCGCAAGTTTTGCAGGTTTTAAGTTTGTCACTACCATAACCTTTTTGCCTACCATCTCTTCCGGTGAATAATGAGCCTTAATTCCGGATACGATCTGGCGTACCTGGCTTCCAATCTTTACCTGAGAACAGAGAAGCTTCTTTGATTTTTTTACCGCTTCACAGGCAATGATTTCTCCAACCTGGAACTGAAGCTTTTCAAAATCCTCAAATGTAATTTCCGGTTTTGCCTCGAGGTCTATCACGTTTTCGTCCTCTTTGTTCTCTTCTTCCTTTACTGCCGGGTGAAGAGTCTCTACTTTTTCCATCACTTCTTTTAAGTCAAGACGGGCAAAGAGAATCTCCGGTTTCTCTGTTACCTTATTTCCTGACGGATAAAGGCCGAATGTCTTTAAGTCTTCCAGAGTTCTTCCTTCTGCATGAAGCTGGGAAAGAATACGCTGTGTTGTTTCCGGCATAAAGGATTCCAGAAGAGTCGCGCCAATGCAGATACCTTCTACCAGATTATAGAGAACTGTTGCAAGACGGTCTTTTTTCTCCTCGTCTTTTGCAAGCGCCCACGGCATTGTCTCATCAATATATTTGTTGCAACGCTTAAAGATAGAAAATACCTCTGTTATAGCGTCTGCCACACGAAGCTTGTCCATTTTCTCCTCAACCTTACCAGGTACGGAAAGAATAAAGGACTTCATATCCTCGTCAACCGGCTCGCACACTCCCTTATTTTCCACAACGCCGCCAAAATATTTATTTGACATGGAAATCGTTCTGTTTACAAGATTTCCAAGTGTGTTCGCAAGTTCAGAATTTAATCGCTCCACCATCAGCTCCCATGTGATCACACCGTCATTTTCAAACGGCATCTCATGAAGAACAAAGTAGCGAACTGCATCTACGCCGAAGAAATCTACCAGTTCGTCTGCGTAAATCACGTTTCCTTTGGATTTACTCATTTTTCCGTCTCCCTGGAGAAGCCACGGATGACCAAATACCTGCTTCGGAAGGGGAAGGTCAAGTGACATCAGGAAAATCGGCCAGTAAATTGTATGGAAACGGATAATATCTTTTCCGATCAGATGAAGGTCTGCCGGCCAGTCTTTCTTAAACTGCTCTGTGCTTTCTCCGTCACAGTCATATCCGATACCTGTAATGTAGTTTGTGAGAGCGTCAAGCCATACGTAAACCACATGGTTCGGGTCAAAATCTACCGGGATTCCCCATTTAAAGGAAGTTCTGGATACGCAAAGATCCTGAAGTCCCGGAAGAAGGAAGTTATTCATCATCTCGTTTTTACGGGATTCCGGCTGGATAAATTCCGGGTGTGTGTTAATGTGCTCAATCAGACGGTCTGCATATTTGCTCATTTTAAAGAAATAAGCCTCCTCTTTTGCAGGAACGCAGGGACGTCCGCAGTCCGGACATTTGCCGTCTACAAGCTGGGATTCTGTAAAGAAGGACTCACATGGAGTACAGTACATTCCCTCGTAATGTCCTTTGTAAATGTCACCTTTTGCATACATTTTTTTGAAGATTTTCTGAACCTGTTTCTCATGTTCTTCATCTGTTGTACGAATGAATTTGTCATAAGATGTGTTCATCATATCCCAGATATTTTTAATTTCACCGGAAACATTGTCTACAAATTCCTTCGGTGTAATTCCGGCCTCTGCCGCCTTCATCTCAATCTTCTGTCCATGTTCGTCTGTTCCTGTCTGGAAAAATACGTCATAACCCTGCTGTCTTTTGTAGCGGGCAATGGCATCTGCCAGAACTGCCTCGTAAGTATTTCCAATGTGAGGTTTGCCTGATGTGTAGGCAATGGCTGTTGTAATATAATACTTCTGCTTTTCCATGATTATCTCCTTTTTCTTTATATAAATTTTTATTATTCAGGGCAGGGGGCTTATTTTTGATATTACAGCGGATAATTTGGGGCTCTGTTTGTAAAAAATCAGGACAAAATAGGCAGATATTTTTGTTTTTCCTTTTATAGCCTACTTTTTTCTCTGGAAAATAAGCGAAAATAAAGGAAGTCTCTGTTTCATCCTATTATTTTAAGTCCAAAATCAGGTGGAATACTCTAATATGACATTTCCGCCTACTTTAAGTCTCGAAAAATTCAGGTGAAATCTTTCAGCATAAAATTTCCGCCTATTTTTCCCCAAAAAATCCAGGCGAAAAATCAGAAAATCAAAATTTCACCCTATAATCGCCTGTAAAATATAGGATTTTATTCTCGGGATTTTAAATATCACCTATCTCTTTCAGATACCAATGCATAATTTCCTATAGCAGAACAAAGAATCTCGCTTGCGAGATTCTCCGCCTGCGGCGGGTCGCTTTAGCGACATACTTCTTTTCCGCCGCAGTGCGCTCCTACGCGGAGCGTTTTTTATGCTATGGAACATTACGGAGTGATTTCCTATAGCATAAAAAAACGCCTTCTCACATACTGAGAAGACGAGCGTTACCCGTGTTACCACTTCTTTTCATCTCTGCTTCACAGCAGAAACCTTATCAGGTACTTCCTTATACCCTGTCGCTGTAACAGGCGAACCTGTCGCTGCCTAAGTCGCCCTCAGCAGTGCCTCTCCAAAGCCATCTTCCATCTGCTCCATACATATCCCTCTCACCATACGGGATTTCTCTGTAATGCGGTATGCACATGTACTCTCTTCTTCCATGAGTTTTCGTATGTAAAAATCCTATCACATTTTACAGGGTTTGTAAAGAGGGCGGAAGAAAAACGGGCGGTTTCCGTTATTGCCTTCCGTAAGCTTCTGTAATTATATCGCAGTTTTCTCTGACTTTTTCATCATCTGTTCCGCTTCCCATTAAAACTGCCGCCTCAAGAAGCATATCGCCAACACCTTTGCCCAGCTTTTCATCAATTCTGGTCACTATATCTGTCTCTTTTCCTTCTGCGAGCTCTGGAATAAGATCGGAGTCTGCTTCCAATATTTTCTCACCATAAACACGCAATTCTGCATAAGCACTTGTTCCGTCATATACATATCCGGATGTCTCTATCATTCTTTTTGTCAGCGCTTCTGCCAAACCTTCATAAAGAGCATTGCTTTTCATTCCACTCTTATCATTATAAAAATCTACTCCCACAGAATGTACCATCTCATGAAGAAGCAAATACATGATAAACTCATACTCTTTATTTATGTCATTTTTATTCATAAAGACTTTTCCCGTTCCATCATAAAAACCATATAAAAATACTGGTACATTAGGAGAAGTATATACCTCAACTTCATTGACTTTCTTCGAAATATCTATTCCATATTCCTCTTGAAAATACTTTATAAGCTATAAATGAGCAAATTTGAAAAATTGCACAAAATTATCCTGCTAACTTCATAAA